>SXGT01004349.1_pt1 | contig 17187 bp, 15 predicted proteins | sample 3176221 | NCBI WGS metagenome assembly SXGT01 (sample SAMN11356862, study PRJNA531348) | freshwater metagenome | isolation source: freshwater sample F1-120 | place: China: Fuxian Lake, Yuxi | collected 2017-12-25 | reverse complement strand
GATCAGCAGCGCGACCGTCCCGAGCGCGCCGCCAAGAGCCAACGACCCAACGTCGCCCATGAACAACTCGGCGGGGTAGGAGTTGTACCAGAGGAAGCCGAGCCCGGCGCCAACCAACGCGCCGCAGAACACGGTGAGTTCCGCCGCGGACACCACATGTGCCAGCAGGAGGTAGTCGGCGAACACGGCGTGCCCGGTGACGTAGGCCAACGCGGTGAGCGCCGCCGCCGCAACAGTGAAGACGCTGATGGCCAACCCATCGAGCCCGTCCGTGATGTTGACGGCGTTCGAAGACGCGGTGAGCAACAGCGCGGCGAAGGGGACATACCACCACCCGAGGTCCGGCGTCAGCCACTTCAGGAAGGGGAACAGCAGATCCGTGCTGTAGAGCCCTTCTCCCCTCAGCCACAGGAGGGCGAGCCCCACCGCCACCCCGACCACACTCTGCGCGATCAGCTTGTAGCGCGGTCGCAATCCGTGATGGTTCTGACGTCCGATCTTCAGGTAATCGTCCAGGAAGCCGACAGTGCCGAACGCCGTGGTGGAGAGCATCGCAACCCATACGTAGGCGTTGGTCAGATCGCCCCAGCACAGGGTCGGCACGAGCACCGCGGCGAGAATGAGCAACCCACCCATCGTCGGGGTGCCCGCCTTCAACTGGTGCGTCTCCGACAACTCATCACGCACGACCTGCCCGATTTGAAAGTTACGTAGGGTGCGGATCATCCACGGTCCCAGGAGGACGCTGATGAGGAACGCGGTCGAACCAGCAGCGGCAGTACGGAACGTGATGTACTGGACCACGTTGATCGGTGGATAGAGCAGGTGGAACAACATCAGGCTCGCTCCTCCAGGAGCCGGTTCACGACCGTCTCCGTTCGCACGCCGCGCGACCCCTTGACCAGCACCAGATCCCCATCACGCAGGAGCGGGCTCAACTGTGCCGCCGCCGCCACGCTGTCGTCGCAATGCACCACATTTGTGGCGGCGAGTCCTGCCTCGATGGCCGCCTCACCGATTCCACGCGCTGGTCCGCCACCGACGGTGACCAGCAAGCCGACGCCGGCCGCCACTGCCGCCCGTCCGATCTCTTCATGCAGCGCCTGCGCACGCGCACCCAGCTCCAGCATTTCTCCCCGCACCGCAACTCGACGTCCGGTCCGACGATCCTGGGCGAGCGTATGCAAGGCGGTGATCACCGCACGAGGATTCGCGTTGTAGGAATCGTCGACCACGATCACGCCGTTCGCGAGGCGATGGACCTGGCCTCGTCCTGGCGGCGCCCCCACCGTGGCCACCCGTTCACCGGCGGCCACCAGCGGAACCTGGAGCTGGATCGCCACCGTCATGGCTGCCAGCACGTTCGCGAGATTGCCCCGACCGAGCAACGGCGTTGAGACCGGCGTGGAACCGACGCTCGTGTGCACCATGGCGCGGGTGCCGTCGAGTCCGCAGTCCTCGACATCGGTCGCTGTCACGTCGGCGGACGTACGCAGGCCGAACGTCGCCACCCGCCCACGACAGGTAGCGACCCGCGCCATCACGCGTTCGTCGTCCGCATTGGCGACAACGACCGTCTCGTCGGTGGACCCGCTCAAGATCTCGGCCTTCGCGTCGGCGATCCCGTCTATCGACGGGAAGAACTCGATGTGAGCTTCGGTCACGTTCGTCCACACCCGGAGCTCCGGCTCCGCGAGCTCGACCAGTCGCCCGATCTCGCCAGGCGCGTTCATGCCAAGCTCCACCACGGCGATGTCCGGCTTGCTTGCCAACGCGAGCAAGGACAGTGGCAGGCCGATGTGGTTGTTCAAGTTCCCCTGGCTCCGCGACACGCGGTAACGCACCCCCAACACCGCCGCCGTCAGTTCCTTCGTCGTCGTCTTGCCGACGCTCCCAGTGATCGCGACGACCGTCGCACCGGAGGCACGGCGCACATACCGGCTCGCCACCTGCAGTGCGCGTAGGGTGTCGTCCACCACCACGCCGACACCCGGTGACGGCCCCAATGCCGCCTCGTCGCTCACCACCGCTCCCATGGCTCCCCGGGCCCGTGCTTCGGCGACGAACCGATGACCGTCAAAACGGTCGCCCACGATGGCGACAAACAGGTCACCCGGGCTGAGCGACCGCGAGTCGATCGACAGCCCACCCACCACCGCCGCCGGATCACCCGCACAGATCCGGCCGTCGACGGCGCGCGCGAGGTTGCCCAGGGTGAGCGGGAGTCGTTCATCCATGGTCTGCGCCCCGTGGCTCGCGCCGGGCCCATCCTCCAACCCAGCGTCCCGTTTACGACCACCCAGTGCCGGCCCGTCTCCGACTGAGCGCGGCCCGCGCCACCAACCGGTCGTCGAATGGCCGGCGCTCCTCACCGACCACCTGATGCGTCTCGTGTCCCTTCCCGGCAATCACCACGACATCACCCGGTTCGGCCCGCTCCACCGCGTGCGCGATCGCGGCTGCGCGGTCGACGATGCTGACGTGGCAGCCCGGTTCGGCATCGGCAGCCGGTGCCATCCCGAGACGAATCTCGGCGATGATCGCGTCCGGGTCCTCGGACCGAGGGTTGTCCGAGGTGACCACCACGATGTCACTCAGCCTGGCCGCCACCGCGCCCATCAGCGGTCGCTTGGCCGCGTCCCGGTCTCCACCACACCCGAACACCGTGACAACGCGCCTTGGGCTGAGATCTCGGACTGCGGTCAGGACGGCGCGGAGCGCATCATCCGTATGGGCGAAATCCACCAGCACGGTCAGATCGTCGGCTGTGGTTGACACGATCTCGAACCGCCCCGGCACCCCGTCCAGTTGGGCGACCCCCTGCTCGATCGCGGTCAGCGGCACGCCCACAGACACGGCGGCACTGACCGCGGCGAGCATGTTGTAGGCATTGAGCCGTCCGGGCAGGCGCGAGCGAACATGCAGAGACCCCCGTGGCGTACGCACCTCCATTGAGGAGCCGGATAGAGTCATCGTGAGACTCGTGGGGGTCACGGCCGCTGGGGCGTCGATCGCGTAGGTCACGGCGTGCTCGACGGTGGCTGCCAACCTCACGCCATACGGGTCGTCCAGATTGACGATGGCGGGAGCGCCTGGACCCAACATGTCGAACAGTCGCCGTTTCGTGGCGAAGTAGTCCTCCATGTCCACGTGATAGTCGAGGTGGTCGCGCGTGAGATTGGAGAACACCGCTGCCGCGAACCGCGTCTCGTCCACTCGTCGCATCGAGAGCGCGTGGGACGACACCTCCATCGCGCACGCCGTGCAACCGTGTTCGACCATCTCCCGCAGCAGCGCCTGCACTTCGGGCGCCTCCGGTGTGGTGTGCGCGGCGGCGTGGTCGCGGTGACCCGTGCTGTATCCAACGGACCCGATACGCCCGCATGGCCAGCCGGCCGCCTCGAAGATGGCCGCGAGGAGGTAGGTTGTGGTCGTCTTGCCGTTCGTCCCGGTCACCCCCACCACCGTGAGCTCGGCACTGGGGTCACCGTAGAATGCGGCCGACAACTCAGCCAGCGCGACGCGTACGTCAGACACCATCAGCCACGGGACGCCAGCATCGTCCGGACCATCGGAGCCGGCGACTACAAGCACGGCGCCCCGAGTGACCGCGTCTGGCGCGAAGCGGGCCCCGTCGAAGTGTTGTCCCTGAACCGCCACGAAAATCGCCCCGCGCTCCACTTGTCGCGAGTCGTAGGCGATGGCGGTCACCACGTGGTCCTGAGCACGCTTCCAGAGGGCCGGTGCGTCGGCCGACGCGAGGCCAGAGAGGCGCGGGAGCAGGTCGCCGACCGTCATCGCACCACCCTGGTGGCCAGAGTGGGCGTGCGATCCAACTGGAGCGTGACCTGCTGCCCGGGAGACACGGGCGCTCCGGGCTCAGGCGTTTGTTTGCTGACGAAGCCCCGACCGGAGGTCCTGGTTGTCAGTCCGATTTGTGTCACGACGCCCAGCGCCGACCGCTCGCTCAACCCCAGCAGGTCGGGCATGAGACCGGTGACCGTGGCCCCCCGCGATGGGGTCGCAGGGGCGAGCGCGCGGGTGGACACGGGGCGGACCCGAGCACCCGCGTCGTGATTCTGGTCCGCAGTCTGGTCCGAAGCCATGACGATCGGCGACAGGGCACCGACGTTGGGCGGCACGCCCAGGTGCCGAAGGGACGCCTCGGCGATACGCTGGAACGTGGGAGCCGCCACGGCTCCACCAAACTGCGCGACGTCGTCGATCACCACCAGGACCGTCAGCGCGGGCCGCGTGGACGGTGCGAAGCCGGCAAATGATGCGACGTTATGGCCCTTTGGGGCATACGCGCCGTTGATGATCTTCTCTGCCGTCCCGGTCTTGCCCGCCGCCGTGTAACCCTCGATCTGCGCTCCCCGCGCGGTCCCGTGCGAGACGACGTCCTCGAGCATGCGTGTGAGGGTCGACGCCGTCTCGGTGGAAATGACGCGCCGAATGACGTGCGGTGCCACCTCCAGACGTTGGTCGCCGCTGACCTGGGCGCGAACCAGCCGGGGTTCGATGAGTTGACCGCCATTGGCGACTGCGCTCATCGCAGCGGCCATCTGCAACGGCGTGACCGAAATGTTGTAGCCGATCGAGACGGAAGCCAGCGCACTGTCACGCAGCTGCGCCCACGGGTGCACGATCCCCCGGCTTTGGCCCGCGAAATCACGGGACGCGGTCTGCCCAAATCCGAAGCGCGTGACGTATCGCCCCAGACGCTCGGGTCCGAGCGCGACGCCAATCTTGCTGGCTCCGACATTGCTGGACTTGACGATGACGTCGGCAAAGGAGAGCTCGCCGTAGTTGCGGGTGTCCTCGATCCGATGCGACCCGAAGCGGATCACGCCAGGGCTGACATCGATCATCTGCCCTGGCTCGAACACCCGCTCTTCGAGCGCGGCGGACGCTGTCACGATCTTGAAGGTGGAGCCTGGCTCGTATACGTCCTGGGTCGCCCGGTTCCGTCGCGACTCGGATGTCGATGCAGAAAACGCGTTCGGGTTGAAGGTCGGCTCGTTCGCAAGGGCCAGAATCTCGCCCGTAAACGGGTCCATCACGATGACACTGCCACCGGCCGCATTGTGCTCACGCACGGTGGCGCGAAGTTCGCGCTCGGCGATGTGCTGGATGAATTTGTCGATCGTGAGCTCCAGCGACACCCCGGCGGTGGGTGGACTCTCGACGCGGCTGAAGGCGCGATTGTGGGCGTCCGTCTGGACGAGCACTCGGCCCGGTCGTCCGCGCACCTGCTCGTCGTAGGCGGATTCCAGACCGTTCAGACCATGGTTGTCCGTTCCGACATAGCCGAGCAGATGCGCCGCCAGCTCCTTGTTTGGGTAGAAGCGGCGACTTTCCTTGATCAGCCCGATGCCCTCGAGGTCTAGCTCGCGAATCCGGCGTGCGGCGTCGACCGACACGCGACGCTGGATGTAGGCGAACAGCCGGTCTTCGCCCAGCCGCGTCTGGATCCGGTCGCGTTGTGAGGCGTTGCACTCGAGGACCTCGCACAACTGCCGCGCGGTGGCAACCGGATCGGTGACCTCCATCGGCACCGACATGACCGTGTCGGCATCCACGCTGTAGGCGAGGATCCGACCCTCGCGGTCGAGAATTTCTCCGCGCTTGGGATGGGTCTCGAGCGACCGAGATTGTTGTCGCGCCGCGCGATCAACCAGGTCATCGTAGCGATAGACCTGCAAGTGCAGCAGCCGCGCCTCGATACCGAGGCCCCAGACCAGCATCAAGCTCGCGGTAACAAGCACTCTCCGTCGGAGCACCGCACGCCAGCGATCAGGGGAAGTAGAGGGTGGCGCCATAGTCGTCTCGAGCACTTACGGACGGGCAGCGACGGTTGCCGACGCTTCGCGCGACGCCAGGACAGACCGATCGGGCGGCTGGGTCGGCGCGATGCGTTCGATCACATGCGAATCCGCCGCGGTGGGCGCCACCAGGTCCAGCTCGCCCAGGGCGATCTGTTCGATACGTCGGGGTGACCGCAGCGTCTCGATATCCAGGAGCAGGTGCCTGTTGGTTTCGAGCGCGTCGGCGCGCTCCTTCTCCATCTGTTCGAGTTCGTATCCGTGCCGAAGGAGCTCGAAGTGCTGCCACGCGGAGAACAACAACACCACGACCAGACAGACGCCGATTCCGAGCGACCGCCACAGTTGCCGCCGGCGAGTCTTGTCCACCTCCCGCACAATCGGAGTGTTCGGGATGTCGCGTTTGATGTCGTACTCGACATGGCGCTTGCTCATGCCAACCTCTCAGCTGCACGCAGCCGGGCAGACCTGGCGCGGGGGTTACGCGAGATTTCGTCCGCCCCTGGCCTGAGCGGTCTCCGGGTGAGGACCCGCAGGGCGATCTCGCCGCTCTGCTCGAGCTCGCGGAGGGTGTGCTTCACGATCCGGTCCTCCAAGGAGTGAAAGCTGATGATCACCATGCGGGCACCGGCGACCAGACGGCTGGCCATCGATCGCAGGAACACGTCGAGGCCGTCCAGCTCTCGATTGACCCAGATCCGCAACGCCTGGAAGGTGCGGGTCGCCGGATCGATTCGCGTGCGTCCCCGATACCGCATCGACCGGCGCACCACGCTCGCCAACTCGGTGGTGGTCGTCAGCTCCCCGGCATCCCTGGCCCACAAGATGCCTCGGGCGATGCGCCGCGAATGCCGCTCCTCTCCGTATTCGTAGATCACGTCGGCCAACGTCTCCGCCGTGACCGTGTTCAGCAACTCTGCCAGCGTGGGTCCCCGGCTACGATCCATCCGCATGTCCAGCGGCGCCTCGAGACGAAAACTGAAGCCACGTCCTTCGGTCTCGAGCTGGACGGTGGAGTGGCCCAGGTCGGCCAGCGCCCCGTCAACGCGGTCGATCCCGCGGTCGTCCAGCACCCGCTCGAACTCGCGGTAGTCGGCGTGCACCAGTTCAATCCGGTCGTGCCACGGAGCCAGCCGCTGTCGCGCCAGTTCGAGGACCTCCGGGTCGCGATCGAGGCCCAGCACCCGTATTGCGCCCGCTTGACACAGCGCTTCGGTATGCCCGCCGGTGCCTACCGTGCAATCGATGACAAGCGGGCGCCCGGCCGGCGCCAACTGCTCGATCGTCTCCGCCGGCAGCACCGGCTCGTGTAGAATCATGGCGGTCAGATTCCGAACTCCGAGAGCGCGCGAGCGTCCGTGTCGGTGAACGGGTCTCCGTCTAGTCGGCTGACGAAGCGCTCATGGTTCCAGACATCGAGGTAGTCGTATTGACCGAATACATCCACCTCGCCGGCCATGGCGGCCGACTCGCGCAGCCGTGCGTGAATCGAGACGCGACCTTGTTTGTCGAATTCACCGGGCTGACCGAAGTAGTTGACCCGGTCCAGGAATCTGCCCCTGGCGGGGAGCGTAGTGGGCACCTTGGCGACCTTTTCCTCGATGGCCGCCCACACCTGGAGGGGATAGATCCGTACGAGTTCACCGCTCAAACTCGTAATAAAGAGTTGGGTGCCGTATCGATCTTCGATGGTGGCGCGAAACAGCGTTGGGATCTTCAGTCGCCCCTTCTCGTCGATCTTGGCCGAAAAATTTCCCCGCAGCACCTATTTACTCCACCTCGGTCCAATTCAGTCCACTCGCATGTTAGGAGGCCGTCGGTCGGGTGTCAATATCCAAATTGCGGTAAATCAACGGCTTACGTCTAATTTTCGCTTCGTTTACACACTACCGCGCGCCATTGCCCGAGCCGTGAGCGCATCACGGACGTCTCCCTACACCGCCGCGAACCGCACACGATGCTTCGAGCAGGACTGATCGGTCTGCCATCAACGGGAAAAACCACGCTGCTCCGCCTGCTGAGCCAATCCGGCGACGGCGGCGTTGAGACGGGGGGTCGAGCCGAGTCCCAGGTCGGGGTGGCGCGAGTGCCTGATCCGCGGCTCGATCGGCTCACGGCCCTGTTCAAGCCCAAACGACACGTGCCGGCGACGGTCGAGCTCACCGAATTGGCCGGCCAGGGCGGGGCGAGGGCGCTGCTCGACGTGACCAGTTTTCGCGATGCCGACGCACTCCTCCACGTCCTGCGCATGTTCAACGACGACCGCGTCCCGCATGTGGCTGGAACCATCGACCCATCCCGTGACGTGCGCCAAATGGAGGACGAGCTGATCCTGGCCGACCTGGGCGTCGCGGAGCGGCGACTGGAACGAATCCGGCAGGATCAGAAGAAGGGTAAAAGTCGCGAGCTGGACGAAGAAGCGAGGGTCATCGAACAGTGTCGGACGACGCTTGAGGACGGCCACCCGCTACGCACGCTCTCCCTCGACCCGGAGGACACGAAACGGCTCCGGGGATTCAGCTTCCTGTCGGCGAAACCGTTGCTTGTGGTGCTCAACCTTGACGAAGCCGATGTCGCGGACCCCGCCGGGGCGATCGAACGGGCTGGGCTAGCCGACGCGCTGACCGGAGCGGCGGCGGAGACAGTGCCCGTGTGCGCCAAGATCGAGCTTGAGATCGCCCAATTGCCACCCGAAGACTGCGCGGCATTTCTGGACGACCTCGGCCTGGTGGACTCTGGTCTCGCCCGGGTCATCCGCGCGAGCTACCGACTGCTCGGGTACATCTCGTTCTTCACCGTCGGCGAGGATGAATGCCGAGCGTGGTCCATCCCTCGAGCCACGTCAGCCCAAAACGCTGCGGGGGAGATCCACAGCGATATCGCCCGCGGGTTCATACGGGCCGAGGTCGTCTCGTATGACGCGCTGACCGCCCGGGACGGTTCGTACCCGGCATGCCGTGAACACGGCGAGGTCCGACTCGAAGGCAAGGAATACGAAGTGCGCGACGGCGACATCATCAACTTCCGGTTCGCGACGTAGACGCCCGCTGACACGCCATCCCATGAGGACGTTGATCACCGGCGGTGCCGGATTTATCGGCTCTCACCTGGCCCGGGCACTACTCGACGCTGGCCATGACGTGTTCGTGCTGGACAACCTTTCCACCGGCTCCATCGACAATATCGAGCCACTCAAGGCCCACCCGCGGTTCGGCTACGCGATCGACACGATCACCAACGAGCCTCTGCTGTCGGAGCACATCGATCGGTCGGACGTGGTCTTCCACCTTGCCGCCGCCGTTGGCGTTCAGCTGATTGTTGAGGCGCCCGTTCATACGATCGAGACCAACGTCGCCGGCACCGAGGTCGTACTCAAGCACGCGGCGAAGAAACGAAAGCTGGTCGTGATCGCCTCGACCTCAGAGGTCTACGGCAAGAGCACGGCGATACCGTTCCGCGAAGACGCGGACCTCGTGCTGGGGGCCACCCATCAGCATCGGTGGGCCTATGCCTGCAGCAAGGCTATCGACGAGTTCCTGGCCCTCGCCTACTGGAAGGAGCGCCAGCTTCCAGTCATCATCCTGCGGTTGTTCAACACGGTCGGGCCCGGACAGACCGGGCGATACGGGATGGTGATCCCAAATTTTGTGCGTCAGGCGCTCGCGGGTGAACCGATCACGATTTTCGGACCGGGAACCCAGTCTCGCAGCTTTGGCTTCGTTGGTGACGTCACCCGCGGAATTATCGCGCTCGCTGGCGAACCGCGGGCGGTGGGTGAGGTGTTCAATCTGGGCAATGACCGGGAGACGACGATTCGTGAACTGGCGACGATGGTGAAGGAGGCGACCGCGAGCGACTCGGAGATCGTCACCATTCCCTACGACCAAGCCTACGAGAGCGGCTTTGAAGACATGTCCAGACGAGTGCCGGACCTCACCAAGGTCCAGACTCTGGTCGGCTACGAGGCCCGCGTCCAGTTGCCCGAGATCCTCACTCGTGTGATCGCGCACCACCGCGCCCAGCGGCCCGAGTACAGGTAGCGATGGGGTACAGCCAGATCGCGTGACGAGGCCGTCAGGCTATACTGCAAGGGATGGTGACACCGTTCCTCGCGAAGGTCTGGGTCGGTGTTGCGACCCTGTGTATCGCCTTGGCATGCGGAGCCCCGGTCTCAGCTGCAGACGACCTGGAATTCTCGATTCACGACGGACGCGTCACGATTCTGGCGCGGCAGGTGTCAATCAAAACCATACTTGAGGCGTGGGGCCGAGTCGGGCACACGTCCATCATCGACGCCGACGAGCTTGAGGACCGGCTCGTGACCCTGGAACTCGTGGACGTGCCGGAGAATCTGGCCTTGCGCACGCTGTTGCGGGACGCGGCGGGCTACCTCGCCGCGCCACGAATCGCGCCCTTCGCCGACGGCTCGCGTTTCGACCGCATCCTCGTACTAGTAGAGACCAAAACACCCGAGCCGGCAGCGGTGTCCGCCGGACGACGGATGCCGGTCGCGCCACCCCAAGTGAGTCCAGCCGCAGGCGGCACCCGTGGGCGAACACCGTTCACCGCTACCGCGGCGCAACAGGAACAGCTGGAACAGCTCCAACAACTATTGCAGGGCCAAGATGGGGGCCCAGATGGGGGCCCAGATGGGGATGGTGCGGCGCCGGAGCCGGGGGAACCGGACGCTATCCCCGCATTCGGGACGATACCGGCTGAGCGACCGGGATTGCCGATGCGCAGTGCTGACCCGAATGAAGAAGCCGCTGCCGTCCAGACCGGCGCATTCGGGACCACCACCCCCGCCGAACCTACCAGCGGGACGCGGACGCGGGGCATTCGACGCCGCTAGTGCGCGCGAGCCCGATTGGCGGCTGGGGGACCGCAACGGCCCACCAGACTCATCAAAACAGCCGCGGCGGGAACTCGGCGAATTGATGGCCCTCGACGCCCAGCAGGATCCGTTTGGTGGCCACGCCCCCGGTAAAACCACCGATCCGACCGCCCTGGGCCAGGACTCGATGGCACGGGACGATGATCGGCACCGGATTACGCCCGAGCGCGCCGCCGACGGCTCGACTCGCCCCAGGTGTGCCGAGACCCGCAGCAACGGCGCCGTAGCTACTGAGTCGCCCGAAACGGATTTTCCGCGTCTCGTCCAGTACCCGTGCGGTGAATGGCGTGACCTGACGCAGGTCGACGGGAACCGTAAACTGGGTCAGCGCCCCGGCAAAGTACGCGCGGAGCTGCTCTACCACCGGAGACAGCGCGGCGTCATCCCGCCACACTTCTGGGGCCCGGCGAAGAAGCGCGGCCCGATACGCTCGCTCCGATCGTTGCCCGAAGGTCAGATCGCACACCCCGCGGTCGGTCAGGCCGATGAAGACGATGCCGATTGGGGTCGACATCGCGCCAAAGCGGATGGGTGGGTAGCCCGCCCGGTCCAAGGTGCCGCGCAACCGGTTCCTGGCGTCCCGTATGTCGGCAAGCGCCGGCTCGTCTGACGCGGCGGCACTCAGCAGCCCACGTTCCAGCCATGCGGCGTGCTGCCAGGCATCTCGACAGGCGGGACATCGGTCAGCGTGTCGGCCTAGCTCGAACTTGACGCGACCCGCGTCGTCCCCGGCCACCAGGTCATCCAATCGCGTGACGAACTCGTCGCAGGTCATGTCGTCCTCCCCCATCCCGCCATCTCCCGCCGTAGCCGGCGCATGGCCTGATACACGTTGGCACGTGCCGCGGTCTCAGAGCAGGCGAGCACGGCGCTCACATCTCGGTAGCTGAACCCATGCAGTTGCCGCTGGACGAAAGCGACGCGTTGCCGTTTTGGCAACCGGGCGATCGCCTGTCGCAATCTGAGCGACACGACCTCGCGCTCATGGGCGGCGACCGGGGACACACCGCGGCTGGCCGTATCGGCGACAAGCGCAACCTCGACGCTCCGACCCCGGCTCCGACGGTGGTTCAAGAACTGGTTGGTGGCAATGCGATACAGCCACGCTCGGTGATTTGGCTGTGCACCCAGCCGAGCAAACGCGCGAAAGGCACGCAGGAACGTCTCTTGAAACAGGTCGTCGGCGGTCGTCCTGTCGCCCGTCAGACGACGTAGATACCTCAGGATCTCCGCCTGATGAATGTCTACCAGCTGACCGAAGTCAGTCTGAGACGCGGCGCGACGGGTGGTCGTCATGTCGAGGTCGAGGAGCCGCGCCGTGAGCACATCGTCTACCCCCAGGCTCGCGTGTACAACCCCGTCAGCGACAAAACGTGAAACTCGTGTGCGCGAGCCCCCAGCAGACTTCGCTGGCGTCGGCTATGGTACGCTGCTTGCGCGCCGATGAAACCCTCCGAGCCGGCCGCACCCGCGGCGGCCCCCGTGTCTTCCTCACCACCGACCGGAGCCCCTCGGGGCGGGCTGGCACGGTCTGCCAGCATCGTGGGCCTGGCAACCATGAGCAGCCGGCTGTTGGGACTGGCGCGCGATTCGGTGCTCGCGTTCATGTTCGGCGCCGGAAACGCCATGGACGCGTTTTACGTCGCATTTCGTCTCCCGAATCTCCTCCGCGATCTGTTTGCCGAGGGCACGATGAGCGCGGCCTTCGTACCCACGTTTACCCGTCGGTTGACCCAGGAAGGTCGCGAACCGGCCTGGGCGCTTGGGCGGCAACTGATCAGCGCCCTCATCGTGATCACCGGAGTAGTGGCCCTGGCAGGGATCCTGCTGGCTGAACCACTGACCCGGCTGCTCGCCGAAGACTTCGGAGCGGTCCCGGGCAAGCTGGAACTGACGATCTCGCTCGCCCGCGTCATGCTGCCGTTTCTGACCCTGGTGGCGGTGGCCGCCGCCTGCATGGGGATGCTGAACTCGTTGAACAGGTTCTTCATGCCGGCGCTGTCCCCCGCGATGTTCAACGTCAGCGTGATCATCTGCGCGTTCCTGCTCGTTCCGTTGATGCCGGGGCTCGGTCTCGCGCCGATCATGGCCATCGCGGTGGGTGTGCTCGTAGGCGGGCTCGGTCAAATCGCACTGCAGTACGCGGCCTTGCGCCGCGAAGGTTTCAGCTATCGACCAGCCCTCGACCCACAGGACCCCGGCCTTCGCACGATTCTGCGACTGATGGGGCCCGGCACCGTGGCTGGCGCCGCAGCACAGGTCAACTTGCTGGTGAACACATACCTTGCTGCGGGTGAGGGCACCGGCGCCGTCACCTGGCTCGCCCTCTCGTTTCGACTGATGTATCTCCCGATCGGCGTGCTGGGGGTCTCGATCGCGACGGCGGCGCTCCCGGTTCTCTCGCGTCAGGCGGCTCGCGACGAATTCGCCGGAATGCGCAGCACCGTCTCGCAGGGCTTGCGGTTGATGCTCGTGCTCATGGTCCCGGCCACGGTCGGTCTGATCGTGCTGGCCGAGCCTATCGTCCAGTTGATCTTCGAGCGGGGCCAGTTCACGTCACTCGACACGCGCGGCACCGCGCTGGCACTCGCGTGCTATGCCCCTGGAATCATCGGGTACTCGGTGGTGCGTCTGACCGTGCCGACCTTCTACGCGTTGGGCACCAGTCTCACACCGGCCTACGTCAGCATCGGATCAATGGCGCTCAACGTCGTGCTCAATCTCGCGCTGGTCCCGGCGCTCGGATATCAGGGACTGGCGCTCGGCACCGCCATCGCGGCGCTCGCCAACGCGACGATGCTCCTCGTGCTGCTCCGGCCACGACTCGGCGGACTCGACGGGGCGGCGCTTGGCACCTGTCTGGCCAAGATCGGGGTCGCCAGCGGGGTCATGGGTTTCGTGATTCGAGCCGCGCACATCTGGGCCACGAGCCGCTGGCCCGATCCCGGATTCGTAACGATCGCCGTGACCCTTGGCGCCGAGATCACCCTGGGCATCGGTGTACTGGCGGCCATGGCGGCCGTGCTGCGACTCGCCGAATTCAAGACGGCGTTGCTCCAGATCACCAGACGCCGACAGCGCTAGTGCCCAGTCGGTGCCGGCATGGTACGATGGCACCTCCCCCTCAGCGGCGAGACACGATGAGCAGATACGCCCCCTCACCCACGTTCTCCTCCATCGGTCCCGGCACGATCACACCGATCGTCAAGGCGCTGATCTGGGTGAACGTCGGGGCCTTTGTGGCCCTGCAGATCGTCCCAGCTCTGATCACGTTCTTTGGCCTGACCCCGGCGGCGGTGTTCGGCCGAATGTGGCTCTGGCAACCGTTCACCTATCTGTTCCTGCACGGCGGCTTCACGCACATCCTCTTCAACATGCTGGCGCTGTGGATGTTCGGTACGGAGCTGGAGCGTCTGTGGGGTTCACAGTTCTTTCTGCGTTACTACTTCGTGACGGGCACCGGGGCCGGGGTGAGCATGCTGGTGGCGTCCCTCATACCATCCGTATTCGGCGAAGAGATGTATGTGACCCCGACCATCGGCGCGTCCGGGGCGGTGTATGGGCTCTTGATGGCCTTCGCCATCTACTACCCAACCCGACCGCTCTTCATGTTTCCATTCCCGATCCCGATTCCCGCCAAGTACTTCGTGCTGATCATCGGCGGCTTCGTCTTCTTTTCATCTCTCAGCGACACGGCCGGGGGTATCGCGCACATGGCTCACCTCGGCGGTCTTGTCGTGGGTTATCTCTATCTGCAACGTGGCGGGAGAGGCGCCAGCCTTGGCCAGCTGGGCCGGTTCGGCGTGATGGCGGAGATCAAGTATCGATACCTGCGGTGGAAGATGGGCCGACTGAGGAAGAAATTCAACGTCCATCAGGGCGGCGCCGACGACTGGAACGGGCGGATACACTAGACCGGGCCTCAGCTCAACCCGTACGCGCGCCCCGCACCGCGAGCGGCATTATCTCGGGCCAGGATCAATCCACTCGTCGCGAACGGGACTGAAACAGTCGAGCTCGAAGGTATCAGCCAGCGCCTCGGCCTGATGCGGGACCCCGCTCGGGATTCGGATGACCTCACCATCGCGGACGATCACATCCTCGCCGTCCACCCGCACTTTCAGCCGTCCGTCGAGGACGTACGTCATTTGTTCGCTATCGTGCCGGTGCAGCGGCACCAGCGCGCCCCGCTTCAGGTAGACCTGCGCGAGCATCTGACGATCCCCGAACACCAACTTCCGGGAGATCAGCTCGGTCACTTTGTCCAGTTCGAGCTCGCTCCATCCGATCACGGAGCCACCAGGTGGATAGAGGTCAGGCATATCAGAATACCCATTAGAAACAACGAGTTACGAGACATCAAGGATCAATGCGTCCCACGCTGGCAGGGTGATATACTTTGCGCGCGCCGGGTCTGGACTGTCCCGTGTGGAACACCTCCCGACGCCTTGCATCCACCATCATGAAGCGCTCGATGGTCTCCAGCGACGCGAACACCGCGCCGCCCCCTGCCGAGCACGAGAGCCTGTCACGCGGCGAGCTGCTCCGTCTGTATCGGACGATGCTACTGTCGCGTCGCCTCGACGACAAGGAAATCCAGCTCAACAACCAAAGCAAGAGTTTCTTTCAGATCAGTGCCGCCGGACACGAGGCCATCCAGGTAGCGGCCGGCATGCAACTGGAACCGGGCCGCGACTGGTTTTTTCCGTACTATCGAGACCGGGCGTTCTGCCTGGCGATCGGGGTCACCGCGCGGGACATGCTCCTCGGAGCCGTGGGCGCCGCCGAAGACCCGAGTTCCGGCGGACGGCAAATGCCAGCCCATTGGGCCGACCCGACCTTGAATCTCGTCTCGCCGTCCAGCGCGGTCGCCACGCAGTGCCTGCATGCGATCGGATGCGCCGAGGTCTCACAGTTGCGGGGCGCCCGCGGTTCCGACGGCGAAGTTGTCTTCGTCTCGCTGGGCGACGGGGCAACCAGTGAAGGCGAATTCTGGGAATCGCTGAACACGGCCTGCACCAGACGTTTGCCGGTGATTTATCTCATCGAGGACAACGGGTATGCGATCTCGGTGCCGGTCGAGATCCAGACCCCCGGCGGGAACATCGCACAACTGGTGAAAGGGTTCCCAGGACTCGAAGTCATCGAGACCGATGGGACCGATGCGCTCCAGAGCTATGCGGCCATGAGACGCGCGCTCGTGTACGCGCGAAGCGGCCGAGGACCAGTCCTGGTCCGGGCCAGCGTCGTCCGCCTCTATTCGCACTCGTTATCCGACGACGAGGCGATGTACAAGAGCGCGGAGGAGCGTGCCGCCGAGCGTGCTCGAGACCCGCTCCGCAGGTTCGTGGCCCTGTTGACCGAGGAAGGGATCGCCGACGAGGACGCCCTGGCCGCGATCGGCAACGAGGTGGACGACGAAATTCGTGCCGCGACCGACTATGCGCTGGCGGCGGCACCGCCCGATCCAGCCACAGTGCTGCGGTATCTGTACTCGCCAGACGTCGATCCCACCTCGGATGCCTTCGACGTTGCGGGGACGCCGGAGGGTCACCCCATCACCATGGTGGCCGCCATCAATCGCACGCTTCACGATGAAATGGCGCGAGACGCCTCCCTCGTTGCGTTCGGCGAAGACGTCGCGGACTGCAGCCGGGCAGAGGCACTCTCTTCGGTGCGAGGCAAGGGCGGCGTATTCAAAGCCACGCTGGGTCTGCAACGGACATTCGGACGCGAACGTGTCTTCAATTCGCCACTCGCCGAGGCCAACATCGTGGGGCGAGCCATCGGCATGGCCGTGCGCGGCATGAAGCCTATCGTGGAAATCCAGTTCTTCGACTATATCTGGCCCGCCATGATGCAGATCCGCGACGAACTGACGATGATGCGGTATCGGTCCAACAACACGTTCTCGTGTCCCCTGATCATCCGAGCTCCGATCGGCGGGTATCTGCGTGGAGGCTCGCTGTATCACAGCCAGTCCGGTGAGAGTATCTTCGCCCACTGCCCGGGGATCCGTATCGTCTATCCGTCGAACGCGGCGGATGCGGCCGGTCTGCTACGGTCCGCCATTCGCTGCGACGACCCGGTACTTTTCCTCGAGCACAAGCACCTCTATCGCCAGCTGCACAGCAGGTCGGTGTACCCGGGATCGGAGCACCAGATTCCATTCGGACGTGCCCGGGTCTGTCGAGACGGCACCGATGTGGTCGTGGTCACGTGGGGGGCGCTGGTCCACAAGACACTGTTGGCGGCCGAGCGCGCGGCGCAACAGGGCATCAGTGTCAAGGTCTTGGACCTGCGCACGTTGGCGCCGTATGACTGGTCTGCCATCGCCGAGGCTGTCGCGGACACCAGTCGCGTCGTCATCGCGCACGAGGACCAATTGACGTGCGGATTCGGCGCGGAAATCGCGGCGCGGATCGCAGAGGAGTTGTTCGACCAGCTGGATGCCCCTCTCAAGCGGGT
>SXGT01489665.1_pt1 | contig 17189 bp, 10 predicted proteins | sample 3176221 | NCBI WGS metagenome assembly SXGT01 (sample SAMN11356862, study PRJNA531348) | freshwater metagenome | isolation source: freshwater sample F1-120 | place: China: Fuxian Lake, Yuxi | collected 2017-12-25 | reverse complement strand
TTCCTTTGCGCTGCACGCGGCGAAACAGCGGCGATTTTTGATCGATGGAGGTTTGATAGACTTCGGAGAAATCGCTCAATCCTTTCAGCGCATCCTCAATGCTGCGATCTGCGCGCGGCTCAAAGGCGTCGAAACCGACGCGCTGCAGATAAAACAACTGGTCGCGCAATACATCGCCGATGGCGCGCAATTCGCCGGTATAACCCAAGCGCGCGCGCAAATTATAGGCGATGGAATAACCCCGTCCGTCGGAGAATTTCGGAAAATCGACTGCAATCACGGCAAACTTGTCGATATCGCCCTTCAAGTCTTCCGGACGTTCGTCGCTGGCCAGCCAGACGCCGATGTCTTTGCGCTGTTGCAGTGTCTCGCGCTGCGCTTGCCATACTTTCAACGGCACGATGACTTTGCCTGCGGCAACAGCTACGCTTTCCGCAGTTTCGTGTTCCTGCAGCCGCAAGACCATCCAATCGTCGGCAACGATGGTTTTGTTTTTAATGATCATATATCGATTAGAATCTGGGTGAATAGTAAGGCACGCCGTACTGCGCAGGCGTCACGATGTGCTTGTCGGCGGTTTCTTCGTCCTGCGCGATGAAGTCGGTCGCGTAGACATGATCTTTGAACGGCGCATGACCGATACGGCGTACCGTGTCGATAAAGCGCTCGGCTTCGATACGTTCGCGCAGATACACATGAATCAGGCGTTCGATGACTTCCGGCACTTGATGGAACGTGAACGACGGGCCGATGATTTTACTGATCGAGCTGTCGTTGCCTTCTGCGCCGCCGATCGACACCTGATACCACTCGTCGTGATCTTTCTTTTCCACGCCGGTGATGCCGATATTGCCGATATGATGCTGTCCGCAGGCATTGACGCAACCGGAGATATTCAACGTGATCTCGCCGATGTCGTATTGATAATCCAGATCCTCGAAGCGTTCGGCAATCAGCTTCGCCAACGGTATCGAGCGCGCATTCGCCAAGGTGCAGAATTCAGCGCCGGGACAACTGATGATGTCGGTCAGCATGCCGATGTTCGGCGTGGTGAATTCATGCGCGCCGGCTTCCTGCCACAGGCCGATCAAATCGTGTTGTTTTACATCCGCCAGTACCAGGTTTTGTTTATGCGTGATGCGCAATTCGCCGAAACTGTAGCGATCCGCCAAATCGGCGGCAGCGTCCATTTGCTCCGCTGTGGCGTCCCCGGGCGCTTCTCCCGGCTTCTTCAGCGACAATACCACAATGGCATAGCCCGGCACGCGGTGCGGTTTGACGTTGTGCGCGAGCCAGTTGGAGAAAGAACGGCTGTCCGCCTTGAATTCATTGAGTTTCGAATCGCAATCGGGCAGCGTTTCATACGCCGGATCGGTAAAGAACGAAGCGACGCGATTGATTTCCTCGGCGGTCAGCGTGCCCGGGCTATCCTTGAGATCCGCCCAATCGGCTTCGACTTGACGGCGGAATTCGTCGATACCCAGCGCCTTGACCAGAATCTTGATGCGCGCTTTATATTTGTTATCGCGGCGGCCATATTGGTTATACACGCGCATGATCGATTCGATGTAAGTCAGCACATGCCGCCACGGCAGGAATTCGCAAATCTCGCTGCCGATGATCGGGGTGCGTCCCAATCCGCCGCCGACCAACACGCGAAAACCGATCTCGCCTTGCGCATTTTGCGTAACCGACAAACCGATGTCGTGCGCATAAACTGCGGCGCGATCTTCCTTCGCGCCGCTGATGGCGATTTTGAATTTGCGCGGCAGATAAGCAAACTCGGGATGAAACGTGCTCCACTGGCGCAGAATTTCCGCGTAAGGGCGCGGATCGACGATTTCGTCGTGCGCCACACCGGCGAATTCGTCCGATGTGATGTTGCGGATACAGTTGCCGGAGGTTTGGATGCCGTGCATTTGCACCGAAGCCAGATCCGCCAGAATATCCGGCGTATCCTCCAGTTTCAGCCAATTGAATTGAATGTTCTGGCGCGTGGTGAAATGCCCGTAGCCACGGTCGTATTTGCGTGCGATATGCGCGAGCATGCGCATTTGCCCGGATGAGATCAAACCGTACGGTACCGCGATGCGCAGCATATAGCCGTGGATTTGCATATACAGCCCGTTTTGCAAGCGCAAAGGCAGAAACTCCTGCTCTTTCAATTCGCCGGAAAGACGGCGGCGCACCTGATCGCGGTACTGTTTGACGCGCTCGTCCACAATGGTTTGGTCGTATTCATCGTAGCGATACATAGTGGTTTCCTTGCTGTTGATTCGGAATGTAAGGACGCAGCGGGATTACTCGCCGCTATACCGCTTCGATACCGGCAGCTTCAACGCGGCATCGAGCGGGAATTTGGCGCCGTATTTCATGATGTGGTCGACATCGTCGTCTTCGTCATGCCGCAATGCCATGCCGATATAAGCGTGCTCGCCGGTTTCGCCCACCACGATGCCGATGCGCCCGCCGCAGCCGTTAAACCAAGTGACTTGTTTCGGCTTGTTCTCAATATTCGTACTCATTCATTGTCCTTGTTTCCCTGGTGCTGCTGGTTATTTATTGTCATTTCAACCTGCAATCGTTCACTTTTCGAGGTTGAAAAACCGCAATCCGGTATTCTATCAAAAAAACTTGCGGCAATTGTTCCGTCAATCCGGTGACATATAAAAGCGCACGCTATTTTTTAGCGGAAAGCATAATATCAACATCGATTTATAATTCAAAATAATATTGTGTTAGATTTATATAACCATTCATTATTTCCAAATATCATGAAACTACAACAACTACGCTACCTTTGCGAAACGGCCCACCAGAACATGAACTTATCGAGAGCGGCAAAAGTATTGCACACCTCGCAACCGGCCATTAGCAAACAAATTCAGATGCTCGAGGAAGAACTCGGGGTGGATGTTTTTTTGCGCAACGGCAAGCGTGTTGTCGGCATTACGCAACCGGGAAAGCTCATCATTGAAACCGCAACGCGCATGCTCCGCGATGCCGATAATCTGAAAAAAATCGCCCAGGAGTTTTCCAGCGAAGCCAGCGGCACGCTAACCATTGCAACCACGCACACGCAAGCGCGTTACGCCTTGCCGCCGGTCATTCAACGGTTTACCGCACGTTATCCGAAGGTAAAGCTGATTCTGCGGCAAGGCAGTCCGGTGCAAATTGCAACCCTGGTGACATCGGGCGATGCGGATATCGCAATCGCAACCGAAGCAATCGAGCAATTCCATGAACTCGTCATGTTGCCGTGTTATCAGTGGAATCGCTGTATCGTCGTACCGCCCAAGCATCCGCTATTGAAGCAAAAGCGGTTGACGCTGGCGGCGATCAATCAATATCCGATCATCACTTACGATTTCGCTTTTACCGGCCGCTCGAAAATCAATCAAGCATTTGCCGATCAAGGGCTGGAACCGAATGTGGTGCTAACCGCAATCGATTCGGATGTGATTAAAACTTACGTGGAATTGGGGCTGGGCATCGGCATTCTGGCCAATATGGCATTTGACGCCAAGCGCGACAGAAACCTCAGATCCATCGATGCCAGCCATTTGTTTGAGCCCAGCACGACGCGCATCGGCATCAGCCGCAACAGTTATTTGCGCGGCTATATTTTTGATTTCATCGAGATGTTTGCGCCCCATTTGGATCATGCGACCGTCCAGGCCAAACTGGAGGGAAGCAAATCCGGCAATGCGGAAGAAGGTCAGGATGCCCGATTAAGCCCCAATTGAGCTAAGTGGTTCAATAACTCTTCCTCTTTATAGGGTTTGCCCAGAAAAACGCTGACGCCCAAATCGCTGGCGATTTTCCGGTGTTTTTCGGCGGTGCGCGACGATATGATGATAATCGGAATCTGCGCCGTTTCCGGGTTCGCGCGCACATGCCGGATCAATTCAAAACCGTTCATCTTGGGCATTTCCAAGTCGATCAGCATGACATCCGGAACGGTTTCGCGCAGGATTTCGGCAGCTTCTTTGCCGTTTTTCGCGATCAAAATCTCACAACCTTCCCGTTCCAGCAGGCGGCAAGTCACTTTGCGCACTGTCAGCGAATCGTCGACGACCATCACCGATGGCGGCCTGGCCGATTTCTTCAGTGCAGCGGCGGCGGTCAGCTTCGCCAGCGGCGTATTGAACACTTCCTTGACGTCGCGGCGTTGCAGCAATTTGACCGGATTCAAAATCAAAATCACCTCACCGTCGCCGGTGATGGTTGCGCCCTCCACGCCGGGCGCTTGCGCCAATTGCGCCCCGGTGTTTTTAACCGCAACTTCCGTCTCGCTGCGCAATTCGTCGACATGCACCGCAAGGTACTGCGTGCCGCTATGCAAAAACAATACCTGATTGTGTTTTGCGGTTGCCGAAACGGGGTTGGCCTTGCTCAATAAATGCGACAGATGGGAAAACAGATATTGCTTGCCGTTGAGTTCGACGCGATGATGCCGGTACATTTTTTGTATCGTGTCGGCATCGAATACCTGACGATGCTCGACAATGAATGAAGGGATCGCATAAACCTGTTTCCCGGCGCGCACCATGAAGGTTTGCGCAACCGATAGCGTCAGCGGCAGATAAATCGTGAAGACGGTCCCCCGGCCGGGCGTGGATTGAACGCCGATACGGCCGCCCAGCAGCGAAATTTCATTCTTGACAATATCCAGACCGATGCCGCGCCCGGCAATTCCGGTTACCGCATCGGTGGTCGACAAGCCTTGCATAAAAATCATGGCTGTTATCTTGTCGTGGTCCAGCGCTTCATTTTCCTCAATCAATCCCATCCGCTGCGCTTCTTCGCGAATACGCGGCAAATCCAGGCCGCAGCCGTCGTCGCTGAGTACGATAATCACTTCGTTGCCTTCCTGGCGCAATTGCAGCGCGATTTGCCCGGTTTCGGCTTTTCCGGCTTGCAATCTTTGTTCGGGTGCTTCGATGCCGTGCGCGATCGCGTTGCGCAAAATGTGCTCCAGCGGCGGGTTTACCTTTTCCAGCACATTGCGGTCGATTTCGACTTCACCGCCTTCGATGCGCAGATGGGCTTTTTTACCCATATCGTCGGCAACCTGGCGCGCAATGCGGTAATAACGCTCGGCAAAATTGCTGAACGGCAGCGTGCGGATTTGCAGCAGCGATTGCTGCAGTTGGCGGTTAATGACCGACTGTTGCGCCACGGCCTCTTCGGCGGAGACATGCGAACCGCGCAAGTTTTTCTGCACGGCGATGATATCGTCGATGCTTTCGGCCATCGACCGCGTCAATTCCTGGAAGCGGGTAAAGCGGTCGAATTCAAGCGGATCGAACGAATGTTCGCTTTCGTTTTGTTGCGCAAGATGCGATTGCATCTGCGTTTCCGCCTGGATTTCCACTTCGCGCAACTGATCGTGCAGGCGATGCGTGCTTTCGGCAAGATCCTGCAGCGATTGTTTGAAGTTATTGAGCTGCGCTTCGATTCTTGCGCGCAGCGCGCTGGCTTCGCCGGAATCGTTGACCAAGCGGTCGATCAATTCCGGATTGATGCGCAGTATCGTTTTGGATTGCGGCGCTTCAATCTTTTCAGGCGTCACTTGCACCGGTTCGGGTTCGTCGTTTGCGGCCTCAAGCGTAGCCGGTTGGCTGCGCTGAAGCTGCTCAACCGCGCCGCTGATGGTGTCAAATTCGCTTTCCAGCCGATCCAGCGCGGCGTCGGAAACATGGCGTTCGCGGAAAACCGCTTCGACTTGGCTTTCCATCGCATGAATCAGTTCGCCCAAATGCAGTGCCCCGGCCATACGTGCGCTGCCTTTCAAGGTATGCAGCAAACGCAACAAGGCGCGATGAATGTCTTCATCCTGCGGCAAAATGCGCCAGCCGCGCAACCGTCCGCCGATTTGCGGAACGATATCGTGCGTTTCCTCCAGGAATGCTTGCAGCAATTCCGGATTGACAACGTCGGCGGTATCCGGCGCATTAACCCGTGCGGCAGGCTCGGCGGCTTCCCGAGCGCAAATCGGATCGGTTGCCGCAGCGGGCTTTTCTGTGGCAATCTTAACCGCAGGCGCGGTTTGAGCGTTTGCCCGCGATTCCGGTGTAACGGTAACTTTCTTGGCCAATAACGATTTTGCCGCTTGCACCAATTCCTTGGCTTCGATTTGCGCGTCGACGACGCCGTATTTGCGCAAATTTTCGCACCATCCGGTATAAACCCGCTGTGCGCAGTCGACCAAATCGAGCAATGGATCGGAGGCCGGTTTTTTAGCGCTCAAACACAGTGTCAGAACTTGTTCCAGATGCCAGGCGGCCTCGCTCATGTCATCGAGCTTGACCATGCGGCCGCTGCCTTTGAGCGTGTGAAACCCTCGCCGCAAATCGCTCAACGATTCGCGGTCGGCGGCATCGGCGCGGCAACGGCGTATAGTTGCGGCCATGCCGGCAAGCACGGCTTCGGCTTCTTCCAGGTAAACATCGAGCAACTCCGCGTCGATTGGCGAAGATGGGGCCGTATCGTCAATCGACGTTTGTTGTGTCTCTGCCGCCGCCGGTACGTCGGCGTTGTTTGGCGGCAATGGCGGCGATTCGACCGGCACCGGTTGCGGCGTTGCCGTGATTTGGAAGAGTGCGATCGCTTCTTCGACAATCTGCTGACTGTCGGGCCGTCCGCTGCGGTACGCTTCGACAAAAAATCCCAAGCTGCTTAGTCCGTCCACGAGCAGGATTTGCTCGGGCTCGTCGATGTCATAATCCGGGATCGACAGTTTCTCAACCAAGCCTTTGCAATGATTCAGCAGGGTATTGGCCTGATCCAGCGTCAGCATGATCAATGCGCCGGACACTTGCTTAAACAATTCCGGCAACCGCAAAAGCTCGACGCGCTGCGCGGGTTCGAAAAAGAATCGATCCAGTACGGTTTCGATTTGCGCCAAATTGGCCAGAATCTCCCGGCATACCTGATTGAGCAATTCCTTTTCTTGCGTTTTGCTCTCCAATACATCGAACGACGGCGCCGCCGGTAATTCGCCGATATCGGCATCCCTGGCCGCTATACTCAGCAAACGGGATTCGAGATTATCGATTTGGCGGGGCAAATCGGGCGATAGCTTGTTGAAATCGTCGATAATGCTTTCGGCCAGCAATAGGGCCGTGGCCATTTCCATCGCCAGCTCTTCGCTCATGTCATGCGGTTTCGCTTGCAGATAAGCAACCGTGTTGCCGATTACGTCGATTAATTTGATCAGTGGCGCGCATTCGGTTTGTTTCGCCTGAAGCCCGAGCCAATCGAGATATTCGGACAACGAAACCAGGCTGTCTTCCTGACCGGCGCAGTATTCGCGCCAAATGTCGTTGGCTTGCATCAGCGTGTCGCGCAGCCGCTCCAGCACCGGATTCAGCGTTTCCGATTGCTCGAAGGTCAATGTATCCTTGTTTTGCCCCGGCCATGCATAACTGCGTTTGATGTCGTCGATGCGCTGGCCGCTCGATTCGCTTTGGGCGATGTGATACAGCAATTCGCGCATTAAAACGGCGGTGCTGTCGGATGCTCCGGCAGCAAGACGGCGTATCGCTTGCTCGATCCTGCCGCACAAGCGGCGGGTCGGCGTATCGATTCGATCGTCTGGCTGTTGCAGTAAATCTTCCAGGAAACCGGCAGTCACCCACCAAAACGCACGCTGTTCGGTCGTTCCGGGAAATTCTTCGATTCGATTCACGGCAGCGGCCATTTGCCGCAACCCTTCCCGGTGCGACGGATTGCGCAGCCATTGGAGCAATCCCGCCTGATATTCGGCGCCTAATTGTTTGGCCAAGGTTTTGGCGGATGACGCATCGATATGCGCCGCTTCGGCTTTTAGCGTTGGATTTGCCGTCAATCGCGGGAAAAACAAATCGCTTTCGGGTGCGTTTTCAAAACCGTATACCTGCATCAACATGCGATACGGCGGATACAGCCGCAGCGGATTTTCCCCAACGCCGTCGATCAATTCGTTCAGATAAAAAAGCAATGCTTTGGTGGATTGTTTCAGTGCGTCGATAATGTCATCGCCGGGTTGAATTTTTTTGACGATCAGCGCATCGATCACTTGTTCCATCTTTTCGGTAACGATGCCGATGCTGTTCAAATTCAACATCTCGAGCAGGCCGTCCAGTTGATGGATATAACTGCGGCAATCCCCGATGAACTTGTCGTTACCCGGGTGCTGGCGATATACGTCCAGATTCTGATCGATCAACGCGAAAACCTGATCGATTCCATCTTTGATTCCGATGATCGAAGCAATATTCACTTCATGTCGAGCGCTCATGGCCGCATTCCATCAATGCCGGTTGAAATCGAGAACAATGTCATACCTTGAAATTCGATACCGATGCTTTGAGCTCGGAAGCAAAACCGGAAATTTGCTTGATCGACCCGGTGGTTTTCAAAGTTCCCTCGGTATTTTGCCGTGTGATATGGAGAATTTCCTCCATGTTGGCGACCACCTTATGCGCGGCGCGCGTTTGCGTTGCCGTGACGTCAAAAATATCGGAAACCAGTTGCGCAAGCTGCTTCGATACTTGCTCGATCTCTTCCAAAGCGCGCCCTGCGGCATCGGATCGTGCGGCGCCTTTCGCCACGCCGAGCGTGCTTCTTTCCATCGCGGCGATTGCGTCTTGGGTGTCGCCTTGAATGGTGACGATCAATTCGCCGATTTGTTTGCTGGCTTCGGCGGATCGCTCGGCCAGGCGTTGCACTTCCTGCGCAATCACGGTGAATCCGTGCCCCGCCTCGCCCGCTGCGGTTGCTTGCAACGCGGCATTCAATGCCAGCACGTTGGTTTGTTCGGTAATATCCGAAATCAGCGCGGCAATCTCGCCGATTTCCTGCGAGCTTTCGCCCAGCCGTTTGATGCGTTTCGACGTATCCTGAATCGATGTGCGGATGTCGTTCATGCCCGATATGGTTTCGCGCACCGCCGTGGCGCCTTTTTCGGCGGCATCCAGCGATTGCTTGGCAACTCTGGCGGATTCCGTCGCCATATCGGATATTTCGCCGATCGACTCGGTCATGCCGAGAACCGCCATCGTGGTTTGTTCGATTTTTTCGGTTTGATGCTGCGCGGCGGTCAGCAATTCCGACGATACCTGCTGCGCTTGATTCGAGGCCCTGACGACCAATATGCTCGCTTGATTGACCTGTTCGACCAGCGTATGCAATTCCTCAATGGTGCAATTGATCGCATCCGCAATCGCGCCGGTGGTGTTGTCGGTAATATCGGTGCGCACCGTCAAGTCGCCGTCGGCGATTCTTTTCATATCGTCCAGCAGCATCACGATGGCTTTCTGCGTTTTTTGGATTTCATTGCGATTGACCCAGTCCTGGTATTGCGCGTTGCGGCGCATGGATCGAATCGACAGGATGAGCGCAACGATAACGCAAGCACCGAGCACATAAATAACCGTGTCGAACAAAGCGGCGGTTTGCCGGGCTTGTTGCCGGATTTCGCTGCCAAGCGTATCGAGCTGAAGCAGCGTGAATTGATCGTGATCGGCGATGTCCTCGATCACCGGTTGCAACGCAAACGCCACAGGAATTTCTTTTTGCAGCGCATGCATGTGATCGTCAAATTTGGCCAGCAGCGCGTAAATATGCGAGAGCAAATCCTGGATCGTTTCGTCTTTATCGGAGGCTGCGCCAAGTCCGTTGTGGCCTTGCCGCAGCGTTTGTGTCATGGCCGAAATTTGCGCATGGTCTTGTGTCAATTGCTGCATGATTTCAGTCAACGGCGTGTCGAATGACAGCATCGTTCCGACATGCTTGGCAATCGCGTGCGCATGCATTTTGATCGCTTCCACCGCGCGCATTTCTTGCGGCAGATTGCCGATTTGCGCCATATAACCGGTCAATTCGTCGGCGCGCCGGGCCAATTGATGTTTCGCTATCGCAATGCCTTTGACACTGCTGTTGAGAAGCATCAGCGATTCTTGCCGGCTCAGAACCAACTGGATCTTTTTTTCCTGCCGATGCCAATTGCCGTGATATTCGGAGAAGTCGGCCGATGACGCGAGATTCGTGTCGCCTTGCAATAACGCCGCGATATTCCGGTTTATTTGCTGGGAATCGTTGCGCAGCGATGCGAATACTTCGTCGTCGCCTTGGATGATTTGCTTTACGATGCCCGTTAAGTGCATATGCCGCATTTGCAATTGCGAGACGAGTTCCGGTTGCGCCGAATGCTGTCGTGTTTGCTGCACATTCCAAGCGAGTGCGACCAACAGCAGCGCAATGAAAAATAACGTTATAATGCCGAGCAGCACACTGTTATTCAGTACGGAGGCGTCCTGCGGAATATTTTTCCGGACCGGCAGCACGATCGCCGGCAACTTCTTTCCGGTAGCAACCAGATCGGTCGTTAAGCCAAATTTAGAAAAATCTTTTCCCATTACTTTCTCCGGCATTGCAAGCTCGATTGAATCCGCAAAATAACCGCTTGTAAAAATCGTTTACTTTGATTGATATTGGCAGATAGCTTAACCGCCCGGAAGTATGATCAAAAACGCAATAAGACCCATAAAATCAGGTCTATTACAAACCAAACCGCCGACAAGAATTATGCCAAAAACAATTGATAAGCCGGGTTCTTGGTTTCGTCCCAGTAGCGATAGCCCAATTGGTTCAAAAATGCTTTGAAATCGGATTTTTCTTCCGGAGGCACTTGAATGCCGATCAGTACGCGGCCATAGTCCGCCCCATGATTGCGATAATGAAACAAACTGATATTCCAGTTGTGGCTCATATTATTGAGAAAGTTCATCAATGCGCCCGGTCGGTCGGGAAATTCGAAACGGTATAGGATTTCGTTTTTAACCGTGGCCCGTCCGCCGACCAAATGACGGATGTGCAGCTTGGCCATCTCGTTATTGCTCATGTCCTCTGTGGCCAAGCCGCTTTGCTTCAACCCGGCGATCAGCTTCTGCGCTTCTTCCTGGTTGCGTACCGAAACGCCGACAAAGACATGCGCCACTTTTGAATCGGAATAACGGTAATTGAATTCGGTGATGCTTTTGGCGCCCAATAAATTGCAAAATTTCTTGAAGCTGCCGGGTTGTTCCGGGATCGTTACCGACAGCACCGCTTCGCGCTGCTCGCCGATTTCCGCGCGCTCCGAAATATGCCGCAAACGGTCGAAATTCATATTGGCGCCGGATGCGATCGCAATCAGCGTTTTATGCTGGATTTTCTCGCGTGCGGCATAGGCCTTGAGACCGGCGACGGACAGCGCACCGGAAGGCTCCAGGATCGTGCGCGTGTCTTCGAATACATCTTTGATCGCGGCGCAAATCGCATCGGTATCGACCAAAATCACTTCATCAACCAGTTCCCGGCACAGCCGGAACGTCTCCTTGCCGACATGCCGTACCGCAACGCCGTCGGCAAACAAACCGACTTGCGCCAACCGAATGCGGCGCCCCGCTTGCAGCGAACGGTACATGGCATCCGAATCGACCGGCTCGACGCCGATAATCTTGATCTTCGGATAGAGGCGCTTCACATAAGCCGACACACCGGCGATCAATCCGCCGCCGCCGATTGGCACAAAAATGGCGTGAATCGCGCCGGTATGCTGGCGCAAAATTTCCATTCCCACAGTGCCTTGCCCGGCAATGACATCGGGGTCGTCGTAAGGGTGCACGAACGTGGCTTGCTCTTCTTTTGCCAGCGTTACGGCATGCTCGTAAGCATCGTTGTACGAATCGCCATGCAGTGCCACAGTAGCGCCTAGCGCCATCACGGCATGCACTTTGATTTGCGGCGTGGTTACCGGCATCACGATGGTGGCGGAACAATTAAGCCGCTTGGCAGCCAATGCAACCCCTTGCGCATGATTTCCCGCCGAAGCCGCCACTACGCCGCGATTGCGCACCGCAGGCGGCAACTTGATCATTTTGTTATACGCGCCGCGCAATTTGAATGAAAAAACCTGCTGCAAATCCTCGCGCTTCAGGAACACCCGGTTATGAATGCGCTCGGACAAATTGGCGACATGCTCCAACGGGCTTTCGATCGCCACATCGTAAACCTGTGCGGTCAGTATTTTTTCAAGATAATTGTTTTTCATAACGCGGGAGGGGGAGTGATTGCAATCCGGGACTTATGGATTTTAGCATGATCGGAATGGGATAAGCTTTGTTGCGGTCTTATAATCGACAATTGTTTGACTTGGCGGATTGAGATCATGTAACTTGAACGGTAATCGTATAACTTGGAAGGTTTTTTGCCGATGAAAAAAGTTCTGATTTTAATCCAAATCCTGGCCGCCATTTTTCCGATCATGATATTTTTTGGTTACATCATCATGGACGAAGGCGATCAATTTACCGCCGAGCACTATATGGTGACCGCACTGAGCACGATCCCGTTCGTTTTTGCTTTGTTGGTCAAATTTCTGATGTCGGGTGTGGATAAAGAGAAGTAACGGTTCAATCGTTCCGCGCATATCGGGCCTGCTGTATCGTTCCGCTTGACGAAGTTTCATACGCGCGCCGGTAGGCTAATCCGGCCACGGCCAAATCCCCCAGCGCCAGTCCCCTGAACACGAAAGCCGTGCGTTCGTCATTTGTTTGACGGCCAACGGTTTTGCCGCTGACCAAGCCGGTCAGATCGCCTTGAACCAACGACGGATCGACCAAAGGTTTTGGCATGCTGGCTTCTTGTTCCAAGTCGTCGACAAAAATGCGATCCAGGACGGGCATGGTTTTCGCCAGCCACGGTGCGGCTAAGTCCGTCATGGTGACGAATGCGCCGGGTTTCAGCCATCGTGCATCAAGGAACGGCGCCAGTTGCGGCGACAACGTCACCGATGTGACGATCAAATCCGCATTATCGATGGCTTCCTGCGCCGTTTGCGTTGCGGTTGCCGCCAATCCCATGGTTTCCGCAGTGCGGCAAAAGGCATCCCTGCTTTCCGCGCCACGCCCGAAGGCGCGGACTTGCGTCAGCGGAAACAATTCCGCCAGTGCGTGCAAATGGCTATGCGCTTGCACGCCGCAACCGATAAAGGCGGCGGCGGACGAATCGGGACGCGCGAGGCGTTTGGCGGCGACCGCGCTCAATCCGGCGGTGCGGACCGCAGTGACCCAATTACCGTCGATAACCGCAAGCGGCAAGCCGGAGCGGCTATCGAGCAGCGTAACCAATGCGTTGATGCTTGGTAATCCGTGCTTCGGGTTGTCCGGATTCAGCACCAGGGCTTTGACGGCGAGAAACGGCGGGTCGTCGGCTGCCGCCAAAGTGGCCATCATATAGCGGCCATCCGGCGGTGTAATGACCGCTTTGGGCGCATTCCAGGCTTGCTGCCGGTTTTTCTCCAGCAGCAAGTGTTCGATGCCGACGACGATGTCGTGGGTGGTCAGTTGCAATGCCTGTAATGAACGATACGATAAGTAATGAATCAATGACGTCATGGGCGTTTTGGGTAGTTGCAAATTACGGTTAAATGTAAATTGGCTATATTAACAATCGACTGCTATAATACCGCCCCCATCGCATGCACTAACAGCTTATTTTTTGAGGAATTATTTTATGTCTCGCCCGATCCGCAATATCGCTATCATCGCGCTCGTCTACCACGGTAAAACCACGATGGTCGACAAGCTTCTTCACCAAGCCGGCACGTTTGCCGCACACCAGCAGGTTTCCGAACGCGTGATGGATTCCAACGATATCGAACGCGAACGTGGCATTACCATTTTAGCCAAGAACTGCGCCATCGATTATGAAGGTATTCATATCAATATCGTCGATACTCCCGGTCACGCGGATTTCGGCGGCGAGGTTGAGCGGGTGTTGTCGATGGTCGATGGCGTATTGCTGCTGGTCGATGCCGTCGAAGGCCCGATGCCGCAAACCCGTTTTGTCACCAAAAAAGCCTTGGCATTGGGGTTGCGTCCGATCGTCGTGATCAACAAAATCGACCGGCCGGGCGGTCGTCCGAATTGGGTCGTCGATCAAACATTCGAATTATTCGATAAGCTGGGCGCCAGCGACGAGCAGCTTGATTTTCCGGTTGTTTACGCTTCGGCGCTGAACGGTTTTGCCACGCTCGATTTGGATAAGCCCAGCACCGACATGCGGGCGCTGTTTGATACGATTATCAAGCATGTTCCGGCGCCCGTCGGCAATCCGGACGAGCCGCTGCAATTGCAAATCAGCGCATTGGATTATTCCAGTTTCGTCGGACGGATCGGCATTGGCCGCATTCGCCGGGGCAAGCTGAGACCGGGCCAGGAAGTGATGGTGCTGATGGGCGACAAACCGCCGAAGAAGGCCAAAGTCAATCAGGTGCTTGGTTTTCGCGGCTTGGAACGGATTCAACTGAAAGAAGCGCTGGCGGGCGATATTGTGCTGATCAACGGCGTTGAGGAATTGAGTATCGGCACTACCTTGGCGGACATCGATAAACCGGAAGCATTGCCCGTCATGGCGGTTGACGAGCCGACGCTGACCATGACATTTCAGGTCAATACTTCGCCGTTTGCCGGTCAGGAAGGAAAATTCGTTACCAGCCGTCAATTGCGCGAACGCCTGGAAAAAGAATTGCTGACCAACGTTGCGATGCGGCTGGACGAAACTTCCGAAACCGATTCGTTTCTGATTTCCGGCCGAGGCGAATTGCATCTGACGATCCTGTTGGAAAATATGCGGCGCGAAGGGTATGAGCTTGCGGTATCCCGTCCGCATGTGGTGATCCGCGAAATCGACGGCGTTAAATGCGAGCCGTTCGAAATGCTTACCGTCGATGTGGAAGAGGCCAATCAAGGCGCGGTCATGGAAGCCCTGGGCGCACGCCGTGGCGATTTGCAGGACATGGTATCGGACGCCAAAGGCCGCGTGCGCTTGGATTATCGCATTCCGGCGCGCGGCCTGATCGGCTTTCAATCCGAATTCATGACCATGACGCGCGGCACCGGCTTGATGAGCCATGTCTTCGACGAATTCGCGCCGATGAAAGCGGAAATCCCGCCGCGCAGGAACGGCGTGCTGATTTCCGCCGAGCACGGCGAAGCCGTCGCCTATGCATTATGGAAACTGCAAGACCGTGGACGCATGTTTGTCAGTCCCGGAGATCGTTTGTACGAAGGCATGGTGATCGGCATCCATACCCGCGATAACGATTTGGTGGTCAATCCGATCAAAGGCAAGCAACTCACTAACATCCGCGCATCCGGAACCGACGAGGCGGTGACTTTGACACCGCCGATTCAGCTCACCTTGGAATCGGCGATTGAATTCATTGCCGATGACGAACTGGTGGAAATTACACCGAAAACAATACGGATTCGCAAACGCTTTCTGCTCGAGCACGAACGCAAACGCGCTTCTCGCGTAGCGGCTTGACGCTTTTTGGGAAACGCTGAATTATTCGTCGCAGCGGTGAAAGCCGGTGTCCGGTTCGTTGGTTTTTCCGGATTCCGGCTTTCGCCGGAATGACAAATTCAGGATAAGTCGCTATCCAGCAGCGCGCCCGCCAGCTTGGCTTCTATCCCTTGGAATTGCGGATTGTTATTGCGGCTGACGGAAGATTCCTGCCAAGCGGGATGCTGGCGTAATGCGCCGATCAGTTTGTTCCAGTTTTCCGGCAATTTCTCGCCGTCGGCTTGATCGACATTCAGGGTATCCTGAGCGGCATGGCCGCGATGCATCAGTTTCTTCAGCAAGTGTTTCTGGCGTAAGTACAATATTTGCAGTGTGGTGTCGTCGGCGCACTGCCATTTTGTGCCTTTGACGGTCGCTTTGATTTCGTCGCCGTAGCGCTTGAAAGTCGACCAACCGGCACCGGCAAGGGCGCCCAATGCGCTGGCTGCGCCCAAGCTCATGCCGCCGACCATCAAATCGATGCCGACACCGGCGGCAGCGCCTTTTGCGGCGGCGCTGCCGACATCCAGGCCGTACGCTTTGAGGATGCCCGGTGCAAAAATATCCAACTGCCATTGTCCATTGCTGACCGGAATTTTCTGTATTTCAACGTCGGCTGCCGAGAAATTGAAAATAGCCAATAAATCGTGCAGGCAGCGCTGCTCGGCCTTGCGAACGAAATCGTGCAGCCGGTCTTCGGCTAACGATTGCGCGATGGCATTGTGCTGCGCCGCTTTGCTTTCCCGGTAGCAAGCAACGGTAACGATCAATTCCGCGACGCGCTTGGCGCCCGACAGGCAAAGCTGATTCCATAACCGTGCGCGATAATCGATCAGTTTTTGTAACCGGCTGTGATAGGGTTCCAGCAACGTTTGCATTTTCCGATACAACCGTTTCTCGGCTTCAAATGAAAATGCCACGGTGTCGAATTCCAATGTCGCATGCATGTGAAAAGCCGTTAAGCGTTCGCGCCATGCGGCAAGCTCCCGGTCATGTCCGGCAATGAAGTTGAACACCGGAATGATCGGTTTGGCCGACAAGGTCAGAATCTCCAGCTCCAGCCGGTATTTTTCCAGGAACGGTTCGCGCACATCAATGATATATAACAGAATATCGCTGCGCAGAACTTGCCGGACAACCTTGGCTTCCTGCTCCAGCGGATCGTCGACGGAAACGTGAGTGGCGAATTGTTCCAGAATCTGCACCGGCAATAACAGTTTGGATTTTGCCTGTTGTTTCTTGATGTGCGCGGATAATGCACGGGAATCTTCCAAGCCGGGCGTGTCGTATAAATTCAGGATCGGGTCGTTGTCTGCGGAGAGTGTTGCCTGTTCGACATGCCGCGTAGTACCGGCTGCGTCTTCGATGACGCCGAATTCGGTGCTGCGCAGCATGGTGCGGATCAGCGAGGTTTTTCCGGTATTGGTATGCCCGACGACGGCGACATTCAGGAGCGCATCGGCGACCGGACGATGAGGGTTTTTGACGATCATGGCTATTGGGTTATGACATGCTCTGCCGGTATGCCGCAGGCTTCGGCGAGGCGGAACCACGCAAATTCACGGGCATTTGCCACCGGGGCCGACGGTTTGCGCAACAGAATCAACCAAGGCTGCGCACGGCTGCCGTCGATCAATTCCTTGATGAGCCGCTGCACGCCGCGATCCGGCAGGCGATGCGCGGCAACGCCCAGCAGCAATGGCCCGTTAAGATTTTTAACCTGTGCAATCGCTTCGTCGTGCGTGTCCTGATCGACGATGTTCAACCGGCAAACAACCGATTCCGGCCAATGCGTGGACGCATCCAGTTCGATG
>SXGT01265411.1_pt1 | contig 17191 bp, 13 predicted proteins | sample 3176221 | NCBI WGS metagenome assembly SXGT01 (sample SAMN11356862, study PRJNA531348) | freshwater metagenome | isolation source: freshwater sample F1-120 | place: China: Fuxian Lake, Yuxi | collected 2017-12-25 | reverse complement strand
GTGCTCCTTGGCGATGTCTGGGGTCCGGTCCGTCGACCCCGAATCCACCACGACGACCCGGGCCAATCGGCCCAGCCGACACAGGCATCGAGGGAGGTTCTTTTCCTCATTCTTTGGCCGGGAAGGTCCTGGACTGGGCGCCCAAGGTCAGCCTCGAGGACGGCCTGAAGGAAACCGTGGCCTACTTCCGCAAGGTTCTCGCGCAATAGGCGCAAGAGCCGGCCTGAAATCGCCGTAGTACCAGCGCCGACTTTGCCATGACGACGGTCGCCTCCCCTCTCGCGCAACGCTTGTCGCAACAGGGCGCGAGACCTCAGCCAGTGTGCAGCGATAGTCGATCAAACCAGAACCAGCCCAAGGTCATCGCCCAGGCAAGGCAACAAAAGTTTCATACAAATTGACGCTTCAAAAGTCGTAGTGTATAAAACGACGATGATCCCCCGTACCCTCGCTCGAACCCTCCTGCGCCTTGCCGAAGGCTTCCCCGTCGTCGCCATCACCGGGCCGAGACAATCGGGCAAGACGACGCTGGCCAGGACGATTTTTGCCGACAAACCCTATGTATCGCTCGAAGACCCGGTCGAGCGCGCCTTCGCCGTGGAAGACCCGCGCGGCTTCCTCACGCGGTTCCAAAAAGGTGCGGTATTCGATGAGGCGCAGCGCTGGCCGGACCTTTTTTCCTACCTGCAAGGCATGGTCGATGACCAGCGGGTACCGGGGCGCTTTGTGCTCACCGGATCTCAACAGTTCGGACTGCTCGCGGGCGTGACTCAGTCTCTGGCGGGACGGGTCGGGCTCACGCGCTTGTTGCCGCTGGCCTTCGACGAGTTCCCCCCTGCGTCGCGGTCAATGAACATCGACTCGATCATGCTGCTGGGCGGCTATCCTGTTCTGCATACCCAGCCCATTGCGACCACCGACTGGCTCGCCAGCTACGTCGCCACGTACATCGAGCGTGACGTGAGGCAGGTGCTGAACGTGAAGGATATGGGCGCTTTCCAGCGCTTCCTGCGTTTGTGTGCCGGGCGTAGCGGGCAACTGCTCAATCTGAGCGCACTGGCGGGCGAAGCCGGAATTTCCCACAGCACGGCCCGCGCCTGGCTTTCGGTGCTCGAATCGAGTGACCTGGTTTTCCTGTTGCCACCCTACCACCGCAATTTCGGGAAACGACTCGTCAAGACCCCCAAGCTGTATTTCCTCGATACCGGACTCGCCTGTTGGCTGCTGGGGATTCGTACTCCGGAAGTACTCGCCCTTCATCCGAGTCGTGGTGCGCTATTCGAAACATGGGTCGTCGCAGAGTTCGTCAAGGGTCGGTTCTCCCTGGGCCGACCGGCCGATCTGTATTTCTGGCGCGACAACAATGGACTGGAGGCCGACCTGATATTTGAAATCGGCTCACGCCTACAGCCCGTGGAGATCAAGTCGGGACAGACCGTAACCCGGGATTACGTGCGGGCAGGCCAGGCCTCGGGGCGATTTGCGGGCGACGAGGCATTGCCGCCATGGCTCATTTATGGTGGCAACGAATCCTATGAGCGCAGCGGGTTACGGGTAATCGGCTGGCGCGATGTCGCGTCCGCCGCCGTCCTGCCAGCGCCGACTTTGCCATGACGACGGTCGCCTCCCATCTCGCGCAACGCCTGGCGCAACACGGCGCCCGGCATGTATTCATGGTCACCGGCGGCGGCGCCATGTTCCTCAATGACGCCTTTGCCCATGAGCCTGGGCTGACCCCGGTCTGTTTTCACCACGAGCAGGCGGCGGCGATGGCGGCAGAGGCCTATGCGCGGATCGCCGGGCATCCGCCGGTGCTGAACGTGACCACCGGGCCCGGTGGCATCAACGCGCTCAACGGCGTGTTCGGCGCCTGGACCGATTCGGTGCCGATGATCGTCGTCTCCGGACAAGTCAAGCGCGCCACCTGCCTCGCCACCACGCCCGTGCCGGGCCTGCGCCAATTGGGCGACCAGGAGGGCGAGATCGTACCGATGGCGCGCGGCATCACCAAATATGCCGCCGTGGTGGAGCGCGCCGAGGACATTGCCTGGCACCTCGACCAGGCCTTGCACCACGCCTTTGATGGCCGGCCCGGCCCCGTCTGGCTGGACATTCCGATCGACGTGCAAAGCGCCGCGATCGATCCGGATACGCTGCGTCGCTGGACGCCGCCCGCCGCTGCGCCCTCCTCTTGCCAGGCCGCCGTGGCGCAAGTTGTGCAGCGTCTGCGCGAGGCCAGGCGCCCCGTCATCATGGCCGGCACCGGTGTGCGCGCGGCGAAGGCGGTTGCGGAATTCGAAAGCGTGATCCGCCGCCTGGGCATACCGGTCACCACGGCCTGGACGCACGACCTGATCGCCAGCGACGATCCGCTGTATTGTGGGCGGCCCGGCAGCATCGGCACCCGCGCCGGCAACTTCACGGTGCAAAGCGCCGACCTGTTGCTGGTACTCGGCAGCCGCCTCAACATCCGTCAGGTGAGCTACAACTGGCAGGCCTTCGCACCGCGCGCCTGCAAGGTCCAGGTGGACATTGACGCGGCGGAACTGGCCAAGCCAACTGTCAAGCCGGATCTGGCCGTACAGGCCGACCTCAGGGATTTTCTTGCCGCGCTGGATCATGCGCTGGCCGGTTGGATGCCCTTGCCTGCACATGACCATTGGCTGGACTGGTGCCGCCAACGTGTTGTGGACTATCCCGTGGTGCAAACACATCACCGTCAGTTCAAGGAAAAGATCAATCCCTACCACTTCATCGAAGACTTGTTTTCGCGCCTCGATGGCGAGGACATCATCGCCTGCGGCAACGCCACGGCGACCATCGTTCCCTTCCAGGCCGGCAGCATCAAGCCCGGCATGCGCATGTTCTCCAACTCGGGCAGCGCCTCGATGGGCTACGACATCCCGGCGGCCATCGGCGCCTGGTTCGGCGCCCTTGCGGCGCGCGGCAGCCAAAAGCGGATCATCTGCCTGGCGGGAGACGGCAGCATCATGATGAACCTGCAGGAGTTGCAGACCATCGCCTACCACCGCCTGCCGCTCAAGATCTTCGTCCTCAACAATCGCGGCTACCTCTCGATCCGCTCCTCGCAGGCCAACTTTTTTGGCCGGCTGGTGGGCGAAAGCCCGGACAACGGCATCGGCTTTCCGGACTTCGTTGCCGTCGCCACCGCCTTCGGCATCCCGGCGCGCCGTGTCGCCAGCGCCGACTTCTCAAGCCAGCTGGCCGCGGTTCTGGCCATGGACGGCCCCTGCCTGTGCGATGTCATCCTCGACGCTGGCCAAGGCTTCGAGCCGCGCATGAGTTCGCGCAAACTGCCTGACGGCAGCATCGTCACGCCGCCGCTGGAAGACATGTTTCCTTTCCTTGAGCGCGCGGAGCTGGAACGCAACCGCTGGCCGGCCGACGATGGCGCCAGCGACACCTGAGACCTTCGACCACCGCAGGCGCTCGATGGCGGGATGCCTGTGTTGCGGCAGCCACCGCCTGCGCCGCGAAGTACAAATCGTCTCGGGCTTCCTCGCCGTCCGGGCCTGGCAAGGCCGGCCGGAACTCACGGAACTCGTCTCTTGCGAGGATTGCGGCCTGCGCTTTTTCGAGCGCGGCCTCGCCGATGACGAGGTCGCGCGCTACTACCTTGGCTACCGAGATGCGGATTACCAGTGCAGCCGCCAAGCCTGGGAGCCCTTCTATACTCTCAAGCGGCACGTGGCGATCCAAGGCTGGTCAGACTCCCCTGCCCGGCTCGACAACCTGCGCCACTCACTGGCGCGAGCGAAGGCGCCCACACGCGTCGACGCCGTGCTCGATCACGGTGGCAACCGCGGACACATGCTGGCGGCGATCGATGCCGATTGCAAGGCAGTATTCGACCCGTCCGAAACCCCTCCGGTCGCCGGCGTCGATGCCTACTTCACGGAGATCGACCTTCCAGGCGGATGGAACATGGTGCTCTGCTGCCAGGTCCTGGAGCACATATCGCTTCCTTCCGGCTACCTGCGGCACATCCACGCCCTGCTCGCTGACGACGGCTGGCTGTATGTCGAAGTACCGAACGAGCACTGGCGTCCCGCCCCGGGTGGCGAGGGATTGCGCAAGGCCGTGCTCAAGACCCTGCTGCGTTGGCGTCCCCTGCTGATCGCCGCCGATGTCATTTGCACCGCATGCCGGATCAAGCTCGGCCGCCTGCCGCCGCTGGGTTTTGTCGCCATGCGCGAGCACCTCAACTACTTCACGAAGGAATCGCTGAGCGCCCTGCTGGCGCAGAACGGCTTCCAGGTCGAGGCCTGCGGCATCGACAATGGCGGCCAGCTTTTCGCCGTGGCGCGGAAATTTGCCACGGGTGCGACGCGAACGCCCCACACGGCAGGCAGTGCAGCATGATAAATTCAGCCCCCCGACATCGTGTGCCCGTGGCATGAACCATTCCCGCATCTTCGAAGACCTGTTCGTCCTGGAACTCGCCAACAACCATTGGGGGCGGGTCGAGCGCGGCCTGCGCATCGTCACCGATTTTTCCCGCATCGTGCGCTTCAACAACGTGCGCGCCGCGATCAAGCTGCAGTTTCGCGATGCCGACGCCTTCATCCACAAGGATTTCCGCGAGCGCGACGACATCCGCTACATCAAGAAGACCCTCGACACCCGCCTCACGCGCGACGAGTACGCCGTGCTGGTGGCGGCAATCCGCAAGGGTGGCTGCATCCCGATGGCGACACCCTTCGACGAGTCGGCAGTCGATCTCTGCAGTGATCTCGGCATCGAGATCATCAAGCTCGCCAGTTCCGACCTCAACGACTGGATCCTGATCGAAAAAATCGCCACCACGCGCAAGCCGGTGATCGTTTCCACCGGCGGCTCCTCGCTCAAGGACATCGACGACCTGGTGAAGTTCTTCGCCAACCGCAACGTGCCGCTGGCGATCAACCATTGCGTCTCGCTGTACCCCTCGGAAGACCACGAACTGGAGCTCAACCAGATCGACTTCCTGCGCGACCGCTATCCGGGCAACGTCATCGGCTACTCGACGCACGAATACCACGACTGGTCCAGCTCCGTGATGCTGGCCTACGCCAAGGGCGCGCGCAGCTTCGAGCGCCACGTCGACATCGAGGCCGACGGCATCCCGGTGTCCCCCTACTGCAGCCTGCCGGCCCAGGTGGATGCCTGGTTCAAGGCCTGGAAGAAGGCGGTCGCCATGTGCGGCGCGCCCGGCACGCGCAAGCGCATCCCGCCCCAGCGCGAAATCGCCTATCTCGACGCCCTGGTGCGCGGCGTCTATGCGCGCCGAGACCTGCCGGTCGGGCATGTGCTTTCCGACGAGGACGTGTACCTTGCCGTGCCCCTGCAGAAAGGACAGATTTCCTGCCGCGAACTGATGCACGGCGAGGTGTTGCAGCGCGCCGTTGCGGCAGACGCGCCGATACGCATCGACGACATCGACAGCCCGTATGCCGCGAACGACGCCTTGAAGGCGCTGATCTACTCGCGGGGTTTGTGATGTCCCGGCGTCCGCTGATTTCCATTGTCACGCCCTGCTACAACGAAGAGGGCAACGTCGATGAACTGCACCGGTGCATCGCGGCGCAGATGAAAGCTTTTCCCCAGTACGACTACGAGCACATCTACGTCGACAATGCCTCGACCGACGGCACGGTGGCGGCAATTCGCCGTCTCGCCAGCGCCGACTCCCGGGTCAAGGCCATCGTCAACAACCGCAACTTCGGCATCATCCGCTCGTCCAACCACGGCCTGCTGCAGGCCCGCGGCGACGCCATCATCAACATGGCATCGGACATGCAGGAACCGCCGGAACTGATCGGGGATTTTCTGCGCAAATGGCAGGAGGGATGGAAAGTGGTGGTCGGCGTCAAGCCGGAGAGCCACGAGACCGCGCCCATGTTCGCGCTGCGACGGCTCTACTACGCCACGGTGGGGCGCATCGCCGACGTCACGCTGATCGCGCACTACACCGGCTTCGGCCTGTATGACCGCGAAGTGATCGAAAGCTTCCGCCGCATCGACGACCCCTACCCCTACTTTCGCGGCCTGATCGCCGACATGGGCTACAGCCACGCCGAAGTTCCCTATACCCAACCGATGCGCAAACGCGGCATCACCAAGAACAACTTCTACTCGCTCTATGACATGGCAATGCTGGGCATCACCAGCCATTCCAAGGTCCCGCTGCGACTGGCAACCATGGCCGGTTTCGCCCTGTCGGCGATCTCGCTGCTGATCGCCCTAGGTTATCTGGTACTGAAGCTGCTGCAGTGGGATCAGATGTCCTTCGGACTCGCCCCGATACTGATTGGCTTCTTCTTTTTCGCCTCAGTGCAACTGTTCTTCATCGGCCTGCTTGGCGAATACATCCTGCAGATCCATACGCAGGTGCAGAAACGGCCACTGGTGATCGAGCGCGAACGAATCAACTTTTCCCCGCCCGCCGATGCGTCGTCTGCCTGACCGGGTCTCCGCGGCGGTACTTTGCTACCTCGCGGCGCCGGTTCTGGTTTTCGTCCTCGGCTGGCTTAAGCCCCTACCCGGGATCGCACTGGCAGGACTGCTGGCTTGGGCGGTGTATCGCCTGTGCGCCGACATGGCACCGAGCGAAAGCGGCAGGCGCAATCTCGCCGTGCTCGCCTGGCTGCTGGGCCTGGCCTTGGCCTGGTCGGCGCTCGGCGGCGCCGGGCACCTTGTCTATGCCAACCTCGACTGGAGAACCCGCGACGCCGTCTATGCGGACCTGATTCTTTCCGCCTGGCCCCCATCCTATGGTGTGGAGGCGGGCGTCGACCTGGTGTTGCGTTCGGCGACGGGCTTTTTCCTCGCCCCCGCGGCCGTGGCAAAACTTGCCGGGATCGGGCTGGCGCCCGCGCTGCTGCTGGCATGGTGCGCGTTGGGCGTTTTCCTGTTCTTCCTGATGCTGCCGCTGCCCGCTGCGTTCAACCGCCGCTTGCTGCTGCTGTCGCTTGCCGTCGTATTTTTCAGCGGCATGGACTACGCGGCAATCGTGCTGGTGCATGGCCAGACCCCGGTGTTTCCATTGCCGCTCGAATGGTGGCGGCCCTGGACCTACACCTCGCTGACCGGGCAGCTGTTCTGGGCGCCGAACCACGCTATTCCGCTCTGGCTGGGAACCGTCCTGATCTTTCGCCATCGTGAGTCGCCCGGCTTGCCTGGTTTGGGTCTTCTGCTGCTGGCCCTGCTCCTGTTCTGGACACCCTTTGCCATCGGTCTCGTACCCTGGCTGGCCTGGGCGCTATGGCAGCGCGGCGGTGCCCCGGCATCTGCGCTCGGCATCCCTACCCTGCATTGGGTCGCGGCAGTCAGCCTCGGCGCCCTCGGCATTGCCTATCTCAGCCTGCCGGGAATCGGGACGATTCCATTGCATCTGGGTTCCGGCACCGGCGCTAGCAGCAGCGGCACCGGAGGCTGGTCACTGCCCGACACGACACTGGCCTACATCCAGTTCGCCGCCTTCGAGTTTGCCTTGCTGGCGATCCTGCTGCGTCCCACACCTGGCGCCATGCGCCAGGCACTCGGCCTGGCCGTGGGGCTGCTCCTGCTATTGCCCCTGATCCGCATCGGCCCGTCCAACGACTGGATGCTCAGGATCTCGACGCCCTGTCTGATCATGCTGCTGCTGCTGACCCTCGCGGAATTCGATGGCCCCGGCAACGACCGCCACCGCACGCTGCGCCATGCTTGCCTGTTGATCGCTCTGGGCATCGGCGCCATCACACCATTGTTCGAGATCGCGCGCGTGCTGATCTGGCAGCGTACACCGCCAAATTACGGCGCGACATTGGTGGAACAGCAAGGCGGCTACCGGCCACCGCACTATCTCGGACGACTGGAGATGCCCGCCTTGCAGGCCCTGTTCAGGACCCCTTCGCCAGTGCCGGCCGGTCCGGCGCGGCGTGCGGCGATGGCTGCGCCATAGTCTCGGCCATGGCGAAGTAACGGGCTTCCAGATCGTGCGCGAAGCTTTCCATGTCGAAAAGCGGCGCCGAGTGCCGTGCCTCGGCGAGCCGGCGTCGGAGATCGGCGAGGCGCGCCCGGTCGGCATAGAGATCAAGCACCAGGGCCTCATAGCCGGCCTCGTCGGCAGCGATCAGTTCCGGCAACCCGGCAGCCCGCAGCAGGCTGGCCCCGACACGCCCCGGAAAGCTAGACCCACGCACCGTGACCATGGGCACACCTGAAATCAGGACGTCCACTCCTGTCGAATGCGAGTTGTACGGGAACGTGTCCAGAGCCAAGTCGGCGAGGCCGATACGTGCCAGGTAATCCGCCCGGGCCGCCAGGCGCGACGCAAAAATCAGTCGATCCCCCGATACGCCGCGCGCCTCCGCCTCCCTGCGCAAGTTCGCCGCCACCGTATCGTTGGTCTTGGGGAGCCAAAGCACCGCGTCGGCCATCCTTCCGAGCAGGCGGCACCAGATGTCGAACAGGTTAGGGTTGAGCTTGTAGCTGTTGTTGAAGGAGCACAACACGAACGCGTCATCCGGCAGAGCCTGACTCGCCCGCGACGGAGTCGGAGCCACCGAGTGGCGAGTATCGGCCGGCATGAACGAGTTCGGCATCTGCACGATGCGTTCGGTGTAGTACGGCTGGTGCTCCATCGGCGTCACCTCGGGATCGCCGACAATGAAGTCGGCGAGGCATTCCAAGCCGAGCGTTCCCGCGTAGCCGAGCCAGTTCACCTGTATCGGCGCACAACGCAATGCCAGCACTTCAGTCCGCTGATGCCCGGTCCAGCCGTTCAGGTCCACAAGGATGTCGATGCGGTCGGCGCGAATCCGCTCGGCAATCGCATTCACGCCTAGCCGCTCGAGATCGACAAATTCGTCAAAGGCGGCGACGAGACGCTTGCGCTCCTCGCTGCCGTCGTCGGCGCGCAACGAATATCCGGACACATGCAGCACATCGCGATGATGGCGTTCGATCAGCTCCGAAATCACATTGGCGACGGGGTGTTCGAGGAAATCGGAAGACATGTAGCCGATACGCAGCGGCCGACCGGCCGGACTGATCTCGTGTCCGCTCCACTGGCGGCGATTCCACAGCGTCTCCGGGATCATGGATCGGGCAAAGACAACCGCCTGCCGGCGGAAATCGGCCATGTCCAAGTGCCGATATCTAAAAAGCTCCCAGGAATTGGCTTCAAGCGTCTGGGATCGCAGCATCCCGGTCAGACGGATCAGCCTAATGTCGAAGTCCGACCAGCTGCAACGATGCAGTTCGACCATCAACAGGCGATGCAAAGGTCCGGGAAGATCGGGGAACTCTTCGCAGAGAGTTTGGCAGACGACGAAGGCCTCGTCCAGGCGGCGGGCATGAAACAGGGCTCGCGCCAAAATCGAAATGGCATCGAGATAGTCACCGGGATGCAGCTCGATGGCCTTGAGCAGGCACGGTATCGCCTCGTTCCAGCGGTGCAGACGGAACAGTGCCGCTCCGTAATTCTTGTGGATCTCGCAGTCATCCGGCAACAACGCCAGGGCACTGCGAAACCCTGGCAGTGCTTCGTCCCAGCGCATCAGCTCCGCTAGGGCGATGGCCCGGTTGTTATGGACTTCGCCATCGCCGATACCCTGTTTCAGGGCGAACTCGGTGACCGGCAAGACTTCCTCGAAGCGTCGCAAGCCGACGAGGGCGAATGACAATGCCTTTAACGCCAGTGCATGCCGCCCGTTGCGTGCCAGGTACTCCCGGGCGACGCGTTCGACGTCGGCGTAGCGCTGGCTTTCGACCAGACGCATCAATCGTGTGGTCTCGGTGTCGGCGCGATGCCGCGCTCCTCCCGCGGGCCCCTTGCCGCTGGAAGTCTGGGTCAGATTGACCGACTTTCTCATTTGACCGCGATCAGGTTCAGCGAAATTCGGTGCCCTTCGTAGATCAGGTCGCTGGTGTCCCTGAATATGCCAAGCGACTCGACGTGCTCCAGGCTGGTAAACCCGACATCCCGCAGGTAGTCGGCCATGAAGTCGAAGCAGTAGCCAATGCGATGAAAGTCGTAAGCATTGGTCTGTCCGCCGAACATCATGCGCATGAGGTTGAATTTCTGCGGCGGACCTAGAGTGGGACTGACGAACATCCACGACAGGGTATCCATGTCCGGCACCGAAATGTAGAGCTTGCCGCCCGGACGCAGCAGGCGGTGGAGTTCGTTGAACACCGGCAGCACTTCCGCCTGCGACAGGTGCTCCAGCACATGCGAGGCGTAGATCTCGCTGCAGCTTTCGTCATCGAATGCATTGAGGTCGCGCACGTCACCGAGGAAGTCCACGCCATCGCGCTCTTCGACATTCAGTATCTTCCAGCCCTCCTTGGGCTCTTCGCCGCCGATATGGAGGCGAATCGCCTCAGTTTCGGCCGCCACTGCGGTAACTGCAAGATCCGTCTCTGCATCCGCGCGCGTGTCGCAATAGCGGTGCCACATATCGCGCAAGGCGTCCCCCAGGGCATGGCCCATGTCTCCCCGGTCGCAAAGCGCGCTTGACAGCAATCGCTGTCGCATGCCCGAACGCAGTTGCCGCAGGCGCTGCGGATCGTTCGCCAGCGCCGCGGCGAGATCGACAAAATCGTCAACCGAAGCAGCGACCAGTTCCGGCAGGCCGATCGCATCGAGGATGCTGGCGCCGACCCGTCCGGCATGGCGCTCGCCGCGCAACGTCACGACCGGGACGCCCATCCAGAGCGCCTCGCAGGTGGTCGTCGTGCCGTTGTAGGGAAAAGTATCGAGTGCGATATCGATGCCGCCATAGACTGCAAGATGATCCGACTTGTCTTCGATTCGAGCCAGCACCTCGATCCGTTCGGCGGCAACGCCCCTGGCAACGAAACGCTCGACCAAGTCATCGCGGCCGGATTGGTCGCCCGTTCCGACCAGGGATTTCAGCACCAGTCGCGAATTCGGCACGCGCTGGAGCACCTTGGCCCAGGCATCCAGGCAGTCGTCGCGATACTTGGCCCGGCTGTTGAAGGACCCGAACACCACCTCCCGGCTATCCGGCCGGGGCGCCAGGGCCGGCGCGTGCTCGGGCGGCGTATAGCACAGGAAGCAGCGATCCAGTCGGTAGAGCGCCTCGGTGTGGCATCCGTCATCGAGCTCGGGCGGATCCGCGACAGCATCGGTAAGGCGATAGTCGATTGTGTCCAGCCCGGTGGTATTCGGATAACCCAGGTAACTGAGCTGCACCGGCGCCGGGCGCCGGGCAAAGACCATCAGACGATTGTCGTTGGTATGGCCGGAAAGGTCGATGAGGATGTCAATCCTGTCCTTGCGGATCAACTCGAACAGTTCCGGATGCTTCAGGCCGGCGGCATCCCGCCAGACATTGAACAGCGATTTCAAGTCTCCGGTCACTTCGTCCCGGTAAAACGAGACGCTGTAGGCAAATAGCTGAAAGCCGCGCCGATCGAGAAGGTCCAGCGCACCCGGCACGAAGTAGGCGACGGAGTGACGACGAAAATCCCCCGAGACGAAGCCGACCCGCAGGCGCCGGTCGCGGTCGGGCTCCAGGTTGGAAAAATCGTCGTTCGGCGGCCCGAGTTCGGCGCGAACCCAGGCCCCAAAATCGGCATGACGCCGGAACTGTTCGGCGGCAGTCAGCGGCAGGAAATTTGAAAAGTAGAGCCGGTTCATGCGCGGCAGGAAATCGCCCTGCGCCAGCTCGATGGACCTGTCATGGGCCGCATCCGCTTCGCCATGTCGGCCCAGCCCCTGCAGCGCAACCGCCAGCGTCGACCAATAGCGCCTGTGGCCCTGACCCAGATCCGGGCGCGACTGCAAAAGTTCGACCGCGTCCTTCATCCGTCCCATGCTGTTGAGGACAGAGGCTTTGCGCTCCAGCGCCGCCGTGGAGTCCGCGCGCAACAGCACCGCGCGGCACGCATGGTAGAGCGCTTCCTGCAGGCGCCCGAGCTTCTGCAGCACGTCGGCGAGGTTCAGGTGGGCTTCGGAATAATCAGTCCGCTCCGCCAGAGCACGCCGTAGCAGGTTCTCGGCCTCAGCCCAGTAGCCATCGTCATTGAGCAGGACACCAAGGTTGTTGCAGGCTTCCGGGTACACCGGGCTAAGTCCGAGTGCGCGACGATAGGCCTGCTCCGCCTCCTTGGTCCTTTCGAGTCGCGCCAATACCGTCCCCAGTTTGTAGTACCCGGTGGCGAGTTGGGGATGGCTGGCAACGATCTCCTCGAATAGCGCCAAGGCCTCATCCAGCCGGCCGCCGTCGCGGAGTTCCTCGCCCTCCCTGATGCGTTGCTGGAGCTCTATTGACATATGCATTTACCTGTCCTCGATGGTTTTCTGCTCGTCTACAACATGCATGAAGGCCGCCTCGAGCGACAGCGACGGCCTCACCTCGCGCAACTGGTGACCTAGTGCGCGCAACTCCTCAAGCACCGACCACAGGCGCGCCTGGGGCACCTCCGAAATCCAGTTGCCCAGGCTTTCCTCGCGCGCTCCGGGGATCGGCTGCTTGCCATGGCTGCGAACCATGACCAGATCCTCGTTGCCCACCAACTCGTTCGGCGCGCGAACCGAGCGCAGTTCGCCCTTGTGTATCAGTCCGAATCGATCGGCCAGGCGCTCGACGTCGTGCAAAACATGAGAGGTAAAAAACAGCGTGCCGCCGTCCCGCTTGTAGTCGGCGAGTATCTCCACCACTTCGCGGCGGCCGATGGGGTCGAGGCCGCTTAGCGGCTCGTCGAGCACCAGCAGTCGCGGCTTCACCGCCATGGCATTGGCCAAGGCGACGCGCTGCGTCATGCCTGTGGAAAAGGAACGCACCGGCGAATCCGCGACATGTGCCACGCCCAGCTTTTCCAGCCACGACATGGCCCGGCTCCGGGTTGATGCCCCCTCGTCCGGGAGGTGCAGGCGCAGACTCATCGACACGATCTCAAGCGGTGTCAGGTAATCATAGAGGCACGGGTTCTCCGGCACATAGCCGACTCGCATCCTCGCCGCCGGCCTGGCCACGTCAACGCCGAAAAGCTGGCAGCATCCGGCGCTGGCGCGTGCCAGGCCCATCAATATGCGTATCGTGCTGCTCTTGCCTGCGCCGTTGGGCCCAACGAAACCGAATGCCTCGCCCTCCGAAACATCGAGCGAAACTCCGGCGACGGCCCGCACCGGGCGACGCATGACGCCCTCGGCATAGGTCTTTTCCAGGTTTTCGATCCGTATTGCGAGCATTGCCTTCGTCCTCGATTCCGGTCCGACTCAGCGCTTCTGATTGAAGATGGGTTCGCCTCGCGAATCCAGTGTGTAACCCCGTCGGAAGGGATCCTCCGGAATCCGCTCGATGACCTTCATCGTCACCAGTTCGTCCAGGTTGTTCAGTCCGCGACCATGGGTCTCCCGAAACCGTGCCGCGGCATCCTTCAGCATGGCCAGATCGCGCAAGCGCTGGGCGCGATAATTGAGATAGCGCTTGAAGCGGCCCGGGTTGGCATTGTCGGCCATGCTGCCGACAATGCGCGCAGCGTCGGCAGCACTGTAGCCTCGTTCTATCCAGCGTGCCGCCAGGTTCTGCATGGTCCAGCTTTCACCCTCGTCGCTCATCCGCGGCAGGGCTTCGAGCAGAGCCTGTGCGCCGGCGACCGGATCCTTTTCGAAGTAGTAGCGATTGAAGCCGTAGTAGAAAAGCGGCTGCCAATCCTTCGGCCGGGCATCAGCGGCACGGCGCAGTATGTATTGCGCGGCGGGGATCAATTCCGGCACGGACAGGATCGCGGACGCGATGTAGTAGTTGTCCTCATGCGCCGGGTTGAGCCAGGAGACGTCCTTCTGCAGTTGCGCCTGTAGCGCGAGTTCTGCCGGCCCCATGCGGTAGGCCTCGGAAACCAGGATGCGAAACCCGCCCAGGTTGGCTGCCAGGTAGCGATCACCTGCCGCAGCGAGGATCTGGAACACCAGGGGAATGCGCACTGCGAGCTCTCGTGCACGGTCGTGAAGCGCCTCGCGCGGGCCTACCATGACCGAAAGTACGAAGCATGTTCCCGCAACCAGCAGGATCATCGCCTGGCGGAACCCGGACTCCATGGTAGTCAGGAGAACTCCCTGCTCATCAGGGCGCGTACGCCGAAGACGATGGCGATTGCGGCATAGGAAACCGCCATGACGACAGACCACACCAGGACCTCGATGCTTGGCTCCGCACCGTATACGGACCACTGGCGCCAATCGAGGCGCGACAGGTCGGGGATCAGCCAGCCGACCAGATCGACCCAATGGCCCATGCGTTCGACGAAGGCCGCATCACCGTCGGCGCCGCGTGCAAGGTAGTCCACCGAGGCGCCAAGCGCCTTGCCACCGATGGCAAAGGCGGCACCGATCGCCAGCGGCAACACCGGGACGGTGGAGATCATCGCCACCGCAGCCGCCACCGACGCAACGATGGCGACATCGATCACGATGCCGAGCATGGCCAGCCAGAAAGGCAGGCCAAGCGAGACGGCGAACTCCTGATCGTAACTGGGATTTCCCAGCAGCACGGCGACCATCAGGCACAGGCCCAGAATCACGGCGGAGATCGCCGCAAGGACGACGATGGCGAATATCCGGCCAATGAAGAAGGAGGCGCGCGACACGGGAAGTGCCAGCGAATGCAGGATGATCTTTCGATCGATCTCGCGCGTAAACAGCTCCTGGACCCAGAACAGCGCCAGCAGAACCAGGGTGAAGCGAACCGCCGAAAGCCCGATATCGAGCGCTATGGTCTGTGGCTGTCGCGGAGAAAAGCTCGCCGCGAGGTAGGCAAAGGCGATGAGCACCACGCCCAGCGCGAACGTGACCTGGATGCTGCGCCCGCGCAATCCGGAAATGATGCCGGAGCGGATGAATTCGATTGTATGGACCACCATGGCGCGAAGTTATGGCCAACCTGCGAAAAAACAAGGGCGGGCAAACCCAAGGATTTGCCCGCCCCGCCCTGAAGCGGCCTGACGAAAGCGTCAGCCCGAAGTCGGGTTGTCCGTGCTGTCACGCGCCGTGGTGGCGGCGCTTGAGTTGCAGCTCGTGCCGGAGCAGGTGGCATTGCTGGTCACCGAACCGCCCGCCGTGGAGCCGCGGAAGCTGCGGCCGCCGGCAGAGGACACCGAACCGACGCGGAAGTAGGCCTTGGCCTGGTCATAGACCAGATGCACATTGGCCGAGCATTTCGGGGTGAATGCATTGACAACCATTTCGTTCGTGGCACTGGTGTCGACGGTAATCGAACCACTACCAGCCGAAGTCGGCGCAGAGCAAACGACACCGCTGGTCGCGGCATTGGCATCGACCATCGCGCTAATGGCGACGGTGGTGAGAACCGATGCAAGAATGATTTTTTTCATTATCGGCTCCCTTTTAGTTGGTTGAATTGGCCGTCGCCTGCGTCAGCAGGTTTTTGGCGTCGGACTGGGCAGCCTTGTCATTGCCCTTCTTGGTGTACTCGCTGAACTGCGGGATGGCAATGGCGGCGAGGATACCGATAATCGCGACAACGATCATCAGCTCGATCAGGGTAAAACCCTTTTGCAGCTTGGTCATATGGATTCTCCTAGAGAAGAAGCGCGACGGTTGTCGCTGGCAGAACTAAAGCACAAAACATACCACCTCTGGAAATCCTGTTCACGTGACTGGACCTTGCATCCACCAGATCAAGCTCGGTCGGAGTGACAAAAAGCGTCAGTCAGGCGCAAAACTTGGTCACTCGCAAGGTGCGTTCCGGCCCCCGATCGGGAGCCAACTCAGTGCGAAATCAATGAAGCCTCGTCGACCTGGTCGATCTGACCAGGGTCAAGGAACTGCTCCGCGTAACGCCTATAAACGCCCTGCCGAACAAACACGTCGAAGAGGTCCGGATCGATGTGGCCGTTTTTCCTGAAGTTGGCCATGATGGACATGGCCTGCGACAGCTTCATCCCCGCCTTGTAAGGACGGTCGCGGGCGGTCAGCGCCTCGAAGATGTCGGCAATGCCCATCATCCGCGCCTGCCAGGACATCTGCTCGCGGGTCAGGCCCTTCGGGTAGCCCTTGCCGTCCATGCGCTCGTGGTGGCCGCCGGCATATTCCGGCACGCGGGTCAAATGGCGCGGCCAAGGCAGTTGCTCGAGCATCTTGATGGTGGCGACGATATGATGATTGATGATGTCGCGCTCTTTCAGCGTCAGGGTGCCGGCGCGTATCGTCAGATTGACCGCCTCGTCGGCGGTGAGGAACTCGGTTTCAACGGCATCGACGTTGCGCCATTTGCGGCTGCTGCCGATGTCGCGCACCCGCTGCAGGTCGGCCTCGCTCATCGCTTCGCCGCCGATGTTGGCCTTGCGCAGGAACTCCCGATCCTCGTCGAGGACGCGCACCTCGTCCTGGTAGTCATGCAGGATGGCCTCGTCTGCCTTGCTGTGGCCGTTGCCACGCAGGGCCAGTTGCCGGCGCAGCGCGGAAATCTCCGCGTCGCGCTTGAGTACTTCGAAGCGCGTATCGATCAGGTGGATGCGGTCGAACAGGGTCTGCAGCTTGGTCGCCTTGTCGACCACATGCACCGGCGTGGTGACCTTGCCGCAGTCGTGCAGCAGGCCGGCGATCTTGAGTTCGTAGCGATCGCGCTCGTCCATGCGGAACTCGCTCAAGGGGCCATCCGTGATGCCGTCCGCCGCTGTCGCCAGCATCATGGTCAGGGCAGGGACGCGCTGGCAGTGGCCGCCGGTATAGGGCGATTTTTCGTCAATTGCGAGGTTGATCAGGTTGATGAAGGACTCGAAGAGTTCTTCGAGCTGGGTGATCAGCTGGCGATTGGTAAGGGCAATGGCGGCCTGCGAGGCCAGCGACTCGGCCAGGCTCTGGTCGGCCGAGGAAAACGCCTTGACGGTATTGGTGGCCTCGTCCTGGGCATTGATCAGCTGCAGAACACCGATGATCTCGCCTTCGTGGTTCTTCATCGGCACCGTGAGGAAGGACTGCGAACGATAACCGGTGCGTTCGTCGAAGCGTCGGGTGCCGGAAAAATCGAAGCCGGCCTCGGTGTAGGCGTCGGCGATATTGACTGTCTTGTCGTGGATCGCCGCGTAGGCCGCGACCATCGAGTCGTTGGCCTCACCCTTCTCGTTGGTCAGCGGCAGGTTGGGAAAATTGATCGCGTTACCCGTGGTGCCGCCCATGGCGATATGCAGCGAGTCAGTGCGCAGGATCTCGAAG
>SXGT01309920.1_pt1 | contig 17199 bp, 15 predicted proteins | sample 3176221 | NCBI WGS metagenome assembly SXGT01 (sample SAMN11356862, study PRJNA531348) | freshwater metagenome | isolation source: freshwater sample F1-120 | place: China: Fuxian Lake, Yuxi | collected 2017-12-25 | reverse complement strand
TGCAGACCCTGGAATTCGCACAAGAGCTTGCCGAATTGCTTGCGCTGCATCGCCCACTGACGCGCTTCTTCATAGGCATAACGCCCCAGGGCCAGCGACCGTGCCGTATTACCCAGGCGCTCGACATTGAAGCCGGCAATCTGCTTCTTGAAGCCGCCTTCCTTCAACACCACCATCTCGGGCGCGACGGCCACGTCTTCAAAATAGATCTGCGCCCATTCCTCGCCGGACATGAAGGAGGAATGCTTGCCGAAGCGCACGCCGGCCTGTTTGGTATCGATCAGCACCGAGCCGATGCCGCCCACGCCCGGGCCGAAGCGCACGTACACCAGCAGCACATCGGCATACGGTGCGTGGGTGGAGAAGACCTTGCTGCCATTGACGCGGTAGCCGCCGGGCACATCGGGATCGGGTTTGGCGTTGGTGGTGAGATCAGTCACGGCAGAGCCGGCCTCAGGCTCGCTCATGCCGACCGAGATCACCGCTTCGCCCTTGAGGATTTTCGACAGGTAACGCTCTTTTTGCATCGGCGTGCCGTATTCGGCAAACACGCGAATCGGCCCGAAGCTGCCGGCCTGCACGACATCGGCACTGCGTGGGCATACTGAGGCAATGGTCTCGATGGCGATCACGGCATCCATCAATGAGCCGCTCTGGCCGCCATCCTTCTCCGCAATCGTGATGCCGAGCAGGCCGTTCTCGGCCATCAGTCTGGCAACATCCCAAGGGTAGTCGACGGCATGGGCGCGTTCGCGCGCACCGGCCCGCAAATGGCGCTCGGCGAATTTGAGGACGGAGTCCTTGAAGGTCTGCTGGTCTTCGGAGAGTTGGAAGTTCATGGCTAAGGGGGCGAAGGCGGGTAGAAGGGGAACTGCAGGCCAGCCGGGCTGGGGAAATTCGGTTACTCGATCGGCATGCCGGAGGCGCGAATGACCCTGGCCCATTTGTCGATCTCGGCGCGCACATAGGCACGAAACTCTTCCGGCGTGTTGCCGACCGATTCGGCGCCCTGTGCTGCCAGCTTGTCGCGCACCTCGGGCTGCGCCAGCACCTTGACGGTGGCCTGATGCAGGCGGGCGATGATTTCCGGCGGTGTCTTCGCCGGCGCAAACAAACCGTTCCAGCTTGACACTTCAAAGTCAGGCAAGCCCGCTTCGGCCATGGTCGGCACGTTCGGCAGCAGCGTCATGCGTTTGGTGGCGGCCACAGCAATCACATTGAGCTTGCCGCTTTGGAGATGGGGAATCGCCGAGAGCGCGGTCTGGAAGCTCATCGTGACCTGCCCGCCCAGCAGATCGGTCATGCCCGGGGTCGCGCCCTTGTAGGGGATGTGCAAGAGGTCAATGCCGGCGCGAAGCTTGAGCAACTCACCCGCCAGATGCGGTGAGCCGCCGGTCCCGCTGGATGCGTAGGTGAGCTTGCCGGGCTGCGCCTTTGCCAGTGCAATCAACTCCCGCAAGCTCTTGGCCGGCACCGAGGGATGCACCGCCAGGACTGAGGGTGCGCTCATGGTTTGGGTGATCGGCACCAGATCGCGCAGCGTGTCGTAGCCCGGATTCTTGTAGGCCGTCATGTTGGTGGCGTTGGCGATGGTGCCCAAGAGCAGGGTGTATCCGTCCGGTTGGGCTTTGACCACCATTTCGGTGGCGATGTTGCTGGTAGCGCCGGGTTTGTTCTCGACGATCACCGGTTGCCCCAGGGATTCCTGCAACTTGGTGGCAATCGTTCGCGCGACGATGTCGGTGGCTCCGCCCGGCGCGTAGCCCACCAACAGGCGAATCGGCTTGGCCGGATAGGTGGCAGGTTGTGCGAGCACGTTAAACGCACTCCACATCGCCAGGATGAAAACAATCAGTATCTTCATGCAATGTGCTCCTTGAGAATTAGCAAACCATCGACGGCAACAACGCCCTCAGCCTTGACGATCATTGGATTGATCTCAGCTTCCGCAACCGGTTGCCCGGGCAAGTTGGCCAGGCGCGAGAGCGCGGCAATGGCGCGCGCCAGTGCCGCGACATCACCCTGCGGCAAGTTGCGATAGCCCCGTACCAAGGCCAGGCCCTTGACCTCGCCAATCATGGCCAGCGCTTCGGCCTCGTCCACGGGTGCGAGTCGGAGTGCGCTGTCCTGATACAGCTCGGCCAGCGTGCCACCCATGCCGACCATGACGACCGGCCCCACCATTGCATCGTGCCGGTAACCGATGATGGCTTCGGCCAGACCCTTCTCCATGCGCTGGACCAGCACGCCTTCGATCCGTGCCCGTGGATGGGAGGTGCGTACCTGTGCCAGCATCCTCGGCACACGCTCGTCGAACTCCTGCCGGCTCTGGATGCCCAGCACTACGCCGCCAGCCTCGGTCTTGTGGGCGATGTCGGCTGACTGCACCTTGGCGACCACCGGGTAGGGTACGGTGTGTGTGAAGTGCGGCGCGGTGGCGGTTGCCGCAGCCACCACCGGGACGCCAAGGGAGGCGAATAGTGCAAGGGCATCGGCTTCGTTCGGGGTTGCCGTGGCGGGCAGGAGCGGGGATGAAGGCAGCGAGCCAAGAGTGGCTCCTACCAAAGTGGCTCCTACCAGGGGTTTCTGCGGTTTCGCCCAGCGGAAGAAGGTGGCCAGTGCATCGGCGCACGCCTCCGGGGTACGAAAGGCGGCGATGCCCTTTTGTGCCAGCAAGGTCAGAGAGCGTTCGGCGTGCGGCGTCAGGAAGACGGCGAGTGGTTTCGCACTCCACGGCACATCGAGAATCGGTTTGACCGCGAACTCCGGGTGAAACTGGGCCGAGGAACCCACGACTGCCAGTACCGCATCGCAATCGCCGGATGCCAGCAGCGCCCTCAGCACGGCACCATATTTGTCAGCCGAGCTCGCCATGGTGAGATCGACGATGGGTGAATCGGAGAGTCGCACGCCCAGGGGCGCAAGCGCGGCCTTGAGGCTCTCGGTCGGGTGCATCGCCTGCATGCCCAGTACGCCGAGGCGGTCAACGACGCTGGCGGCCCCGCCTCCGGTGGTCGTTACCACTGCCACACTTGGTGCATGCTTGATCTCGACCGGGCTGCGGCCGGCCAGCAGTGGCGCGATCTCCACCAGCGTTTCGAGCATTTCCACGCGCAAGATGCCGCAGTCCTGCATCCAGGCATCAATGGCGGCATCGGTGCCTGCCATCGCACCGGTGTGGGATTTGGCGAGCGCTTCGCCCAGTGCGGAGCGACCGAGCTTGAAGGCCACTACGGGTTTGCCGGCGGCATGCGCCCGGCGCGCTGCAGCGGCCAGGCGTGGCGCATCGCGCACGGTTTCCAGAAACAGGGTGATGACGCGGGTATCGGCATCATCGACCAGAAGATCGATGATTTCGCCTACGCTCAAGTCTGCTTCATTCCCAACAGACACCAGCTTGGCGAACCCCAGGCCACGGGCGGCCCCGCGCGACATCAGGGTACCGAGCATGGTGCCGCTTTGCGAGACCACGCTGGTAAAGCCGGCGGGTGGCGTATCCCCTTCGAGGATAGCGTTGACGGTAATCGAAACATGGTTGGGAATATCGACCACGCCCATGCTGTTCGGTCCGAGCAAACGCACGCCTAGCGCTTTGGCACGTGCGACCAGGCGCTGTTGCCGGGCGACGCCCTCCGGGCCGATCTCGGAAAAGCCGTCACTGAAAATGGAGACGACCGGAATGCCGCAGGCGCCGCAATCCTCCACGGCACGTTCGACAGCGTCGCCCGGTGCCATCACGTAGGCGTGCTCAATCGGCGCAATGCCGCGGGCGGCCAGTGCCGCCTGTGCTGCGGCGAGGGTGGGGTAGGCGGTTTCGCCCAGAATCTCGGCACGCGTCGGGTTGATCGGCACGATCGTGCCGGTAAAGCCATGCTTGCGCAAAAAGCGCTGCGGTCGCGCGGTGTTCTTGCCGGCATCGCCGGAGGCGCCTACCAGGGCGATTGTGCGCGGGGCAAACAGCGCACGTGCCGGATCACGGGATTGGTTCGGAGCAGTCATGCGGACGGTCGAATCTGGGGGAACCGCATTCACCGACTGCACAGGGAGGCTAAATCGGATTGCGCTTCGAGCGCCCACAACTGCGCCAACAGGGCCCGCGCGCGCGCGCTACCCAGCACCGGCGTGGCCAGCTCCAGGTATTTTTCGGTGAGATCTGCATCCGACAGGGGGGCATCCGGGTCGCCCTTGCGCGTCGGCTGCAGGTGTTCCAGGCGGCGGCCGTCACGGGTTTCCACGGTCACGCGGGCGGCACGCTGCTTCGGGAAGGTCGCATCGAGTTCCGGGTCCAGCACCATCTCGATCCTGTTCATCAGGGCGCGCGTGGCAGGATCGTTGATACGGGCGCTTTCAAACGCTGCCAGGCGCACATTGCCGTGGGTGAGTGCGGTGGCCACCGTGTACTTGGTGGAGAAGCGCGCCTCGGCTGGTGTCTGCGGCTGCTCATAACCGGCCACTTCCAGCGTGGCGCGATAGCCGCCGATGCGGATGCGCGCAATCTCGTCTGCCGCAATCTGCATCGCCTTCTTGACTTCCAGTGCGCCATCAATGGCGGCAAACGAATGGCCGCAGCAGGCGTGGTTCTTGAATGTCATGCGGTTGATGTGGAAATCCTCGCCGAGCGTGGCGCCGATGCGGCTCCAGTCCGGCCCCTGGTTGCCATGCGACAAGGCCTTGCCGTAGCCGGCATCGCCCTCCAGCACGTCCAGCGAGCCGGTGATGCCCTCAGCTGCGGACAACGCTGCCAACACACCGGCCTCGGCCGCACGGCCGGCGTGCAAGGGTTTGGACATCGAGTCCATGCGAAAGGCCTGCTGCAATGCCGCTGAAAAGGTGGCCACGGTGGCCAGCGCGTTGGCAAACTGTGTCGAATTCAATTGCAGCACCTCTGCCGCCGCCGCAGTGGCGCCGAAGCAGCCGATCGTACCGGTGTTGTGAAAATACTTGTAGTGATCACGGCCCATGGAGGCGCCGATGCGCGTGGAAATTTCATAACCGACTATCACCGCACGCATCAAACCCTGGCCATCCAGGCCGCGCGCCTGCGCCATTGCCAGGGCCGCAGCAATGGTGGGCGCTCCGGGGTGGTAGATGCCGTCGCGAAAGATGTCGTCGACCTCCGCCGTGTGGGCTGCAGTGCCGTTGATCAGCGCTGCCAGACGCGCGGTAGCGGGGGCTCCCAAGGCCAGGCGGGCCCGGCCTTGGCCCAGTTCGTCTGCCAGGGCTTTCTCCAGCAGGGTGGCCGGCGGCACGACCGCGCCCGGAAACAAGGCGGCAAACCAATCAACGATGGCGCGCTTGGTGTGGTGGGCCACCTCGCTGCTCACGGGTTGGCTGCGGAAATGGCAAGCCCATTGGGCAAACTTTTCAACAACAAACATGGTCAGACTTTCGTTCAGATAGAGGGGCTATTGCGTGAAAGGCGCTCCCACCAGGGGTTCTGGCGTGGTGTATGGGTACAGCTTAGTCCGCCTTTGCTCCCGAGGCCTTGACCAACTGCGCCCACTTGGCGGTTTCGGCACGTATGTAAGCGGCAAATTCATCCGGGCTGGAACCCACCGGGTCTGCACCCTGCGACACAAAGCGTTCCCGTATCTCGGGCAGCTTCAGGATGCGGGCGATGTCGGCCGATATCTTGTTGGCAATGTCGCGCGGCAAGCCAGCAGGGCCGACCAGGCCAAACCAGGAAGAGGCATCGAAACCAGGAATGCCCGATTCGGCGACGGTCGGCACATCGGGGATGCCGGCCGATCGCTTCAGGCTGGTGACGGCGATGGCGCGCAGCTTGCCAGCCCGCACGTGCTGGATTGCCGAGGGAATCGTCGCGAACATGAAATGCACCGACTCGCCGGCCAGCACATCGTTGAGGGCCACTGCGCCCTTGTAGGGCACATGCGTGATGTCCACGCCGGCTTGGTGGCGCAGCAACTCGCTGGAAAGGTGCGAGGTGGTGCCGCTGCCGGTGGAGGCATAAAAGTACTTGCCCGGATTCGCTTTAAGCAAAGCCATAAAGTCACGAAAATTGGTGGCAGGCAAGGTACGCGGGTTGTACACCAGCATGTTGGGTACGTCAGCCACCAGCGAGATGGGTTGCAGGTCCTTGAGGTTGTCGAACGGCATAGCCTTGTACAGCGAGGCGTTGACCGCCAACGGTCCGACCGAGCCCATGAACAGCGTGTAGCCGTCCGGCTTGGCCTTGGCAACCAGGTCGGCGCCAATGTTGCCACCCGCACCGGTTCGGTTCTCGATCACGATCGCCTGGCCCCACAGTTTGGTGAGCTCTGGTGCCAGCGTGCGGGTAATGATGTCGGTGGTGCCACCGGCGGAGAAGCCGATGATGATTTTGACTTCCCTGTTGGGCCATTGCGCCTGCGCCGGCGATACCAGAAGTGTGGAGAACAATCCTAGGGCGGCAAACAGCTTGCGTATGGTCATGGTCAATTGCTGCTGGATGAATCGAACTCGGAGACGCCAATTATCCACCTTCTATAATTGCGCCCATGAATGTCCTGAACGTTTCAGCGTACCGCTTTGTCGAGCTCGACGAGCTGACTGCCTTGCGCGAGAAAGTGCACCAGGCGTGCGTCGCGGCCGGGCTCAAAGGCACGGTGTTGCTTGCGCCTGAGGGGATCAATCTTTTTCTTGCCGGGTTGCCTGATCAGCTGCGGTCCATGCTCGACTGGCTGCGGGGTGATAAACGTTTCGCCGGGCTGGAGGTCAAGGAAAGCTGGTCGGACCAGCAGCCCTTCAATCGCATGCTGGTAAAACTCAAGAAAGAGATCATCACCATGAAAAAGCCGCAGGTGCGTCCGCTGGGCGGGCGTGCCCCGGCGGTAGCGCCGGAACAGCTCAAACGCTGGCTCGATGCCGGGCATGACGATGCCGGACGTGAAGTGGTGATGGTCGATACCCGCAATGGTTTCGAAGTCGACATCGGCACCTTCGAAGGGGCGGTCAACCCGAAGATCGAGTCATTCGGCCAATTTCCGGAGGTGGTGGACAAGCTGGCGCCCGAGCTTGAGGGCAAGACCGTTGTGACGTTCTGCACTGGCGGTATCCGCTGCGAGAAAGCCGTGCTGTACATGAAGGAACGAGGGTTTGAACATGTGTACCAGCTCGATGGCGGAATTCTCAAGTACTTCGAAACCGTTGGTGGGAGCCATTATCACGGGGATTGCTTCGTGTTCGACCGGCGCGTGGCGTTGACGCCCGCGCTTGAGGCGGCAGGCTATGCGGAGTGTTTCAATTGCCGCGCCGTGGTGTCGCCAGAGCAACTGCGTTCGCCGCACTATGTGGTGGGCAAGAGTTGCCCGCAGTGCGCGGATCGGCAGCCCTGATTGAACCTGTCAATCCATGCCCAGCAGGCGCGCCGCCGTCTTGCCCAGGATCAGATCACGCTCCGCTTCCGCCACATCGGTGAGTCGCTCCACCGTGTGCACGGGCTCTTCCAGGCCCATGTCAAAGCAGTAGTCGCTGCCCAACAACACGCGGTCCGCACCGACGAGGTTGATCAGGTTCCGGTTGATCGTATCGTCGTGGCCAATGGTGTCGTAGGTGAACCGGCGCAGGTAGGCGCTCGGCAGTTGCTTCATGTGCTTCAGTTCTGCGCGCAGCTTGGTGCCGTGGTCGAGCCGGCCGATCACGCCGGGCAGGGTGCCGCCGGCATGCGGCAGATTGATTTCCAGTTTGGGGAATCGATCCAGCACGCCGCCGAAGATCAGGCAAGCGGCGGCCACGCCGGTATCGTAGGGGTTGCCCAACAGGTTCTTCAGGTAGAAGCGCTTGAAGCGTTCGCCGCCCATGGTGTAGACCGGATGCAGGAAGATCGGCCAACCGATTTCTTCGCATTTGGCGTAGATCTCCCAGAAACTGGGGTCATCCAGCTCCTTGCCGTCGATGTTGGTGGCGAGGTAAAGGCCGCGCATGCCGGGCAGTTTGGCCGCGCGCTCCAGTTCCTTCAGAGCCAGTGCCGGGTCCTGCATTGGGATCTGCGCAAGGCCGACAAATTGCTTCGGATACTTGAGGTGGGCGCGTGAGGCGACGTCGTTGTAGCACTCCGACAGCGCAACACCAAACCCGGGTGTGGCCCAGTAGACCATCGGTGTGGTGAGCGACAAGGCCTGTGCGTCCACGCGCTGGCGCTGCATGCCGGCCAGCCGCAAGTCGATGCTGACAAACTCGTCGGAAAAGGCATTGGTGATCTTGTCGTTGACAAACCGGTAGCCGGGATGGCCGTTGTGATCGATGTTCTCGATGCGGGCGCCCTGTGCAGGACCTTCCTTGCGGACCAGGTCGAGCCACTCCTGTGGATACCAGTGGGCGTGGGTGTCGATGGTCAGGCCGGCGTAACGACGCGGCGCGTGCGCATGATGTGGATGCGGTGTGTGGTGTGAATGGTCGTGGGTCATGTCTTGCCTTTTTGGTCGGAATCGCTCTCGAACAGCGTCTGCAATTCTTCGCTGGCTTCCCTGGAGGTCTGAATCAGCTTGGTTTCGTCCTGATACACCGCCTGCTGGCGGCGCAGCAATTCGAGGTCATGTTCGCGGAATTTCGACATTGTCATCGAAACGTCTGAAGGGGAGAAGCCCAGCTGCAGCAGGGATTGATGTGCCATCTCGATACTGGTGTGCCAGGTCTCTCGGTAAAAACGCGTGATGCCCAGATCGATCAGCCGATGTGCGTGGGTGCGGTTGCGCGCGCGCGATGATCTGCAGGTGCGGAAAGTGGTGGCGTACCAGCTCGGCGCACTTCACCGAATCCTCGGGATCATCAATCGCCAGCACGAAGAGGCGGGCGGCGCCGGTGTTGGCGGCATGCAGAAGCTCCAGGCGCGTGGCATCGCCAAAGAACAGTTTGCCGCCGAACTTGCGTACGCTGTCGACATGCCCCGCATCCTTTTCAAGCGCCGCGAACGGGACATTCTTGATCGCCAGCACGCGCGTCACGATCTGGCCGACGCGGCCGTAGCCGGCCACCACCACATGACCCTCATTGTGTTCGATGGCATCAAACTCGCGGTTGGGTGCAGCATCAAGGCGCGGCGCCAGCAGCTTTTCCTCGACCACAAACAGGAGCGGGGCAAGCAGCATGGAGACGGTGACGGCCACGATCAGCAGGTCCGCCGCGGCCTGCGGAAAAATCTTCAGGGTTGCCGCCACGCCGAACAGCACAAATGCAAACTCGCCGCCTTGGGCCAGCGAGATGCCGAGCTTGCGCGCGCTGCTGCGATCACCATGCGCCACCCTTCCAATTGCCAGCAGCACGGCGAACTTGATCAGCATCATCCCCAATACGATTCCCACCACGACCCACGGTTTGGTGCCCAACAAGCCGAGGTTGGCCGACATGCCCACCGCGATGAAGAAGAGGTCCATCAAGAGGCCCTTGAACGGTTCGATGTCCGCTTCCAGCTCGTGCCGGTACTCCGAATCCGCCAGCAACATGCCTGCCAGAAAGGCACCCAGTGACGCCGTCAACCCGGCAACTTCCATCAGCAACGTCACACCGACGACGATGAACAGCGCCGTGGCAGCAAAGATCTCGCGGCCTCCAAAGGTAGCGACAGTGCGGAACAAGGGTCGCAACAGGTAGCGGCTGGAAAACATCAGCGCGTCGATGATGCCGATTGCCTTGACGGCGTCCAGCTATCCGCCGCCGTGCGTTCCCCCGGACGCCACGCCCAGTGACGCTGCCAGGAAGGGCAGGGCGGCCAGAAGCGGAATCACCGCGAGATCCTGAAACAGCAGGATGGCAAAGCTCTCGCGGCCGTGCCGCGCCATCAACTGCTTTTTCTCGGCAAGGGTTTGCAGTACAAAGGCGGTAGACGACATGGCCAGGCCCAGCCCGGCCACCAGCGCCTCCTGCCAGGACCATCCATGGGCGAATACCACCGCCCCCAGAATCGGGCCCGTCAGCAGGACTTGTGCGCTGCCCAGTCCGAAGACCTGCTTGCGCAGCACCCACAGGCGCGAGGGCTGCAGTTCCAAGCCGATGATGAACAGCAGCAGAATCACCCCAAACTCGGATAGATGCAGGATGGACTCCACATCGGCGATCAGCTTGAAGCCCTAGGGGCCGATCAGCATGCCGGCTGCGAGGTATCCAAGAACGGCGCCGAGGCCCAGCTTGCGCGAAAGCGGTACGGCGATGATGGCAACGGCGAGAAAAATGGCGGCTTGGGTCAGCATGGTTCAGCGGGAGGCGGGCTCCGAGGGTTTGGCGGCATCCGGATCACTGTAGTAGACAAACCGGCAGCGCCCTGCCTGCTTGGCCCGGTACATGGCGCTGTCCGCATGCCGGATCAGGAGGTCGCCGTTGGTGCCATCATGGGGAAAAAGGGAGATACCGATGCTGCATCCGACTTGCAGCATCAGCGGGCTCTGGCCATGGCCGCTGCGCCAGACCGCGGCGATCGGCTTTTGCACTGATTCGATGATCTTCAGCGCCACGCCACCGGCGTCGCGTGGTGTGGCAACACCGTCCAGTGCAACGACAAATTCGTCGCCACCATAGCGCGAGACGGTGTCGGCAGCGCGTACACATTCCTTGAGGCGGCTGCTCACCACACGCAACACTTCATCACCGGTACGGTGTCCGTGCTCGTCATTGATCGGTTTGAACCCGTCCAGATCGATCAGCAGAACTGCGGCTGTATCGCCGGTCCGGCGGGCGCGCGCGATTGCCTGCGCCAGGCGATCGTGCAGCAAACGGCGATTCGGCAAGCCGGTCAGCGAGTCATGTTGCGCCAATTGGCGCACCGCCTCTTCCGAGCGCTTCAGGGAGGTGATGTCCGTGACCACCAGCACCACTTCGCCGTCCGGCGTGCGGCGTTTGGTGGTCTGGATCCAGGTGCCATCGGCGGTTTCGTAGAGGTACTGGCGGCCGTCGGCTGCGCGGTGGCGCTTGAGTTGCTCGGCGACCCAGGAATCGACGTCGCCCAGGAAATCCGGCGGGACCGGGTCACCTGCTGCCACACGTTCACGGATCAGGTCGGCCACGGCCAAGCCGATTAACGATGCGATGTCACGCTGTTCGCCGAACAGGGCGGCATAGCGGCGGTTGCAGAGGATCAGGCGTTCATCGCGTCCGAACAGGGCGAATCCATCTGGAATGCTGTCCAGGGCATTGCCGAGCTGGGTACGCGCCTGCTCCAGCTCTGCCGCGCGCTGTTGCCGATCGCTGATGTCGATCGTAATGCCGCAGGCGCCGATGACAATGCCATCGACGTCGTGAACCGGGCCTCCGCTGGTGCTGACGAACAGGCGACGGCCGTCCTTGCGGACGATTTCATTGACGTGGTCCAGCACCGGCGCCCCTTCGAGCAGCCGCGCGAACGCCTGGTTGTCAGCTTCCAACCCAGGCAATTTCAACAGATCGGTGTTGCGTTTGCCCAAAGCTTCTTCCGCCGGCATGCCCAGGATATCGAGGCTGCCGCGCTCGCCCACAAAGGTGTAGATGCCGGTTTGATCGGTAGCCCAGACCAGGGCTGGTGCGGTTGCAGTGACGACTCGATAGGTCTCAGCCAAGCTACGGTAGGCCTGCTCGCGCGCCGCCAGCTGACGCTCGGCCTTCTTGCGCTCCGTGATGTCAGTGGCGATCCACAAGAGGCCGCGGCTGGGGTCTTGTGGTGCCAATAATCTGCCGCGCGCATTGATCCAGCGGCGACCCCCAGCGAGCGGCCCGGTCTCGTACTCGCGTACCAGCACGTCTTCCGCAGACAGCCCGGACTCCTCCTCGGTACAGGCCCGCCGCCAGGCTTCTTCGTCCTGAAAGATGAGTCGCGTGGACTGGCCCTCCATCTTCAACCGTGTTAGGCCATGCATGGTGGCCATTCTGTCATTGACCCGCAGGTAGGTGCGATCGCGAACCAGCGCCATGCCGACCAGGTTGTTGTCGTAGAGCATTTCCTGCTCCGCGAGAAGACCGGTCCGTTCCGCCGTATCGGCCAAACCCCCAAGCAAGGTACGTCGGACCGTCATCAACGCGGTGGCCAGGATGGCAAGGTAGCAACCGGTCACCATCAGTGGCACCACAGGTTCGGGGCCGAACAGGACCCAGAGGCTCAGAATCTGCGCACTCACCAGAGGCAACAGCGCCGGCAAAAACACGATCAGGCTCAAGCTGGGCGTCACCGAGGTCACAAAGGCGTAGGTCAGGCCCACCAGATGCAGGAACAGCGTGAAGACTAGTTGCCCAGGCAGCAACAGGAAGTAGGCGGATCCCCAGAACAAGCCTTGCGGCAATGCGCTGAAGCCATACCAACGCTCCCAGGTCAGCAGCCGCCGTCGCGCGGTCTCGCTGTCCTTCAGGCGGCGCAGTATGCCCAGCCGCAGCCCCCCGATCAGGGCGCCGATGCCGAACCAGACGAAAGCCCAACTGTTGGCGTGGTCGATGCGGGCGGCCAGCGCAATCATCAGGCTGCCGACCAGGCTCAGGATGAGCGAATCGCGCTGGTGTCGGCGCAGCAGGGCGATGCGGCCAAGCTCCTCTTGGCCAGCTCCCTCAGGAGGATTGTCCTGTCGCACTATCCTGAGAACTGTTTGCGGATCGATTCGATGCGCGCGCGGCTGACGCCAAAATCCCGAATTCCGAGGCGGGAGGCGGATCGCACGTGGATCACTCCGGCTGCCGCATCGAGGGCAAATTCGACGTCATCGACATAGCCCAGACCCTTGCTGCTGAACTCGCAATAAAGGTACTGCCCTTCTTCCGTCACCAGTTTGGTGCGTGGCCGTGCCTTGACCAGGGCTGCCAGCGCTTTCCACGCCTGCGCGGGGTCGCCCTTAATGCGCAACGGTTCGATGTGGTGCTTGGTATCGGCTTGCGGATCGGCTGTGCTGTTGACGCAGTTCGGCTTCCAGCTGCACGGTTTGAACTGCCCGGATGCGAAACCCAATCCGTGGGGACGTTTGCCTGCGAGTAAACCCATGCTGATCTCCCGGTTGCGTAGAATCGAGGCTCATACTGTATTGAACTGCGCATGTTAGACGAGTTGCTTGACAAATGGGCGCTGCGCTTTCCGCCCGATCCCGCACTGAAGGGCAGCTACGTTGGCCGCTTTGCACCCTCGCCGACCGGGCCCTTGCACATGGGTTCGCTGGTGGCGGCACTGGCCAGCTATCTGGATGCCAAAGCGCATCAGGGCCGCTGGCTGGTGCGGATGGATGATCTGGACCAGCCGCGCTGTGTGCCGGGCGCGGGCGAGGCGATTCTGGCGAGCTTGACTGCATTGGGCCTGCGGGCAGATGGCGAAGTGGTGTGGCAAAGCCGCCGGCATGCGGCCTATCGTGATGCCTTTGAGAAATTGCGTAAGGCAGGCGCGGTATTCGCCTGTGCCTGCACCCGGCGGGAAATTGCGGATTCACGCTTGCATCCGGCTGAGCGCGGGCGCGAAACGATCTATCCCGGCACTTGTCGGAATGGCATCGCGCCTGGCCGGGCCCCGCGTGCGTGGCGAATGCGCGTTGATCAGACCGTGACGCGCTTCAATGATCGCTGGCAAGGAGAGATCACTCAGGATTTGGCGAGCGAGGCCGGAGATTTTGTCTTGTTGCGTGCTGATGGCCAGTGGGCTTACCAGCTGGCCGTGGTAGTGGATGACGCTGCCGCCGGGGTGACCGATGTGGTGCGGGGCGCGGACCTGATTGATTCCACGCCACGCCAGATTTTCCTGCAACGCGCGCTTGGCCTGCCGACCCCGCGCTATCTGCATGTGCCCGTGGTGACCAATGCCCATGGAGAGAAGCTGTCCAAACAGACCGAAGCGGCCCCTCTAGACCTTGCGCCTTCCGCAATCAAGGTCGCAATACAACAGGCAGCAAAGCATCTGTTCGGCTGACATCAAGGGTGGCGACCAGCGTGCCGGTTGGCCAGCGGGTTGCGCCATAATTGGCATTCCAGTCGTTTTGTGGCTCTTTTGTGGCGTCTTAGCCCGCATCAAACATGTCCGACATTCCCACCTTGCGTCGCATTCTGGCCGAGACACGCACCATCGCGGTGGTCGGCCTGTCGGCCGACTGGTTTCGGCCCAGCTTCTTTGCGGCGAAGTACATGCAGGAACATGGCTATCGCATCATTCCGGTCAATCCGAAGTATCCTGAGATCCTCGGCGAGAAAGCCTATCGCTCCCTTGCAGACATCCCTGAAAAGGTCGACATGGTCGACTGCTTTCGCAAGACCGATGACATCCTGCCGATTGCGCGTGAGGCGATCGCGATTGGTGCCAGGGTGCTCTGGCAGCAGCTCGGCGTGATGAACCACGAGGCGGAGGCGTTGGTGCTTGCCGCCGGAATGGAGAGTGTGATGGATCGGTGCGTCAAGATCGAACATGCCCGGCTGATGGGCGGCTTGAACTGGGCCGGGGTGAATACCAAGGTGATTTCTGCCAAGCGCCCCAAGCATGTCGCCAACTGAACGGAAGCAACACGGCAACCATGGCTGATCGCGAATTTGCTTTTGAAACCCTGGCCCTGCATGCGGGTCAGGTCCCGGATGCGGCAACCGGCAGCCGTGCCGTACCGCTTTACCAGACTACTTCGTTCGTGTTCGATTCCGCCGAGCACGCAGCGAGCCTGTTCAACCTGCAGACCTTCGGCAATGTGTACTCGCGCTTGTCCAACCCAACCACCGCCGTTTTCGAGGAGCGCATCGCGGCGCTGGAGGGGGGGCGTGCCAGCCTGGCGGTGGCATCCGGCATGGCGGCCGAGATGACGGCGTTGCTGACGTTGCTCAAATCAGGCGACCATCTGGTGGCCGCCAGCACCTTGTATGGCGGCAGCTATTCCCTGTTCGAAGTCAACTTTAGGCAACTGGGTATCGACACCACGTTCGTCAATCCGGACGACCCCGAGAATTTCAGGCGTGCGCTGAAACCGAAAACCAAGGTGGTTTATGCCGAGACCCTCGGCAATCCATTGATCAACGTGTTGGACATCGAGCGGGTGGCGGCGATCGCGCATGAAGCCGGCATTCCCTTGATGATCGACAACACCATCGCCTCACCCTATTTGTGCCGGCCGTTCGAGTGGGGTGCCGACATCGTGGTGCATTCGGCGACAAAATATATTGGCGGGCATGGCACCACCATGGGCGGGGTGATTGTGGAGAGCGGCAAGTTTCCTTACGACAATGGCAATTTTCCGCAGATGACCGAACCGTCACGTGGCTACCATGGCGTCCGCTTCTACGAAACCTTCGGGGATTTCGGGTTTGTGACCAAATGCCGCTACGAGACCCTGCGCACGTTCGGGGCCGCGCTGTCGCCATTCAATGCATGGATGCTGCTGCAGGGTTGCGAGACCCTGCATGTGCGGATGGATCGTCATGTGGCCAATGCGTTGGCAGTGGCGCAGTTTCTGGAAACCCACCCGTTGGTCTCGTGGGTGAGTTACCCAGGGCTGGCGTCGAGCAAATACCACGCGCTGGCAGAGAAATACCTTCCCAAGGGTGCCTCGGCGATCATCGCCTTTGGCGTCAGGGATGGCGGCCTGGGCGGCAAGGTCGCCGGTGAAAAGTTCATTGATGCGGCGCAGTTCATGAGCCACCTGGCCAATATTGGCGATGCCAAGACGCTGGTGATCCACCCTTCTTCGACTACCCATCGCCAGCTTTCCGAGGAAGAGCAGGTGAAGGCGGGCGTATCACCGGACATGATCCGCCTGTCGGTCGGGATCGAGAACGTGGATGACATCCTGTGGGACCTTGATCAGGCCCTGCACGCTTCCCAGAAGAGGTAGCGATGCACCTGGCTGATGATGAAAGGGTCCTCGCCGAGTCTGCATTCGGCATCGGGCCGGTGGGCGGCGTTGCGACGCTGACCAGCAAGCGCATCGTGCTGCTGGCCCGCGACAGCGAGGAATCGATACCCTTGCGTGCCGTCACATCGGTGCGGGCAGGGTTCAGACGCGATTGGCCGGGTGTTGTGTGGGGCCTGATATTGCTGGTGCTGGCGTTGTTCTTCGGGGCGGCATACAAGAACATGGAAACCGCCGCCAATGGCGTTGCCCTAGCGATCGAGCGCCGCGTAACGGAGAAGATGCCGGAGCGCGCCGATGCCTACGGACACTATGTCAATGTGCCTGCCACCATCGTGTGGCTACTCATGCTCCCGCTGATTGCCTGGGGTGGCTTGAAATGTGGTTCCGGCGTCAGAGGCCGCACCGAACTTGCCATCAGTACGGCAAGTGGGGTGTTGCTGCGCTCGGTGCCAGGGCGCCAGCCCGATTTGATCAGCCTGGGTGAAGACGCGGGTCGCCAGGCTGCCGGTTAGCACACCATCCGTGCGCGCCGCATTGCGCGGCTGTCGTCACGCTTTCTTCGGCCGCCCGCCCAAGAGGGCGCCAACGCCGGTTTTGCGCAGGGGCGTTGCGGAATCGATCTTCACGATGTCGGATTTCACCGGCGGCGCAATATCCGGAGTGGTGCCGGCTTCATAGGGCTTGAGAAACCACGGATCGATCTTTTCGACTTTGACGTTGCGCACATGGCGTGATGGCGACTCGCGGTCGAAGCGGCCGCGGCTGCGTTCGTGGCGGCCTGCATGCTGGTGTGGTTCGCTGGCGACCGGCTCGAATCCCTGCGCTGTGGTGCGCTCGATCTTGTGCTTAATCAGTTTTTCGATGTCGATCAGATAGCGCTCTTCATCCGGGGAGAAGAAAGAAAGGGCGTCACCCTCTGCGCCTGCACGGCCGGTGCGGCCGCAGCGGTGCACGTAATCTTCCGGCGCGTGTGGCAAGTCGTAATTGATGACGCAGGGCATTTCCTGGATGTCGAGGCCGCGTGCCGCCACGTCGGTTGCGATCAGCAACTCGACCTCGCCGGACTTGAACTTGTCCAGCGCCGCGATGCGCTCACCCTGCGACTTGTCGCCGTGGATCGCATCGGCCTTCAGGCCGGCCTGCACCAGGTGGCGCGCCAGACGCGCTGTGCCCAGTTTGGTGTTTGAGAAGATGATCACCTGCTTGATGTTGCGCGACTCCACCAAGTGTTGCAGCAATGCGCGTTTCTCGTCCGAGGCTACCGCATAAGCAACCTGCTTGATCTTGTCGACGGTAGCATTGCGGCGCGCCACTTCGATCAGGGTAGGCTTGGTCAGGATGCCCCCGGCCAAACGCTTGATCTCCTCGGAAAATGTGGCTGAGAACATCAGGTTCTGGCGCTTTGCCGGCAGCAGCGCGATGATGCGCTTGATGTCCGGCATGAAGC
>SXGT01651560.1_pt1 | contig 17203 bp, 15 predicted proteins | sample 3176221 | NCBI WGS metagenome assembly SXGT01 (sample SAMN11356862, study PRJNA531348) | freshwater metagenome | isolation source: freshwater sample F1-120 | place: China: Fuxian Lake, Yuxi | collected 2017-12-25 | reverse complement strand
GAAGGTACGATCCTGGGCACGACGGCGTACATGTCGCCGGAGCAGGCAGAAGGCCGCAAGCTCGACCCGCGCACCGACATCTTCAGCTTCGGCGTGGTGCTCTACGAGATGCTGACGGGACGCAAGGCGTTCGAAGGCAACACCCGCGTCTCGACGATGTCCGCGATTCTGAAGGAAGAGCCGAAGCCGATCGGCAACGTCCCGCCGGATCTCGAGAAGATCGTCCGCCGCTGCCTCCGCAAAGACCGCGACCGCCGATTCCAGCACATGGATGACGTCCGCGTGGCGCTGCTCGAAGTGAAGGACGATACCGAGTCGGGCGCCGGGGCTCCGATGGTGAAGCCCGTGTCGTCGCGGTGGTGGATCGGCGCGGCGGCGTTGCTGGCGGCCGTAGCGGCGTGGGGCGTGTTCGGCTGGATGCACGGCTCCCGCCAGGAGCAGCCGTTGGCGGCCATGAAGGTGGTCCCCCTCACTTCCTATTCCGGCGAGGAGCAGCACCCGTCCTTCTCGCCGGACGGCAATCAGGTCGCGTTCTCCTGGAATAGCGAGAAACGCGACAACTTCGATATCTACGTGAAACTGGTGGGCGCGCCGAACACCCTGCGGCTAACCACGGACCCGGCGGAAGACCGCTGGCCGGCATGGTCGCCGGATGGGCGGCAGATCGCCTTCGTCCGCGGCAACGCGGTGTACACGGTCCCGGCCATAGGAGGTCCCGAGCAGAAGGTGAGCGCGGCGGCCGGCACATCCGTCGCGTGGCATCCGGATAGTCGCCATGTAGTCGTGACACAACAGCCGGAGGGAAAGCCGGCGGCGTTGTGGATGGTCCCTATAGGAGGCGGCGAAGCCAAGGCGTTGACGTCGCCCGCTCCGCTCAATGCCGACCTTTACCCCGCGGTGTCGCCGGACGGGCGCTGGCTGGCGTTTGCGCGGAGTAGGGGTAGCTTGGCGGATCTGGTCGTCAAGCCGATGGATGGCGGTCCGGAGAGAGTGCTCGTCCGCGGAAAGTTCCTGCGGACGCGGCCGGTTTGGTTGCCGGATAGCCGCGAGTTGATCTTCGGCGAAGAGGGACAGGTGAACCCGGGGACCATTTGGCGGATCGACACTACCGCTCCGGATGCCAAACCAGTTCAGGCCAGCGGTACGGGAAGCGGCGCCACCGACCCCACCATCAGTCTGGGGCCAGCTCCCCGGCTCGTGTTCAGCCAGCAGCGGAAGGACACCAACATCTGGCGTTATCCGATCGCCGCTGCTGGAAACGCCGGAGCGCCAGAGAAGCTGATCGGATCGACCTTTCACGACCAGGATCCGCAGTACTCACCGGACGGCAAGAAAATTGCTTACATCTCCCATTCCACGGGCGCCGCCGAGGTCTGGGTCTGCGGCCAGGATGGGCGCGAGTGCCGGGCTCTCACGTCGCATGGCTTGCCGGGAGCGGGGCCGCCGCGATGGTCGCCGGACTCACGCACCATCGTCTTCGCCGCGCATCATCCGGGCAATTCGGAGATCCACGCCGTGCCCGCGGAGGGTGGAGCGATGACGCAACTTACCAACGATCCTTCGAATGAGACCCGGCCGAGCGTCTCGCGCGACGGTAAGTGGCTCTACTTCCGGTCGGACCGGTCGGGCCGCTCGGAGATCTGGAAGAAGCCGCTGGCCGGAGGAGACGCCGCGCAGGTTACGAAGGGCGGCGCCTACGATTCCTTCGAGCCGCCGGACGGGAAGATCGTCTACTTCGACAAGCGTGTTCGCGGAATCTGGAACATGCCCGTGGGCGGAGGGGAAGAGACTCTCGTAACACCGCAAGGCCGGAATGGTTGCTGGGCCGTGGCGCAATCCGGCCTCTACTTCGTCGACTGGGACAACACGCCCGGCGCCAAGGCGGCGGTCTTTCATTACTCATACGCGACCAAGCAGACGCGCGCCGTCGTGACGCTTCCCTCGCGACCCGAAGGCGGCCCCCGCTTCTCCATCGCGCCCAACGAGCGCAGCTTCCTGATCGCTCTGACGGACGACGCGGATGCCGACCTGATACTGGTGGAAGGATTCCGCCGATGACCGTTCGAGGTCCGGATCTTCCGGAGCGCACGCAGGAATATGATGCGCTTCTCCAACACCGCCGCCGTGCAGGCCGCCGTCGCGCGCGACAAGATCGTGTTCGCGCTCGGCGAAGAAACCGGTAACATCTGGATGACCCGGCTGCCGGAGTAGCAACCACGGAATCCGGCCGGCCACGCGGGACCATGCGGGAGAGCGAAGCCGGCTACCAGACTAACTTCGCGCCGAACTGCAAGTTTCGCGGCGTGTCCGCTCCCGTGATGCGTCCGTAAGTCGCCGTTCCCAGCACCGCTCCCGGCACGTTGAACCGCGGCGTGTTGGTGAACTGGAACGCCTCGAAGCGGAACTGCAGGCGCAACGCTTCGCGCAGGCGAAAATCCTTGAGGGCGGAGAAATTCCAGTTGAACTGCGGACGCTCGCGGATCGCGTTCCGCCCCATGTTCCCGGTCTCGAACTGGCGATTCGACACGAATGCCGCGACGTTGAAGTCGCTATTGACCGTCCGGGTCCCCTGCCGCCAGTCGCCCACCACGTTCGGCCGGTTCACCACGGTGATGCTGCCCGAGTTGGCCGGATTCCCGCTCACCGTGAGATTGAATGGCAGTCCGCTCGCCGCGGTCACAATGCTGCCAACCGACCAGCCGCCGAATGCCGTTTGCAGCACCGGATGCATTCCCGAAGCCCACTTCCTGCCCTTGCCCAGAGGCAGGTCGTACAGGCTGCTCAGCACCATCCGGTGCGGCACGTCCTCGTTCAATGCGCCTTTCTCCAGCGATATGTTGCGCAGATCCTGGAATCCGCACCCGGCCGAGTCGCCGCCGCCGCCCCCGCAGGTGTCGCCGATCGCCTTCGACCAGCTATAGGAAAGAAGGATTGTGTATCCCGCCGAGAATCGCTTCTCGAGGCTCGACACCAGCGCGTGATAAGTAGAGTTGCCGTTGTTGTGGTATCCCTGGACCGGCCCCAGCGGTGAAGTGACGATTCCCGTGCCGGGAATCTCGGCCCTCTGGTAACGCCGTTTCGCGTTCAGGTTGCCCGGGCCTGGCGGCGAGAAGTTATCGTCATACCGCTGCATCAGATGCGTGCCCTTGGACGCCGAGTAGCCCGTCTCGAGCATCCAGTCCTTGCCCAACTCGCGCTGGATATTGAAGTTCCACTGTTGCGCGTAACCGATGTCGGCGTGGCGTTCGTAGGACACGAACTGCAAGCCGCTGGCGCGGGCCAGCGTGAGCGAACCCTCCGCCGGACCGTTGCGAAGCAACAGCGCGGGAGCCGTCGCGCTCGCCGCGAACGATACTCCGTACGCGTTCGGCGGATTGCCGATCAGATACTCCGCGTCGCCGAACGGCTCAAAGGTCGTATAGAAAATCCCGTACCCCGACCGCAGCACCGTCTTGTCGTTGATCTTGTACGCGAAGCCCACCCGGGGCATGAAGTTGTTCGTGTCGGTGGCGAACATGGCGCGGTTGAACCGGTCCTTGCCTTCCGCGCCCGCGTAGATCAGCCGTGGACTGTCCGGATTCGAGCTGATGTCGAAAATGCCCATGCGGTCGCGTTTGTCGACGTAGGGAAGCACCACCTCGTATCTCGCTCCCAGGTTGACGGTGAGGCGTGGCGAGACCTTCCAGTCGTCCTGAACGAAATAGCCGTGGCTCAGGCTTCGGAGGTCCACCTGGAGCCGTGTATTCCACGAGTAGTTATTCGCGAGTCCGAGCAGAAAGTCGGCCATGCCGTCGTTGGTGAACTGCCCGTTGAAGGAATAGCCGCCGAGCTCCGTCCGTATGTTGAAGATGTTGTTCTGGCTGCGCAGGAAGTTGGTTCCGAACTTGAGTGTGTGCTTCGCCTTGGTCCAGGTGAAGTCGGCCGCGAACTGCCGGTTCTGGGAGTCGCGGTCCACCGGGTTGAATCCGCCGATGCCGATCGGCGCGTATCCGGTGATTCCCATGCTGGCGAAGCCGCCAGGAATCGTATTGTTTCCGCCGCGAATGCCGTACTTCTGGTTGAGCAGCTCGCCATTGGTCTCTTTCGGATTGTCGCGTTTGAACAACGCGAGTCCCCATGAGCCGCGCACCGACGAGATGAGGTTGGGCGTCCACACGTGGTTCCAGTTCGCTCCCGTGTTGATGCCCTCGACGATCGAATCGAAGAAGTTGCCGCCATAGGCCGGCGCCGGCAACGACAATGTCGCCGGATTGTCGGAATTATGCTGGCTGAGGCGCCAGAAGACGTTGTCTCGCGATCCGATATTGGTGTCGATGCGGGCGTCCCACTTATGCACGTCCTGGAGGCGTGGCGCGAGATGGAGATAGTTCGCCGCGACACTGGCGTTTTGGGGAGTGGGATAGAGGTTGACCAGCGTGCGCGCCAGCGGGTCGATTCGCGCCGCCGGGATCGTGTTGCCGGGAAACGGAGCGTTGTTGTCCGGATCGCGGATCACTCGGCCGCGCTCGGCGAACAGATCGCCGAAATCGCCGGTCCTCATGCGGGTAGTCGCGATCGTACTTGTGTTGGTCGCGCTCTCGCGGACCTTGGCGCCCTCGTAGTCGCCGAAGAAGAAGATCCGGTTCCTGCCGTTGAGCAGCTTCGGAATGATCACCGGTCCACCCACCGAGAAGCCATACTGGTTGCGCTTGAACGGCGGTTTGGCGCGATTGGCCGGGTCGAAGAAGTTCTTCGCGTCGAGCTTCTCGTTGCGCAGGAACTCGAACGCGCTGCCGTGCAACTGATTCGTGCCGGACTTGGTGGTCACGTTGACCACGCTCCCCATGGACCTGCCGTACTCGGCCGAGTACGCGTTGGTCTGCACTTTGAACTCCTGGATCGCGTCGATCGACGGCTGGACCATCTCCGACCGTCGTTGCGCGGAAGCCAGTTCGTACGGATTATTGTCCATTCCGTCGAGCAGGAAGTTGTTCTGCGTGGCGCGCATGCCTCCCGACGAGAATCCACCGAAGCGGCCGCCGCGCGCGGGCTGCGACGCGCCGGGGGAGAGGAGCGCCAGGTCGTTGTAGTTGCGCCCGTTGAGCGGCAGGTCGACGATCCGCTGATTGTCGATCACTTGGCCCCGGCTGGCCTCGACAGTGTTCAACTGCGTCGCCCGCGCCGTTACCTCGATGCGCTCGGATACGTTGCCGACCTCGAGCGTGAAGTTCAACTCCACGCGCTGATCCACCTCGATCGTGACTCCCGCCCGCGCCGCCGTCTTGAAGCCCTGCTGCTCGACCCGCAGCGAATACCCGCCCGGCTTCAGCAACGACACGTTGTAATAGCCGGCGTCGTTCGACTCTGTCCGCCGCTCGATCGCCGTGGCGGTGCTGGTGACGACGATCGAACTGCCGGGGATGACCGATCCGCTGGCGTCGGTGACGCGGCCCGTGATCTGTCCGGTTTGCGCGAAAGCCGCGGCGGCGAGGATGAGACCCAGGAGCACTGTGCGTGACATGACGCGCAGTATATCCAACTTCGGTCCCCGGCGGGGAAATCCCGGCGGACGTTGCGGACGTTTGCAGGCATGGCGCCACCATGCCTATACTGGCTATGATTTCCAGAGTCTAGCGGCCAAGCGCCTTCCGGATCGCCGCCACGGTGACGTTGGCGCGGTGGTCGATCGCCTTCCTGCCCAACGCGATGGTCTTCTCCGCCGGATCCAGCGGGACTCCGTTGATCGAGAACTTCCCCTTCGCGCGGCGCTGGCGCATTCGGACCGTCTCCGGATCCACGGTCATCATCATCGCCGTGATCGCCGCATTGTCGTGGTGGCCTTCGTCCGTCTCGCGGACCCCCTGCGACTCGAGCCACTTCGACAGCGCTCCGCTGTTGTAGAAGTCGTAATATTCCGGGATGAAGTGGATCGCGGCCGCGGAGCCCCATATCCTGGCAAGCCGGGCGGCGACTTCGCTCATTCCGGTCTGATTGCCGCCACTGTCTCCGATGAGGATCACGCGGCGGAATCCGTGGGTCCGCAAGCTCTCGGCGATGTCGGTCAGCAGCGCCTGGACTGTGGACTGGCGCAGGCTGATCGTGCTGGGATACTTCATATGGCCGGTGGGCGGAGCGATCTCGCCCTCCGGCACGAACGCGACGATGGGCGCGACCAGCGCGTTGCCGAGCTTACGCGCGATGGCCTCGGTGGTGGCCCGCAGGATGTAATTGTGCTTGCCGGCGGCGAGGTAAGGTCCGTTCTGCTCGACTCCGCCGGATGCGATGATCGCGGTGGTCTTGCCGGCGCGGAGCGCGTCGCGGACCTCGATCCACGTCAGCTCCTCGATGAACACCGAGTCGAGAGCGTCGATGGGCCGGGCCATCTCCGGATCCGGCGTCATGGCGCTGGAGGAGATGCCCGGCCGCTGTTTGGTGCTCTGGGCGGTGAGTGGGAGCCCGGCGAGCATCACGAGGAAAACGGAGGATTTCATTGCGTCGATTCTCTCACGGCGGACACACGTCACGGACGCATCCCGGACTCGGCCAACCAGATGTTGCCGTGATTTCGTGCCGCTCGAACGCCGGCCTGCCCGGACCGGTGGAAAGGCGCATCGGAACGCGAAGGCCGTTCATCACACGGCGGCTTGTCGTGGCGGACTGGCCTTGACGAAGTCGAAGCTGGCGTTCGCGGCGTGGCGCGAATCGCGTGGGGCGCCGGACAGTCCTCCTGGCCCGCGCCCAGGGCCGGCGTCAGTTCAACAGGCCAGCTTTCTCTTGACCTCGGAGTACGCCGACTCCTCCATCTCGACCCGGTCCCGGATCACTCGCTCCATCCACTTGGCCACATCGCTCTCGTGATGAAGCCTCGCCAGGAACGCCGCGCGCGCGGCCAACCCCTGTGGGATCGACAACGAAACCGTCCCGGACCGCTTGACCTCGATCGGCGCCTCCCAGGCCGAGTCGTCACCGGCCTCGGCTTCCACCCGCTGGTCCGCCTCCTCCCGCTCCCGGAGATCCACGGGCACTTGGGGTTTTGCCCGGTTGCTCATACCGGCCACCCGGTGATGATGCGAACCACATCGCCGGGCTTCACCTCAAAAATGATCTTCAAAGTTCGTCCCCCATCCGTTCGGCCAATCAGTTGAAAACGGTCTGTGTAGCGCCTGTTGCGGCGAATCACGTAGTCAGAATCAAAGCAAGCGACAGCTTCCCCGAACATTACCCTGATCAAAAAGCTTGTCCCGCTCGAAATCCTATTCGAAGCTCGCAGGCCGAAATCGAGGCCAGTATACCAACGCTCATTATCCCATGACCGGCGCATTCCCGGAGGGTCCGGAGGGTCCGGAGGGTCCCTGGCCGCGGCGGCAACTTCCACAACGCCACCCGGCCGCCGTTTTCGCCGTTGCCGGGTTCGAGATCGCCGGCTCATCCCGATCGGAATGCGCCCCACCAGGTGCGCGCCAGCGTCGAGTGGCTTCGCCTATCGTGGCGGTTCGCTCACGAGTTCGCGGGCCAGCCGGTCGCGCGATCGCTGGATCGTCTGAACGTTCGGGTGTCCGGGCGGCATCGTCTTGCGCAGGATCTCGAGCGCGAGGTCGAACTGCCGGAGCGCCTCGGCGCGCTCGCCCAGGGCCACGAGGATGTGCGCGAGGTTGTTCCTGGTCGTGGCGATGGTGGGATGGTCCGGACCGAACTGCCGCAACTTCGATTCCAGCGCCAGTTCGATCTGCTTCCGCGCCTCCCCGGGCTCGCCCAAGTTCCGCAGGATGATGGCGAGGTTGGACCGGCTGACCGCCACGGTGGGATGGTCCGGACCGAACTGCCGCAACTTCGATTCCAGCGCCAGTTCGATCTGCTTCCGCGCCTCCCCGGGCTCGCCCAAGTCCCCCAGGATGCTGGCGAGGTTGGACCGGCGGACCGCCACGAGATCCGTTCCAACGGAGCGCTCCGCGAGCCGAAGCGCCCGCTCCGCATGCTCCCGCGCTTCACTCAGCTTTCCTCGAACCTGCAACAAGCTCGACAGACGGGAAAGCGCCGCGGCCAGATCTCCTGGATCCGCGTGTTGCTCTCGAAGCGCGACGCCCTCCCGCAACGCCGTCTCAGCCCGCTCCCAATCGAGCCGCGCCTCGAGCCCTTCCGCGGCGCGCAGGAGCAGATCCGCCAGTTCCAACTCCCGCCCCGGAACGCCTCTCGCGCGGCCGGCGGCCAACAAGGCCTGCTCGGGATCGGGCGCATCCTGAAGCGGCACACTGGGCTGCGCCCACTCGATTACCTGGCCTTCCGGGCGGACCGGCGAGATCTCGATCACCAATGCCCGAATCGAGTACAGGTCCGGCGCCGCTTCCCGAACCACCGCCTTCACCCACGGACACCCCACCAGGATCAGCGTCCCCTGCATTTGCTTGGGCAGGCTGTTGCGAAACTGGTTCAGCCGCGCCATCCCCGAATACCAGGCGTCGCGCCACTGGGCAAAGCCGGGGTCCAGCGAAGAGACCGCCGCTTGCGCGAACACGGTGGCGGGTCCCCAAAGATGTTCCGGGTTTACCAGGCTGCCGGCAAGATGCGCGAGGTCGTTCGGCGCCACGATCTCGATCACGGCCACCTGCTTCGCCGTCCCGGCAAACCGCTGGCGCAGCGTTTCCAGGCACAGCAGCGCGACGGCCCGCTCGGGCACGATCAGCAGGACAACGCTGAATCCCTCCTGCAGTTCGATGTGCCTGACGAGCACATGCCATTCCTCGTTGCCCTCCAACTGGTACAGCCGGGCTCGCGGCGAATCGAGAGGGTCACCCGTGGACACGCGGCCTACGCGCCTGGCTTCGGCAGCGATTCCGCCTTCGCGACAATCTCGGCGACCTCGTCCCGGATCATAGGATGGATGTCGTACCACTCGTCGCCATTGCGCAGGTACAGCACGAAGTGGGTGTCCAGAAGGCGCGCTAGGCGGTTCACTTCCGTTGCGCCGGTGGTCTGCAGGATCGTATCCCGCTCCTGCCCGATCCGGTGGAGCCATTTGGCGTCCTCCACGGCGATGGGAAGGAAAGAGCTCTTCACGTTGCGAATCGCCGCGGTGATCACGGCGTCGGAAATGGGCAGCGAATTCGCGCGGAGCACACACTCCCGGGCGAGGCGGAGCAGATCGCGAAAATGGCCGCCGCACAGCGAGAGCAAGCGGTCCGCGCGGCCGGAACGGGCCGGATCGGGAGGCTCGCCAAAGAACTCCAGATACTCGCCGTCGCCGAATCGCCGCTGCAGCAGCCGCCGGAGACACCGCTCACCCGCTTGGAAGGGCGTCCGGGCCGGGTCCTTGCCCCAGAGCTTGACGCAGTTCAGGACGGTGACGGGTGCGCCCGGGCCCTGCGGGATCAGTTTGAGCCACGGCGGTACGGTGAACACGCAGTGAACGTAGGGGAGGCGCAACAGGCTCAAGTGAGCGGAAAACACCCGCTCGACGCTACGCAACATCTCCGCTTCGTTGGTGAGCGAGCCCCGGAACTGCTCCAACTGGTCAAACAGAAACACCACCTGCTGGTCCGTGGTCTTGCGCCGGATCTGCTCGACTCCATCCTCGACGAACTTGCGGACATTGTCGCGCAGTTCTCCGAGCCGCGGCTGCATCGCCTCCTGGAGCCTTTGGCGGAAAGTCGGCGTGGTGCGGAACGCGAGCTTCATGCTCGCCTCGAGGCCTGTGACGCCGGCCTTCATCCCAAAATCGGCCAACTGTACGTTCGTCGTCCCGAGGAAATGGGTGAAGCGTTGCCAGTAGGAGTCGCTTGCAATGTCGATCCCCTTGGACTCGAGCTGATCGCTGAAGCTGCCCGCCAACACCAGCAGGATATCGGAGATCTCGAGCGGCTCGGCCGGATTCAGGTAGTCGAGTGCGTTCGCGTAGAGAACGAAATAGCCCTGCGCCTCCAGATCTCTCTTCAGGCGGTTTAATTCGGTGGTCTTCCCTGAACCGCGGAATCCCGAGAACAATTGGAGGCTCTCTTCGCCTCCGTAGCGAATGGAATTCGCCAGGTGCCCGACCGGATCGTCGGTCTCGCTGTCCGCGTAAAGCGGCTCATAGAAGGGATGATCCGGATCGAGCGCTTTGTCGGGATTCAGGTTGTTGAAGAGCCGCTTGCAGAGCCCTTGCTGCTCGGATGTCAAAGGCATGAAGGATCTCCTTAAGTATAAAGCCTCGGACCCGAGACAGCTCACTCTCTGACCGCGGCGCCCGTTGGGACGCCGTCGATCAGGAGGAACTTGACAATTCGCCCCGAACGAACGCCGGATCCGAAGCGATTCGCTCCATCTGGGCCCGAATCGATTCAGGAGAAGCTGCGGTGCTCGGGAATGTTTACCTCCTCCACAACCCGCGCGCGCCCGTTAGCGAGCAGCCGCGGCCCCAGCTCCTCGTCGAAATGGCCAGAGGCTATTGCCGCGCTACGACCCCCAGGGCTCGAAGACGCAGTGCGGGGCGCCGGCTGCGCGGTCGAACGCCGGCAAGAGCGCGGGAAAGAACGAGGGCTTACGGCAATCCAGGAGCCAGATGCGTCCGTGCTTCCGTTCGCAATCGGGTGCTCCTGGCCGAGCGTCTGAAATCGGCCCATCCTCCCGGCGCCGGATCAGAGCGGACGGCGGCCCCGCTCCGTGTCCCGGCGGAGAAACTGATCCGGCTAGCGAGGCGCGGGAGTCGTAGACGCGAACCACTGGCTGGCAACCTTCCACCGGAACCGCGATCATCTTGGGCCGCTTGGAGCCCAACCATCCGAGCGCCATGGTGTGGCGTTTCGCCAACCGGGATTGCGACGATCACCCACTATCGGATGACAGAAGGATTTAGTGGTCTGCTGTTGCTGGTGATCGCCGGTGAGCTCCCGGACTGCGGGAATCTGGTGCTCAGGGGTGGCCCGAATGGGGTTCGGCCCACCCTCGCGAGGGCAACCGCGAACCGGAACTCGGCAGGCGCTCGTACTGGTAGCCGCGCCTCGCGCCGGGGTTCCCTGGTACGGACCGAAGGGCAGTGCCAATCGATTGCCTCCTGCGCCGTTTTGCAGGTTCTTCCTACACTCGCGCCATAATGAATTGATCGTGGGAGGGGAGTTCCGGGTTGGACTGCTTCCGTGAAATCGCCCTCGTTGAAGCGCTTGACAGAGCGGAGCAAACAAGATTCCATGAGCACAAAGCTCCTCATAGCGGGCGCGACAGGCGCGGTCGGGCGGCGCGTGGTGCAACTCGCGAATCGCCCGTTGCGGACGCTCTCGCGCTCGCCCCAACCCGGAGATCACCTGATGACCGACGCGAGTGCGGGACTCGAGGGCGCTTGCGACAGCATCGATACTGTCTTTTCGGCGCTCGGCGCGAGCGTGGCATTGAACGCCCCGGAATCGCGCTGTTACCGCGAGGTGGATACCGCCGCGAACCTCAACCTCATCGCCGATGCCCGCCGCGCCGGAGTCCGCCGATTCGTGTACGTTGCCGCGCACGTAGGACAGGGCTACGCGCACACTGCCTATATCCGCGCCCATGAGGAAGTGGTGGAGGCTCTACGCGGCTCTGGACTTTCGTACACAGTCGTACGTCCCACCGGAATTTTCACAGCCTTGGATGACCTTGCCGGCATGGCGCGCCGGGGCTTCGGCGTGGTGATCGGCTCCGGCGAGGCGCGCACGAATCCAGTGCATCCGCTGGATGTCGCCGAGCTCTGCGTCGATTGCTTGAACTCGGGTCCTTTAGAGATTTCGATCGGAGGGCCAGAGATCCTGAGCCGGCGGCAGATCGTGGAAAAGGCGTTTGAAGCCGTCGGCCGTCAGCCGCGCATTTGGAGCGTCCCCGCCGGTATCATGCGTTTTGGCGGAAAAGTGTGTGGCCTCACAAACCCGCGCAAAGCGGAACTGTTAGAATTTGCGGCGGCCGTATCTGTCTCCGATGGTGTGGCGCCCGCGGCGGGACGGCGATACCTCCTCGACTATTTCCGCGAGTTCACAAAATAACTCCAGCCTAGTCGTTTTTGACCGGCGTCCGGCCTTGGACCCTGGATGCCAGCCCCCCCGGCATCGGGGATTCGACAATGCCGGTGGGGATTGCAATGCGCAAGCTCGAAGCGCGCAATAGCGCAGCGCCGGAGAAGGCGCACCTCACGCGCGGGCTCCGAAGAGCGGGCAGAGATAGGCCGGATAAGCGAAATGTCGTTCTCCAACCGGTACGCGACTCGACGCCATACCAGCGATCCGCGCTCCCGCGGATCGCGGTTCCCCGCGCCGTCAGCGTGGATCTATCCCGCTCGTAGGGCGGAGCAACGGCTTCTTCATGTACTGGGCGGGCGTCGAGACGTGTCCAGGCCGCGGGCGACCCGCTGCGGATGCTGTACGCATTTGATCCGCGGCGCGTTGCAATTCTACTGATCGCTGGGGACAAGACGGGCGACGACCGCTGGAATGAAGCGAATGTTCCGGGTGGCGGATCGTTTGTTCGAGCGCCACTTGAACACAATCAAGAAGGAGACCGGAAATGGCTAAGAACTTCTCGCAACTGCGGAACGGGATGTCCGCCCAGGCACGGGCTGTGAGCGCTGCCGAGCACCGCCGGCTGGTGGAAGAAATGTCGCTCCACCAACTTCGCAAGGCCCGTGAACTGACTCAGACCAAGATTGCCGGAGAGTTGCACATTGGGCAAGGGGATGTCTCGAAGCTGGAACGGCGCACGGATATGTATGTCAGTACGCTTGCCAGCTATCTTCAGGCTGTTGGCGCGGATCTTGAAATTCGCGCGGTGTTCCCCGATGGGAGCGCTGTCAAGATCATTCAGTTTTCGGAGTGATTGCCCTCTAGTAACTCACTAAGAATGAACATCTTGGGCCCGTTGCCGGCGGAGACGTCGCCAAAAACGGCATAGTGTAGAGGGTACCGCGTTGCGAAACTGTATTGCGCTGAGCACTGGCATGGCGACAGGTTTCCGCAACACCTGACGGCGACCCTGGCGCCAAATAATGTTGACGGATGTGCGCCGAATATTTCTGAAAGTGACAGCGGAATCGGCGTGGTCCACAAGAACATGTCGATTGAGCGGCAGGCCGAAGAGGTCGACCGCGTGAAACGCTCGGAAAGCGGCATGATGATCGTCGATCCGGTGACAATTCGGCCGGACGCGCCCATCACCGGCGCGCTCGAACTGATGAGCCGCACCGCATCTCCGGTTTCCCATCACCACGCGCGACGCCAAGCTCGCCGGCATTCTCACCAGCCCCGATCCGCGTTCTGAAACCCGCTTTGAGCTGCCGGTTTCCGCTCGCATGACCAAGGACAAGCTCATCACCGCGCGCGTGGGCACGACGCTCGAACACGCGGAGGCCAGGGTGCATCGGCATCGCGTGGAAAAGCTCCTCGTGGTGGACGACGATTTTCAACTCAAAGGCCTGATCACCGTCAAAGACATTCAGAAACACATCAAGCACCCGAACGCGGCGAAGGACGAGCAGCGCCGCCTCCGTGTGGCCGCCGCCATCGGCGCCACGGGGTGACTTCCTCGAACGCGCGCGGGACCGCGCTTGGGATTTTTGGCCCCCGCTCTGAGTTGGGTGTAGGTCTGCTCAGGCAGCGGCACGGGAACGTTCATCGTGCCGTCAATCGCCATGGATCCATGGCATGCCACGGTGGCGCCGGCGCCCTGGCAACATCGCCATCCGTTCGGCAGCGCCCCGGTACATCGTCGAAGCGCCTGACGGTAAGAGTGCAACGGCCGAACGGCGGCGCGGATGCCCCGACCGGCACGACAGGTTCGGCAATGTGGAAGAATGAGTCGATGATCGTCACAAGCTATCGGCCCAAGCATGCCGTGGCTGTCGGCCCGGCAGTCGTCCGAGCCTCCTGGCGTCCTTTCATGCCTGGCTCCATGAATCGGGTCAGGGCAATTTCATCGGTTCCGGCGTGCGTGGAACAGCGATCACTCGAGCGGTTTCCGGCGTGGATTCGGCTGCTGGCGTGTACCTTGGCCGTCGCGCCGTGCTGGGCACAGGTTCCGCCCAAACTGCCGGAGGACCGCCTCGTGATGCTGACCGCGAAGTTCGACAAGACGGCGGATTACGAAGCGTCCACGCAGATTGGAGCCGGTGTGATCGTCGGCCGCGGGCCCAGCCGCCTCTACATCGCCACCGCGGACCACGTGCTCCGCGCGGGACCGCGTTCGGCCAGTTTAGTGAAGGCGGCATTCAAGGACCTGCCCGGCGGACGTTCACCGCGAAGATCCTCGACCACGCCGATCCCACGCTCGACCTCGCCGTGCTGACGCTCTCGGACCCGGACGCGCTGGCCCACAAGCCCACCGCGCGGATCCTCGGGGACTCGACCGCGCTCCAGCGCGGCGACAAGGTCTGGGCGATGGGGTATCCGCAGGGACGCCCTTGGTATTCGCGCCCAACTCCGGACGTGGTGCAGCGGTACGATCCCACGGGCATCCGGTTCGACTCTCCGTACATCGCCCCGGGTTACTCGGGCGGTGGCTTGTTCAATGATCGAGGCCTGCTGGTTGGGGTGATCAAGCAGGACAGTCCACCCGAGGCCGTGGCGATCCCGTTCGAGCGGGTGCTCGAACGGCTGCGGGAATGGAACTATCCGGTGGAGTTGGAGGCGCCCGCGGACGCCAGCCCGATCACCCGCGCGCTGATCGTGCGCCTCATCCGGATCGTCGTCAAGGAGGACGGATCCAGCGGCGCAACGAGTTGGAACTTCCGGGCGGCCGTAAACGGGAAGCCGTTGCTCGACTGGAAGGAAAAGTCTTTCAACGACGACGCGGGCCGCAATGTGGTCACCCCCGGCCCCGCCGAAACGAATGCAGTGGAAGTCCCCGCGGGTCGGCCGATTCGCCTGTCGATCCAGGGCGGCCATTCGCACGGCACGCCGATCCCATCACCAAGGAGACCACGCTCGCGGCCGGAGCCGAGGTGGAAGTGCCGGTCACCACGCCCCGGACCCGAAGCGGCGACTTTGTCTTCGTGTTTTCCGTCACTCCCAAGTAACTTGCAAGGAGCAACATGCGTGTACTGATCCCCCTGCTCCTGCTCGCGGCGCTCGCGCCGCCCAGCCTCGCCCAGAACCGTTGCGCCGAGTTCGGAATCATCAATCCCGTCGGCGGACCCACCGGCTACGACTGGCGCGACAACCGGGGGGGTGTCAAGACATGCTCGCGCCAAGGGCGCATCGCGCATGTTGTGTGGAGCCGAATGCGGGAGGCGACCGGCAGCGTAGGCGGCGCGGCGCGGTGAATTTGGATTCGTACGGGGCCGCGCGTCTCCGATAGGACAGGCAGGCGCTCGTTCACAGCGCCCATCTCCCAGCGGAGCTCCATCATGACGCTACTGCGGCAACGCATGATCGACGAGATGCGCCTGCGCAACTTGGCGCCCGGCACCCAAGCCAATTATCTCCATCACATGACCGGGTTGGCCGGCTACTACGGTCTGAGCCTGGACAAGCTCGATCTGGAGGCCATCCGCGAGTACATGGTCTACCTGATCGAGGACCGCAAGCTCTCGGCCGAGTCGGTGAACCAGTTCGCCTCGGCGGCGAGCTTCTGTTTCGTGGACGTGCTCGAAATGCCATGGGGCCGCGAGCAGTTTCCGCGAGCCCGCCGAAGGCATCGCTTGCCGGTGGTGTTGAGCCAGGAAGAGATCGTCCAGTTTTTCGACCACGTGGCGGGACTGAGGTACCGGGCCATCTTGATGACGTGCTACGGAGCCGGGCTTCGGGTCTCGGAGGCGGTATCGCTCAAGGTTTCCGGCATCGACTCCAGTAGGATGCTGATTCGAGTCGAGCAGGGCAAGGGCGGTAAGGACCGCCTACGTGACGCTGTCGCCCCGGCTGTTGGAGGTGCTGCGAACTTGGTGGCGGGCCGCGCGGCCCGCCGATTGGTTGTTTCCGGGTTGGCGCATCGGACGGCATGTGTGCGCGGCCAGCGTGACAGGCGGCGTGCCGGGAAGCGGCGTGGCGGTCGGGGCTGAGCAAGAGGATCACCGCGCACACGCTCCGGCACAGCTTCGCGACTCACTTGCTCGAGGGCGGCACGGATATCCGCGTGATCCAGGTGCTGCTCGGTCACACCAACATCCACACCACCGCTCACTACACGGCCGTCACGCCCGGATCGCTGGGCGCGGTGATCACGCCGCTGGACCGGTTGGAGCCGCGCCGGCAGCAGACCGAACTGGTGGAGCGTAAGGCGCGCAAAGGGAAGGTGGGGCGGAAGGGATGACCCGGTCCGGGGTGGAAGTGGCCCGGATCTTCCGCCGGCACGGTCCCGCCTACCGCCGGTGGCATCCATTGCCTCTGCATCAGCGCAGACTGATGAGCGCGATCGAGCATTGCCGGACGGCGGCGTTGGGGGGCCACCGGGACGGTTGTTCCAACTGCGGCTTGACGCGCGTGAGCTATAACTCCTGCCGGAACCGGCACTGCCCCAAGTGCCAGGCCGGGCAGCGGGAAAAATGGGTCGAGGCCAGGCGCAAGGATCTGGTGCCGGTGAGCTACTATCACGTCGTGTTCACCCTGCCGGAGGGAGCGGCCGAGATCGCCTTCCACAATCCGGTAACGGTGTACGGGATACTGTTCAACGCGTGCCGGCAGACCCTGATGACGATCGGAGCCGACCCCAAGCATCTGGGAGCCGAACTGGGATTCTTCGCGATTCTGCACACGTGGGGCCAGAACCTGCTGTTTCATCCGCACTTGCACTGCGTGGTTCCGGGCGGAGGTCTGGCCGGCGGGCGCACCCGTTGGGTCGATTGCAAGCCCGGTTTTTTTCTTCCGGTGCGTGTGCTGTCGAGGCTGTTCCGGCGGCTGTTCGTCGAGCAGATCGAGGAAGCTTTCCAGCGGGGGGCGATCCGGTTTCCGGTCAACGGCACGCAGGAGGGATTGAACGGCGCCAAGGAGTTCCAACGGCGGCTGGGGCAGCTACGAGGAGTCGAGTGGGTGGTTTACGCCAAACCGCCGTTCGGGGGGCCGGAACGGGTATTGGAATATCTTGGCCGGTACACGCACCGGGTAGCTATTTCCAACAACCGGCTGTTGGAATCGGACGAAGGCGAAGTGCGGTTCCGGTGGCGCGATTACAGCCGGGGGAACAAGAAACGGGTGATGACGGTGAGTTCGGAAGAGTTCATCCGGCGGTTTCTGTTGCACACGCTGCCCGCTGGATTCCAACGGATCCGGCACTATGGATGGCTCGCCAGTTCGGGCAAGAAGGAGCG
>SXGT01045958.1_pt1 | contig 17203 bp, 13 predicted proteins | sample 3176221 | NCBI WGS metagenome assembly SXGT01 (sample SAMN11356862, study PRJNA531348) | freshwater metagenome | isolation source: freshwater sample F1-120 | place: China: Fuxian Lake, Yuxi | collected 2017-12-25 | reverse complement strand
GGGAAGGTATTGGTCGAGAAACGCTGGTGGATCAGGGCGAGCGCGGACTCGACGCGCGCGTCCTTGAGGTCCAGGTAGTACTCGCCCACCTGGTGCGCGAGCAGCATGCCCTTGTAGGCGAGCGTGCGCGCCGACATCGACGGCACGTAGAACTCCTTGCCGTGCGCGAGCTGCAGCGCCTGGATGGCGTGCCCGGCGCTCTTCCTGATGATGTAGAGCTTTCGCTCCAGCGCATCGGTGACCGTGACACCCTTGCCGCGGCCGACGAACACCTGCCGGATAACCGGCTCGAGGTTCTTCGCCGGCTCGGCGAGATCGCTGTTGTCCACCGGCACGTCGCGCCAGCCGATCAGGACCTGGCCTTCGTCCTTGATGGCGCGCTCGATCTCGTACTCGCAGGCGAGGCGGCTCGCCGGCTCGCGCGGCAGGAACACCATGCCGACGCCGTACTGCCCAGCGGGCGGCAGCGCCACGCCCTGCTTGGCCATCTCCTCGCGGAGGAAGCGGTCCGGGAGCTGGATCAGGATGCCGGCGCCATCCGAGAGCTTCGGGTCCCAGCCCACTGCGCCGCGATGCGTGAGGTTGCGCAGCACCGTGAGGCCCTGTTCGACGATGGAATGCGTCTTGTGGCCCTTGATGTGCGCGACGAAGCCGACGCCGCAGGCGTCATGCTCATTGCGCGGGTCGTACAACCCCTGGGGACTCGGCAAGGACGGATGGCTCAAGTCTAAGACCCTGATTTAGAGACGATTTATGATTTCCTGCACCAATTTCGCCGCTCTGCACAAAAACGCAAGGCGACCTGCGGAATATACCTGCACACCCTTGTCGTTTCAAGGGGTTGGCGGATTTGCGGCGAGCTGGAAGGACTACTGCGTCGCGGCAGCCAGGGCCTCGCGAACCAGGCTTTCATCAACGCCGTCGCGGAGGCTGGCACGGCCGATGGCCTCGAGCAGGACGAAGCGAACGCGGCCGCGCGCGGCCTTCTTGTCCACCTGCATGAGTTCGAGGTAGCGCTCGGCACCGAGCACCGGTCCCCGCACCGGCAGGCCCGCGCGCTCGAGCAGCGCACGGACGCGCGCGGCGTCCGCCGCGGCCAGGCTTCCGGTGCGCACGGACAGTTCCGCGGCCATCACCATGCCGGCGGCGACCGCCTCGCCGTGTAACCACTCGCCGTAGCCCAGCCCGGCCTCGATGGCGTGGCCGAAGGTGTGGCCGAAATTGAGCAACGCGCGCAGGCCGGTCTCGCGCTCGTCGGCTGCGACCACCTGTGCCTTGAGCTCGCAGGATCGCCGCACCGCGTGCGCGAGCGCGTCACGGTCGCGCGCGAGCAGCCTCTCGATGTTCGCCTCAAGCCAGGCGACGAACGCGGCATCAAGGATGAAACCGTGCTTGATCACCTCCGCGATGCCAGCGCGCAGTTCGCGCTCGGGCAGCGTGTCCAGCGTCGCCACGTCGGCGACGACCGCCAGCGGTTGGTGGAAGGTGCCGACCATATTCTTGCCACGCGCATGGTTGATCGCCGTCTTGCCGCCGACCGATGAGTCGACCTGCGCGAGCAACGTTGTCGGCACCTGCAGGAACGGCACGCCGCGCTGATAGACCGCCGCGGCGAAGCCCGCCAGGTCACCAACCACGCCACCACCGAGCGCGACCATCAGCGTGTCGCGGCCGCAGCGCGCCTCGAGCAGGGTGTCGAACACCTGCTCCAGCGACCGCCAGTCCTTGGCCTGCTCGCCGTCGGCGATCATGACCTTGGTCAAGGAGCGCGCCCCCCCGGCGCGCAGCGCGCGCTCCAGCCGCTCCAGGTACAGCGGTGCCACTACCGCGTTGGTGACCACGGCGACGGCCCCGCCGCCGATGTGCGGCGCATACAGCGTGGCATCGTCGAGCAGCCCGGCCCCGATGTGGATCGGGTAGGCGCGCGCGCCGAGTTCTACGCGGAGAGCCGGCACGATTCCTCCAGCCGCGCCAGCAGGTCGCGCGCCAGCGCCTGCACGCTCTGCCGCCCGGTATCGAGCACAACGTCCGCGGTCTCGCGGTAGAGCGGGTCACGAACGACGTACAGCTCCTCCAGCCTTGCCCGGGGATCGGCGGTCGCCAGCAACGGGCGGTTGCGGTCGTGGCACACGCGCCGCCACAAGTCGGCGGGACTGCCGTGCAGGTAGACCACGGTTCCGGACTCCGCGAAGCGGTGCCGGTTCCCGGCGTCGAGCACGGCGCCGCCGCCCGTCGCGAGCACGATTCCCTCCAGCATGCACAACGCCTCCAGCAGCTGAGCCTCGCGGGCGCGGAACCCGGGCTCGCCCTCGATTTCGAAGATCACCGGCACGCTCACGCCGCAGCGCGCCTCGATCTCGTGGTCGGAATCGTGGAATGCGCGCTTCAGCCGGCGCGCCAGGATGCGGCCGACGGTGGTCTTGCCGGCGCCCATCATGCCGACGAGGATGACGTTGTTGCGCTTGCGCTTCACGGCGTCATTGTAACCAGCGCGCCCAGCGGTCCAAAAGAAAACGGCCGGGAGGTCCCGGCCGTCCGGAGATCAGGGGAGAAGGGGCTAGCGAACCGTCATCCGCTCGTTGACCACGCGCGGCGTAATGAACACCAGCAGTTCAGCCTTCTGGCGCTGGGTTTGCGTGTTCTTAAAGAGGAAGCCGATGCATGAGAGATCGCTGAAGAACGGGATGCGAGTAACGTCATCCCGGTTGGATTCCTCGAAGAGGTCGCCGACTGGTACGGGATTTCCGTACCCTGCTCGATTACCGCCTCGACCTGGTCAGCCGTCAGAACGCGCGGGCTGGCAATGACCTTGTCCTTGCCGTCGGCCTCCAGCGCGGAGATCTCCATGTTGATGAACCGGGTCAGCGACGGCCTGAACAGCGCGATGGCAAAGCTGCCGGGGTTGAAGGAGTTCAACCCTTGGGCGGGCAGCATGACGTTGTAGCTATCCGTTGTGTAACGGGTTCCGGAATCGGGGATCTGGAACGTGCGGAGGCCCGCTCCAATCCGGTTGCCGCTGAACAGGATGCGCGTATCGCCCGTAAGGGGAATGCGGCTGCCGGGCGTCTTCCCCGCACGCAGGAACTGGTTGTCGCCATAGCCAAGGCGCGCGCCCAGGTTCTTGCTGAAGTCGTCGCTCGCCTCAACGATGCGCGCCTCAATCATCACCTGCCGCACCGGGATGTCGACCTTGGCGACCAGGCGACGGACCTCCTCCAGCTTGGGGGGAATGTCCTGGATGAACAACTGATTCGTGCGTTGATCCCAGACCGCACTGCCGCGCTTGGAGAGGATGCGCTGCTTGTCGTCGGTCAGCAGTTTGGTGAAGGTATCCATCTTGGCGTAGTTGAGTTGGAAGGCTTCGGTACGCACCGGCTCAAGATCGCTGATCTGATTCTGCGCCTCCAACTGCAGCTTCTCCCGCGTCGCCAGTTCGTCGCGCGGAGGTCTTATAATGTGTCGTGTTCCTGCCCCGTTGCAACCACCCCCAAGAGTTGTCCTAAACCCCTTGAAATGGCTGCGTTTTCTGGTGTTTCCGCTGGCGCTGGCAGGGGGCCTCGTGGTCCTCGGCGCGTTCATGGCGGGGCTGGTCGTGGTGCTGGCCTGGCCTCAGCTGCCTTCGCTCGAGGTCCTGACCGATTATCAACCCAAGATCCCGCTGCGGGTCTACACCGCTGAGGGCGCCCTGATCGGCGAATTCGGTGAGGAACGCCGCTCGCTGGTCTCGATCCGCGAGGTGCCCGAGCAGTTGAAGAAAGCCATCCTCGCCGCGGAGGATGAGCGCTTCTACCAGCACACTGGAATCGACTACCTGGGCGTGACGCGCGCCGCCTACGCCAACCTTATCCAGGGCGGCCGGCGGCAGGGCGCGAGTACCATCACCATGCAGGTGGCGCGGAACTTCTTCCTGTCGTCGGAGAAGACGCTCACGCGCAAACTCTACGAGGCGCTGCTCGCCTTAAAGATCGAGAACAGCCTGGACAAGGACCAGATCCTCGAACTCTACGTCAATCAGATCTACCTGGGACAACGCGCCTACGGCTTCGCCGCGGCCGCCCGGGTCTACTTCGGCAAGTCGCTGGACAAGGTCACCCTGGCGGAGGCGGCGGTGCTGGCCGGACTGCCGAAGGCCCCTTCGGCCTATAACCCTATTGCGAATCCGCAACGGTCCAGGCAACGGCAGCAGTATGTGTTGCGCCGCATGAAGCAACTGGGCCACATCGGCGAGACCCAGTACGCCGAGGCACTCAAAGCGACGGTCCAGGTCAGGCGAACGGGGGACGACTTCAGCGGCATGCATGCCGAGTTCCTGGCTGAAATGGTGCGCCAGGCCGTGTTCGACCAATACCCGAACGAGGCCTACACCAAGGGTTTTCGCGTCTACACCACGATTCGGAAGGCCGACCAGCAGGCCGCACACGAAGCGCTGCGACGCGGCGTGCTTGACTATGACCGCCGCCAGGGATACCGCGGCCCGGAAGCCTTCGCGGCGCTGAAGGACGGCGCCACCGAGGACGACTACGAGGAAGCGCTGCTCGAGCACAGTGATATCGACGGCCTGCGCGCAGCGCTGGTCCTGTCGGCGACCCCACAGGAAGTGCGCGCGGTCCTTCGCAGCGGCGAATCCGTCGCGGTGACTGGCGACGGGCTGCGCTTCGCCGCCCGTGCTCTGGACGGGAAGGCGGCGCCGCAGAAGCGTATCCGCCGGGGCGCCGTCATCCGGCTGCAGCGCGACGAAAAAGGGATCTGGCAGGTGGCGCAACTGCCGGAGGCCGAAGCCGCATTCGTGTCGCTCGACCCCTCGGACGGCGCGATCCGCGCGCTGGTCGGTGGATTCGACTTCCACCGCAACAAGTTCAACCACGTCACCCAAGCCTGGCGCCAGCCGGGATCGTCATTCAAGCCATTCATCTACTCCGCGTCGCTCGAGAAAGGCTATACCCCGGCCACCATCATTCAGGACGAACCGGTCGTGGTCGAGGCGAAGGAGACCGGCAGCCAGCGCTGGGAGCCGAAGAACTATGACGGCAAGTTCGAGGGACCGATGCGACTGCGCACCGCACTGGCGAAGTCGAAGAACATGGTTTCGATACGGCTCCTGCAGGATATCTCGCCCAAATACGCTCAGGACTATGTGCGGCGCTTCGGCTTCGATGTCGAGAAACATCCCCCATACCTCACCCTCGCGCTGGGCGCGGGGGCGGTGACACCGCTGCAGATGGCGCGTGCCTACGCCGTGTTCGCGAACGGCGGGTATCTGGTGGAGCCGCATTTCATCCAGAGAATCGTGGACGACCGAGGCAACCCGCTGGGCGCTGCGCAACCCGTGCGCGCCGGGGACGAGGCGCTGCGCGTGATCGACGCACGCAACGCCTTCATCATGGATTCGATGATGCAGGACGTGATGCGCTACGGCACCGCAGCGAGCGCCGCCAAACTCGGGCGCCTCGATCTCGCCGGCAAGACCGGGACCACCAACGACTTCGTGGACGCGTGGTTCTGCGGCTACCAGCCCGGCCTGGTCGGCGTCACCTGGGTCGGTTACGACCAGCCCCGGTCCCTGGGGAAGAACCAGACCGGGGGCCGCATTTCCCTGCCAATCTGGATCGAGTACATGGGCCATTCGCTCAAGGGCGTGCCCGAGGCAATGCGCCCCGCTCCGGATGGCGTGATTAGCGTGCCCTTCACTCCTGATCCGACCGCGCCACCCGGTGCGAAATCCAGCGGGCAGGAGTTCTTCTACCGCGAGTTCCTGCCCAAGGAATCGGCCTCACCGGTCCAAGGGCTGGCACCAAGAGAACCGCCGCCGGTTCCCGCGCCGACCAGCTAGCGCGGCGCCAGCACCACCGCTTCGCCCCCCTGCGCGGAGGCCAGTCGCGACACGACAGCGAACAGCTCGCCACCGTCCCGGGTGTCGAGCCAATGCTGGCCATCGTGGCGAAAGTGGAATCCGCCTGAGCGCGCCGCGACCCAGATTTCCCGCGCCGGGCCATGCCGGTTGATCACCATCTTCGTGCCATTGTCGAATTCGATCTCAAGCAGACCAGGGCCCTTCGCTTGCAGGTCGGCGTCAGGAAGGCTGGCCTCGAAAGCACGCTCCAGCGTCTGCAGCGCGGTATCGGCCAGGGTTTCGAATTCGCTCTCGGTCACTTGTGCACGGGATAGGCTGATAACATAGCTATTCTAGCCGTCGCCCGGTAACCATCTCGTAAACGCCCCGTGATCCGCTGCCTATTTCTCTCGCGTTGCGCTCCTGCCGTCCTGCTCCTTGCGCTGCTCGCCGGCTGCGGGCAGCGCGGCGAACTCTACCTGCGCGAAAAGCCCCCGCCCGGACTGAAGCCGGAGAAACCTGCCGCCTACAAGCCGGTGCCCTATCTCAAGCCCTCTGAAGAGGACGAGGGCTCGGGCGAGTCCAGGAAGTAGCCCGCGCTCCGTGGCTTTTGCCTATCGCGAAGGCGCGCTGTTCGCCGAGGAGGCCCCGCTCGAGGACATCGCGCGCCGCTTCGGCACCCCCTGCTACGTCTATTCGCGCGCCGCGATCGAGGGCGCGTACCGGGAGTTCACCGACGAGCTCGCGGGACGCGCGTCGCTGGTGTGCTATTCGGTCAAGGCCAACTCCAACCTCGCCGTGCTGTCGGTGCTGGCCCGGCTGGGAGCGGGCTTTGACATTGTCTCGGGAGGCGAGCTGGCGCGCGTGATCGCCGCCGGTGGCGACCCGGCCACGGGGGTGTTCTCCGGCGTCGGGACGACCGAGGCGGAGATTCGCGGCGCCCTGCAGGCCGGCATCCTCTCGATCAACCTGGAATCGGAACAGGAACTGGAGCGGGTCAACGCCATCGCGGGCACCCTCGGCAAGCGCGCGCCGGTCGCATTCCGTGTCAATCCGGACGTGGACGCGAAGACCCACCCTTACATCTCCACTGGCCTGAAGCACAACAAGTTCGGCGTCGCCTGGTCAAACGCGGAGGCGCTGCTGCGCAAGGCGGCCGCACTGCCCAACGTGCGCCTCACCGGCCTCGGGTTCCACATCGGCTCGCTCATGATCGACAGCGCGCCTTTCGTCGCTGCCACGCAGCGCATCCTCGAACTGGTCGAGCGGCTAGAGCGGGGAGGCATCACCCTCGGTCACATCGACCTTGGCGGCGGCATGGGCATCCGCTACCGCGACGAGTCCCCGGCGCCGATCGCCGCCTTCGTGCGCGGGGCGCTCGATGCGCTGGGGCGGCGCAGGGAAACGCTGCTGCTCGACCCGGGTCGCGCCATCGTCGGCAATGCCGGAGTTCTGCTGACGCGGGTGGAGTACGTGAAGCCGGGGGAGGCGAAGAACTTCTTGGTGGTGGATGCGGCAATGAACGACCTTATCCGCCCAGCCCTGTACGACGCCTGGCACGAGGTGAAGCCGCTGCAAGAGCTGCAAGCTCTGGCTACGTCAACGCTCTACGACGTGGTCGGTCCGGTGTGCGAGAGCGCCGACTGGCTGGCGAAGGATCGCAGGCTGGCGGTGCGTCAGGGCGAGTTTCTTGCGATCATGTCCGCCGGTGCCTACGCCATGGCGATGAGCTCGAACTACAACACCCGGCCGAGGGCGGCCGAGGTCATGGTCTCCGGGGCCGAAGCGCGGCTGGTGCGCAGGCGCGAGACGGTAGCCGAACTCTTCGGAGGCGAACAGGTGCCGGTATGGAACTAAAGCACGTAGGCAGGCCGATGGCACGGGTTGCATCCGCCGCGGCTATTGGCGTGGGCGGCGCCGGAGACCGGCCGGTACATCGATTCCCAATTCAGGAGTAGGCAAGATGCGTGGAGTGAAAACAGCCATCCTGATCATGGCCGGGGTTGCACTGGCGGTCGGCGGCTACTGGTACGGAACCCAGCGTCCACCGGCGGCGGGCAGCGCAGTCGCCGGCGCGGCACCGGGGGGGGCGCAAAAAGGACAAGGCGGCGCTGCGGGCAAGGCGCCAGCAGGGCTGGTGCCGGTGGAGACGGCCGCGGTGGCGACAGCGGAAATGCCGCAAATCGTCTCCACGGTTGGCAGCCTACGCTCGGATGAATCGGTGACCCTGCGCCCGGAAGTGGCCGGCCGCATCGTGGCAATCAAATTCGAAGAAGGCCAGCGCGTCACCAAAGGCGCGACCCTGATACAACTCGACGCCGCGGTCAATGCAGCGGAACTGCAGCAGGCGCGCACCAATCTTTCGCTCGCCAAATCCAAATACGACCGTGCCATCGACCTCTCGAACAGGAATTTCATCTCTGGGCAGGCGCGTGACGAATCTAAATCCGCCTACGAGCTTGCGGATGCGGCCGTCGCCCTGGTCGAGGCGAGGCTCGCCAAGACCGAAATCAAGGCTCCCTTCTCGGGCATCATTGGTCTGCGCGTGGTGTCGATCGGCGATTACGTGAAGGAAGGTGCAGACCTGGTAAACCTGGAAACCATTGAACCGATCAAGGTCGATTTCCGCATCCCGGAAACATTACTCCGCGATGTACAGGCTGGCCAGGCCATACAGGTCACGCTCGATGCGCTACCGGGCAAGAAATACGACGGCAAAGTGATTGCGCTCAACCCGCTTCTCGACGCCGCCGGTCGCGCCCTGGTCGTGCGTGCCCAAGTACGCAACCAGGACGCCCTGCTTCGCCCAGGCATGTTTGCCCGCGTCACTCTGATCACCAAGTCCAAGCGCGAGGTGCTGGTGGTGGCCGAGGAGACGGTGGTACCGCAGGGTACGGAGAGCTTCATCTTTCGCATCGTCGAGGGCAAGGCGGTCCGCACCAAGGTGGAGACCGGCATGCGGCGCGACGGGCGAGTCGAGATCGTGACCGGACTGAATAAGGGCGACGTGGTGGTGACTGCAGGGCAAGCAAGGCTGCGCGACGGCATTGCGGTGAAAGTGGCTGGCGCCGCGGCTAGGAAAAACGCCGGCAAATCTGCCGACAAGGGCGAGGCGGCAGCTCAAAATGCACCCGCGGGTACCGCTGGAAAGACCGTGCCGGAAGCCGTAAAGCAGGCAACTCCCCCCTCATGAACCACCGGCACGGCCAAAGCAGGATATGCCGGCTCGCAGCAATCAACGCCAAGAGGTTATGAGATGACGATTCCAGAGATCTGCATCCGTCGTCCGGTGCTCGCCACAGTCCTGTCCCTGGTCATCCTCCTGATCGGACTGATCTCCTACAGCCGCCTTTCGGTACGCGAGTATCCCCGCATCGACGAACCTGTCGTCAGCATCAACACCGAGTACCGGGGCGCGTCAGCCGAAGTGGTCGAGTCTCAGGTCACCAAGATCCTAGAGGACTCCATCTCAGGCATCGAAGGGGTGGACCTGATGACTTCGCAGAGCCGCCCGGAGCGAAGCCTCATCAATGTGCGTTTCCGTCTCAGCCGAAGCCCGGACTCTGCAGCCGCCGACGTGCGCGACAAAGTGTCGCGCGTGCGCAACCGCCTACCAGCGGAAGTGATCGAGCCGGTCATCGCCAAGGTGGAGGCCGATTCCCAGGCGGTGCTCAACGTGACAGTGCGAGCCGGTTCGCTCAATGCGCTCGAGACCACCGACTACGTCAACCGCTACATCAAGCCGCGTTTGTCGGTGGTGGCTGGGGTGGCCGAGGTGCGCGTTTGGGGCGAGCGCCCGGTGTCGATGCGCATCAACATCGACCGTGCGCGCCTAGCCGGCTACAAGCTGACCGTACAGGACGTCGAGGACGCGCTGCGCCGCCAGAACGCGGAAATTCCCGCAGGGCGGATCGAGTCGAGCACACGGGAATTCACCGTGGTCGCCGAAACCGACGTGCGCACCCCCGATGCTTTCGGCCAGCTCATCGTCGCCAACGTCGGCGGGCTGCCGGTTCGCATCCGCGACATAGGCACGGTGGCCATTGGGGCACTCAACGAGCGCACCATCTCACGCTTCAACGGCCAATCGTCGCTGAACATCGGCATCATCAAGCAGGCAACGGCAAACCCGCTCGACCTGTCGACCGAAGTACGCGCCGAGGTCGATCGCATCAATTCGAACCTGCCCTTTGGCATGAAGCTGGTGGTTGCCTACGATACGTCGCAGTTCATCGACCGCTCCATCAAGTCCGTGTTTATCTCCATCGCCGAGGCGATCGCGCTGGTGGTGCTGGTAATCTTCTTCTTCCTCAGGAACCTGCGTGCCGCCATCATTCCGATCGTCACCATCCCGGTGTCGCTGATCGGGGCGTTCGGGCTGATGTTCCTGTTCGGCTTCACCATCAACACACTGACCCTGCTCGCCATGGTCCTGGCCATCGGCCTGGTGGTGGATGACGCGCTCGTGGTGCTGGAAAATATTTTCCGTCACATCGAGGACGGCATGACGCGCATGGAAGCGGCAATGACCGGCGCCAAGGAGATTGCCTTCGCCGTCATCGCCATGACGCTAACGCTGGCCTCGGTATTTGCACCGCTCGCTTTTGCCACCGGCCGCACTGGACGCCTGTTCATCGAATTTGCCCTGACCCTGGCGGGCGCCGTGTTGGTGTCAGGATTCATCGCGCTGACGTTGACCCCGATGATGTGCTCAAAGCTGCTACGGCACGAAACCAGGCACTCCTGGCTCTACAACAAAATCGAGGCGGGTTTCGTGGCGTTCATCGCCGGCTATCGCAGCTTGCTCACCGCAGCGCTGAGAGCACGCTGGGTGGTGGTGCTTGGCTGGCTGGCGACGTTGGGCGCCGGCGTGGTGCTATTTGGCGCCCTGAAGTCGGAACTGTCCCCGGTTGAAGACCGTGGCTTAATTTTCGGCATCGTCACCGCGCCGCAGGGCTCAACGCCAACCTACACCGCCGACCTGATCAAGCCCGTCGAGGAGATCTACAGCCGGATCCCCGAGGCCTTCGCCTACACCGCGATTGCCGGCTTCCCGACGGTCGTCGATGGGATTGCGATCCTGCGCCTGAAGCCATGGGAGCAGCGCGACAAATCGCAGCAACAGATCGCCGATGAATTGCGACCGCAGATGTCCGCGATCCCGGGCGCCACGGTATTCACCATCAACCCGCCATCGCTCGGGCAGCGCTTTCGTTCCACGCCGATCGAGTACGTGATCATGGCTCAGGTGCCTTACTCGGAGCTGAGCGCCATGGTGGACCGCTTCCTAGAGGAGGCGCGCAAGTTCCCGGGTGCGCTAAACCTGCAGACCGACCTGCGGCTGAACACCCCCGAGATCCGGGTGCAGATCAACCGCGACAAGCTGGGCGACGTCGGTGTCAACGTGGACAACGTCGCGCGCACGCTAGAGACCATGCTGGGGGGGCGTCAGGTGACACGCTTCAAGCGTGAGGGCGAACAGTACGACGTGATGGTGCAGGTGGCACCGCTTCATCGCTCATCGCCGGCCGATATCAGCGACATCTACGTGCGCAGCCGCACCAGCGCCATGGTCCAGCTATCCAATTTCGTAGACGTCAAGGAGGGCGTGGCGCCGCAGTCGCTCAACCACTTCCAGCGCCTGCGCGCGGTGAAGATTACCGGCACGCTCGCCTCGGGCTACACCATCGACGAGGCGCTGAAGGCCTTCGATGCCGCCGCAAATACCACGCTCGGCGCCACGGCGCAGACCGGACTGGACGGCCAGTCACTCGAATTCCGCAACTCTGGCAATGAAATCTATTTTGTCTTCGTGCTGGCGTTGTGCTTCATTTTCCTCGTCCTCGCCGCGCAGTTCGAGAGCTTCGTTTCGCCCTTCGTCATCATGCTGTCGGTGCCGTTGTCGATGGCCGGGGCGCTGCTAGTATTGTGGACGACCGGCGGCACGCTGAACATCTACAGCCAGGTCGGCCTCATCACGCTGGTGGGACTGATCACCAAACACGGCATCCTAATCGTGGAGTTCACCAACCAGCGGCGTGCTGTTGGCGAGGAAATCACCTTGGCCATCATCAATGCCGCCACCATGCGCCTGCGCCCAATTCTGATGACCACCGGCGCCATGGTGCTGGGCGCGCTGCCGCTAGCGCTGGCCACCGGCGCCGGCGCCGAGTCGCGCACCCAGATCGGCTGGGTCATTGTCGGCGGGATGTCGTTTGGCACCCTCCTTACCTTGTTTGTGGTGCCGGTCGCCTATTCGCTGCTGGCACGCAAGGCGCGTACCGAGGCGCATGGGATTGACCCGGCGCACGAGCAGATTACGGCCGGTGGCGGCCTCGGACATGCGGTGCCGGAGCGTCGCGCCGAGTAGTCTTGACCGCGCCGCAGCGGGGACTAGATCGAGAACTCGATCAGGAACGGCCCGCGCCGGGCGCAGGCCGCACGAAAGACATCGGTGAAGGCCTCCAGCGTTTCCACCCGCACCGCCTCCACGCCCATCCCTTCGGCGAGCTTCGTCCAGCGGATCTCGGGACGGGCGAGGTCGAACAAGTCCCGCGAAGCCGGACCCGGCTTCGCGCCAACCGCCTCCAGCTCCGACTGCAGGATGGCGTAGCGCCGGTTGGCGAATACCACGTTCACCACGTCGAGCTTCTCACGCGCCTGGGTCCACAGCGCCTGCAGTGAATACATCCCTCCGCCGTCGGCCTGCAGGCAGACCACGCGCCGCCCGGGCGCTGCCACCGCCGCGCCGGTTGCCGCCGGGAAGGCGTGACCGATGGCGCCACCGGTGACCTGTATCCAGTCGTGCTGGGCCGCGCCCCAGGTAGGCGGGAAAAGGGCACGCCCCGAAGTGACGCCATCCTCGGCAACGACCGCGTTCTCCGGCAGCAGCGCGGCCAGCGTGAAAGCGAACGCCTCCGGCTTGAACGGCCCTCCGTGCAACTCGGGCTTGGCGAAATCCTCGCGTAGCGGCGCGACGCGCGGCGCGGAGAGTTCATCGGCGAGCACCTCGAGCGAACCGACGATGTCCTCGTCGATCTCCGCCAGCCGGTGCACTTCGCAATCCTTCGGCCACAGCGTGGAGGGTTTGCCCGGGTAGGCGAAGAAGCCCACCGGCGCCTTGGCGCCGGCCAGCACCAGGTGCTGTGTGCCCGAAAGAGTCTTCAGCGCGGCGTCCACCAAGTACGGGATGCGATCGACCGGTGCGCGCCCCCGACCGCGCGCCATGCGTGGCACCTGGGTCGGCGTCTTCAGAGTCGCGCCGGTCGCGTGCGCAATGCGATTCGCTGCCCGCAGCCCAGCCTCCGAAAGCCCGTCGCCGTTGAGCACGATGCACGCAGGCGCTCCGCTACGCAGCGGGACAGCGATAGCCCGAATGCGGCCCAGGTCCACGCCTGAAGGCAACGGTGGCGCCAGCGCCTTGCCCGGCGCCGCGCCCTCGTCCCAGGCGCAATTGGCGGGCAAAACCAGTGTCGCGATACCGCCCGGCGGCGTCCGCGCGGCCCGCACCGCCTCGGCGGCGGCCGGTCCAACCTCGGCTGCACTGGCGCAGCTGCGCACCCAGCGCGACACCGAGCGCGCGAGCCCTTCAGTATCGGCGGTAAGCGGCGGATCGTAAGGCTGGTGCCATGTCGCCTGGTCGCCGACGATATTGACGATGGGCGCGAACGCGCGCCGCGCGTTGTGCAGGTTGGCGATGGCGTTGCCCAGTCCGGGCATGCAATGGAACAGTGTCGCAGCCGGCTTCCCAGCGATGCGCGCGTAGCCGTCGGCCATGCCCGCGACCGCACCTTCGGCCAGGCCCAGCACGCAGCGCAATCCGGCGACGCGGTCCAGCGCGGCAACGAAGTGCATCTCGGAAGTGCCCGGGTTGGCGAAGCAGGTGTCCACGCCGGAGGCAACCAGCGTGCGCACGAGACTTTCGGCTCCGTTCATGGATTGGATGCTAGCATCGGCGCCCCGGGAGACCCGACGGAGATTCGAAACATGGCCAGCATCCAGGAAACGCGCAACATGGCACTGTTCTGCGACTTCGAGAACGTCGCACTGGGCGTCCAGGACGCGAAATACGAGAAGTTCGATATCAACCGGGTGCTCGAGCGCCTGCTGCTGAAGGGCTCGATCGTGGTCAAGAAGGCCTACTGCGACTGGCAGCGCTACAAGGACTTCAAGGCCGGGATGCACGGCGCCTCGTTCGAGCTGATCGAGATTCCCCACGTGCGCCAGTCGGGCAAGAATTCCGCCGACATTCGCATGGTGGTAGACGCGCTCGACCTTTGCTACACCAAGGTCCACGTCGACACCTGCGTCATCATCAGCGGCGACTCGGACGTCTCGCCGCTGGTGTCCAAGCTGCGCGAGAACGCCAAGATCGTGATCGGGGTCGGCGTCAAGAACTCTACCAGCGACCTGCTGATCGCCAACTGCGACGAATTCATCTTCTACGACGACCTGGTGCGCGAGGACGAGGTCAAGCGCCGCGCACAGAAGAAGCGCCGCGAAACGCAGAAACCGGCCGCCTCGTCACGCGACAGGAACGCACCCGCCGGTGACGACAAGGTGCAGGAGGTCTTCGACCTGGTGCTGGAAACGCTGGATGCCCTGGTCGCCGAGCGCAGCGAGGGCGAGAAGATCTGGGGCTCGATGGTGAAGCAGGCGCTCAAGCGCAGGAAACCCGGCTTCAACGAGTCCTACTACGGCTTCCGCGCCTTCTCCGACCTGCTCGAGGAAGCCGGGAAGCGCGGCTTCATCAAGCTGGAGCCTGACGAGAAGTCGGGCGGCTACGTGCTCAGCAGGGCCTGAGGCGCGCCACTGCTCAGGATTGAGCTGCCGCTAAACCGAGTCCGCCACCTTCACACAGCAGGTACTCCTTGGAGATGTCCGCGGAGGACAGCGCATAGCCGATCTTGCGGTCAACCCAGTAGAACACCTTGACGTTGCCCTCGGTCTGGTAGCGGAAGGCAGTCTCGCGGTTGTTGGTGGCATCCGTGCGTACATAAAGCGTGACGCGCGCCCTCCGCGTCGGTGACCGCCACAGTCATGGTCCTGTTTATGCCTTCTTCTTTTATTTTTCGGGATTACCGCCGACTAACACGGCCCCGGGGGAATTTATTCCCCCGGCCCGGAACGCTCAGCGCAGCCCGGCTGCGTACTCAGCGACCGCCTGGATCTCCCGGTCGCTCATCTTCGCAGCCACGCCCCGCATCATGCCGTTGGAATCATTGGCGCGGGCGCCGCTGCGGAACGCCTTCAGCTGCGCGTCGATGTACTCGGCGAACTGGCCGGAGATGCGCGGATACTGCGCAGGTATACCGGCGCCGGCCGGACCATGGCAGCCAGCGCAGGCCGGCAAGCCGACGGCGGGATTGCCGCCGCGGAAAAGCTTCTGGCCCACCGCCGCGAGTTCCTTGTCTTTCGCCGCCGCGGGCTTCAGCTTCTGCGATGCGTAGTAGGCTGCGACATTCCTCATGTCGTCAGCAGAAAGGGCCGCGACCATGCCGGCCATTACCGCGTTCTCGCGCTCGGCCTTCTTGCCGCCCTGCGGCTTGAAATTGGTCAGCTGGCGATGAAGGTATTCCGGTATCTGGCCGGCGAGCTTCGGATTGGCTGCGGCGAGACTGTTGCCGTCGGCGGCATGGCAGGCCGCGCAGGCCTGGCTGGCGATCAGCTGGCCTTTGGCGAAGTCGGGCCCTGCGGGCGGCTTCGCGGGCCCTTGCGCCCACGCGCTCCCGGCGACCGAGACCAGGAACACTGCCAACGAACCCGCGGTACTGCGACCCATGCCAAAGCTCCCCGCCCAAAGCGCACGAAAGCCGCGATTTTAATAGGATTTCCGCGTTCCAGCACGAACAGGCCCCAATGACCGACTTCTCCCAGACCCGTTTCCTCACCTCCGCTGTCGGCCCAGCGGGCTTTCCGCCTGAGGATCGGCCGGAAATCGCCTTCGCGGGGCGCTCCAATGTGGGCAAGTCGAGCGCCATCAACGCCCTGGCCAATCGCAAGCGCCTTGCCTTCGCAAGCAAGACGCCCGGGCGCACCCAGACCATCAATTTCTTCGAGCTCGGGCCCTCGGCCCGGCTGGTGGACCTGCCGGGCTACGGCTACGCAGAGGTGCCCCAGGCGATGCGGGCGGAATGGGACGCGCTGGTCGGCGGTTACCTCGGCAACCGGGCCTGCCTCGCCGTCGTGGTGGTGCTCATGGACATTCGCCACCCGCTGAAGGACCACGACCTGCATCTGTTCGAGTGGCTGCGGCCGTTGAGCGCGAAACTGATGGTGCTGCTGACGAAGGCGGACAAGCTGTCGCGAAGCGCGGCCACGGCGACGCTGGCGAAAGTCCAGGCAGCGCTCCGCGCCAGGGCGATCCACGGCGAAGTCATGCTGTTCTCGGCACCGAAGAAGCTGGGCGTGGAGGAGGCGAAAAACCTGCTCCAGGATTGGCTGGAGCAGGCGGTGGGGAATAAAAGACCCCCGGCAATGGGGAATGCGACCGGGGGCGAAGAGCCTTGATTGGATCAAGGCAACCCGCCAAGGGAGGAAAAGCGGGGGACGGCTTGCGCTATCCAAAGATAAGATGCACAGTCGGGGAAAAAGTTCCGGCTCGCGCAGCCCTTCGAAAACTTCTTGATAAATCAGTGCCATGAAAATCCTCGGTGCCTTCCCAGCCGTCCGCATGCGCCGCATGCGGCGCAACGAGTTCTCCCGCCGCCTGATGCGGGAGAACGTCCTCACCGCGAATGACCTCATTTACCCGGTGTTCATCATCGAGGGGGAAAGCCGCGTTGAGAAAGTGGTTTCCATGCCCGGCGTGGAGCGCATGACAGTGGACCGGCTGCTCGCGCACGCCGAGCAATGCGTGAAGTTCCGCATCCCGGCGCTGGCGCTGTTCCCCTCCATCGAGCAGAAGCTGAAGACGCCGGACGGGCGCGAAGCCTTCAATCCGAAGGGCCTGATCCCGCGCGCGGTGGCGGCGCTCAAACAGCGCTTCCCTGAACTTGGCGTCATGACCGACGTCGCGCTCGATCCCTACACCTCTCACGGGCAGGACGGCATCATCGACTCCGAGGGCTACATCCTCAACGACGTAACGCTGCAAGTGCTGGAAAAGCAGGCGCTCGCGCAGGCTGCCGCCGGCGTGGACATCGTCGCGCCCTCGGACATGATGGACGGGCGCATCGGCCGCATCCGCCAGGCGTTGGAGAAGAACAGCCACATTCACACGAAGATCATGGCCTACTCCGCCAAGTACGCCTCGGGTTTCTACGGCCCGTTCCGCGACGCGGTGCAGTCGGCGAAGAACCTAGGCAAGTCCGACAAGAAAACCTACCAGATGGATCCAGCCAATTCGGACGAGGCGCTGTGGGAAGTGGGCCT
>SXGT01489928.1_pt1 | contig 17205 bp, 10 predicted proteins | sample 3176221 | NCBI WGS metagenome assembly SXGT01 (sample SAMN11356862, study PRJNA531348) | freshwater metagenome | isolation source: freshwater sample F1-120 | place: China: Fuxian Lake, Yuxi | collected 2017-12-25 | reverse complement strand
TGGCCATGAGAAACATTGCCAAGAAGTGGACCCGACCCCTCAAGGACTGGAAGGCCGCGCTCAACCAGTTTGCCTTGATGTTTCCTGAAAGCTGCACCTTACCCTGATCATGCCATTTACACAAAGATTTTCATTGACTCGGGAGTATACGCGGCGTCAACAGGAGATATCCCTCCTCTTGATAGGCTTGCACCTGCGCGTCGCTGAGCGGGTGTTTCATGGCCTCGGCTCCGTGGTTTGTCGGTGGTATGGCCGCGCTGCACACCTCTTCGGCGCGGTCGACCAATTTAGGTCCGTGCCCGTGCCAGGTCAACTGCCGCTCCGCCGGCCTTGATCCCCTCTGTGGGTGGTGGTATCTTCCGCTTATCCCCTGCCGAAAGAACGACGCCCTTGAATGCGCCCGAGTCAGCCATCCCCGCCTGGGCCGAGGTGTACCGCGGCCCGCTGTTCAGCCCCTGCGCCGAGCGGGCCCTGGTGCTGGCGGCGCTGGACATCGACTACATCCTGTTGTCCGAGCAAGAATCGTACGCCCTGCTGGTCCGGGCCGGAGTAGCCGAGCGGGCGGACGGGGAGTTGCGTCACTACGAGCGCGAAAACCTGGGCTGGCCTCCACCCCCCGAGATCCTGCCCGCCGAAGTGCCCGGCAAACTGCACAGCCTGGTGGGGTACGGCGGCCTGCTCTGGGCCGTGTTCTACCTGGAGCGCACCCAAACCTTTGCCCTCGACTGGTGGCAGGCGGGCCGCGGCCATGCCGAACTCATCCTCGCCGGCCAGTGGTGGCGCATCCTCACCGCCCTCACCCTGCACGCCGACGAAGCCCATCTGCTCAGCAACCTGCTCTTCGGCGCCTTCTTCGCCTTCCTGCTCTGCCGACAACTGGGCGCCGGGGCCGCCTGGTTCGCCATCCTGCTGGCCGGCGCAGCGGGCAACCTGCTCAACGCCCGGCTGCAACCCACCGACCACTTTTTCGTCGGTGCCTCCACCGCCGTCTTTGGCGCCATCGGCATGCTCTCTGCCCTGCAGTGGAAACCCCGGCCCTCGCGCTGGCGGCAATGGGCCCCGCTGGTGATCGGCGCCCTGCTCCTGGGTTTTTTGGGCACCGGCGGCGCACGCACGGACGTGCTGGCCCACGTGGCCGGCATGGGTGCCGGGCTGGGGCTGGGCCTGTTCTGGCGCTGGCTGCCCGCACCGCTGCCACCCGCCGCGCAGTGCACCCTCGGAGCCGCCGCGCTGCTCTCCCTGGTGCTGGCCTGGGCACAGGCCTTGCTGGGCTAGGCGTTCCCCGGCCAGGGCCGATGACAACCCTGCACTCGACCCCGGTGCCGATCAACCTGGCCAACCCGCCGCGGCCTTGATGGGGCGCGGCCCATAGAACTTATTATACCCGTGCCGCCCCGCCTACCCTGCCCGGAGATCTGCCATGAACAAGCTGCTCGTCCTGCTCGTTGCCCTGCTGCTCGGCGCCACCGGAAAACACCCAGCCCTCGCTGCCGACCCCAACCCGGAGCCCTCTGCCATGCTGCTGCCCCACAGCACCCCCGAGGCTCAGGGCATCTCCTCGGCCGATCTCCTGATCTTTGTCGAGGAGGCCGAGAAACGCATCGACGCCCTGCACGGTTTTGTGCTGGTGCGCCACGGCCATACCATCGCCGAGGGCTGGTGGGCTCCCTATGCCGCGGACCAGCCCCACATGCTCTACTCCCTCACCAAGAGTTTCACTTCCACTGCCGTGGGTCTGGCAGTCAGCGAAGGCAAACTCAAGGTCAACGACCTGGTGCTCTCCTTCTTCCCCGGCGAGGCGCCGGCCCAACCCGACCCAAACCTCGCCCGGATGACGGTGCAGGACCTGCTCACTATGGAAAGCGGCCATGCTGAGGATACCTGGCGCCAGATCCGCAACGACACGGGCAGTACCTGGACCCGCAACTTCCTCTCCCTGCCCGTGGAGCACAAACCAGGCACCCACTTCGTCTACAATACCGGGGCCAGTTATATACTTTCGGCCATTGTGCAAAAAGCCACTGGCCGGACCCTGCTCGATTACCTGCAGCCCCGCCTCTTCGGCCCGCTGGGCATCCAAAACCCTATCTGGGAAAGCTCCCCAGAGGGTGTCAACTACGGTGGCTCTAGGTTGAGCATCACCACCGGAGACATTGCCCGCTTCGGCCAGCTCTACCTGCAAAAGGGCATGTGGCAGGGCAGACAACTGCTACCCGCCGCGTGGGTTGAAGACGCCGTCTTCCCCCACGCCGACAACAGCATTGCCAGGCCAACCGTAGACTGGCAACAGGGCTACGGATACCAGTTCTGGCGCTGCCGGCACGGGGCGTACCGGGGCGATGGGGCCTTTGGCCAGTACTGCATCGTCTTCCCCGAACAGGACGCAGTGCTGGCCATCACCTCCGGGGTCAAGGACATGCAGGCCGTGCTCAACCTGGTCTACGAGCAGGTCCTGGCCTCGATGAAGCCAGGCCCGCTGCCTCCCGACCCCCAGGCCCAGGAAAAGCTGCAGGCCAAACTCGCCTCCCTCACCCTGGCCCCCCAGGCGGGACAGCCCACCTCCCCCCTGGCCGCCAAGGTCTCGGGCCAGCACTATTTCTTCGCTGAAAACGAGCAGAAGATCGAGGCCATCACCCTGGAATTCGGCGAAGCCCAGGACACCATCACCATCCGCAACGACCGGGGAGCCCACTCCATCGCCTGCGGACACGGCGCCTGGGTCTCCGGGGTGACCAACCTGGAAAACGAAAAGCCCGAACCCATAGCTGCCACCGGTGCCTGGACCAGCGATAGCACCTACGTGGCCAAGCTCAGCTACTACCAGACGCCCTTCTGCCCCACCCTCACCTTCACCTTTTCCGAGAGAGCGCTGCACTATGACTTCGAGTCCAACGTCTCCTTCGGCGACACCAAACTCCCCCGCCTGACGAGCACCCGGAAATGAGGCTGCGCTCGGCCAATCTGTCGCTGCCCAAGGAGGTGGAACACGAGGGGGAGAGAGTGCGCACCGGTATCTTCAAGGAACCCGCCGCCGGCCCGGTGCAGGTGCGTGTCGCCGGTTTGGACGGCGACGGCCAGGCCGACACCGAAAACCACGGCGGGCCCTTCAAGACCGTGTACGCCTACCCCTGGGAACACTACCCCCACTGGGAGGGCATCCTCAAACGCGGCCCGCTCCCGCATGGACACCTGGGAGAGAACCTCACCACCGAGGGCCTGCTCGAAGACCAGGTCCACATTGGCGCCCTGTACCGGATGGGCACCAGCCTCTTACAGGTGACCCAGCCGCGCAAACCCTGCTTCAAGCTGGGGCTCCGGGTGGGCATGAACAAATTCGTCAAGATCTTCTGGAACAGCGGCCGGACCGGAATCTATTTGCGGGTGGCCGAGGAAGGGGTGATACAGCCCGGCGACGCCATCGAACTGGTCGAGGACGCGCCCCAAAACCCCACGGTGCGCCGGCTCTGGCAACTGGCCTACTTCGAGGAGGAATGCTTCGAGGAGTGCTTGCTGGCCCTGCGACTGCCCCACCTCTCCCCCGAATGGCGCCGCCCCCTGGCCCTGCGCCTGCTGAAAGCAGGAATCCCGTTGGAGCCGTGATATGTACTATTCGATAGCGACGGAGAGATGACCCCGAAAGCCTTTCTCGGGGAGAGGTTGGGCAGGGAAGACCGCGTGGTCGGGGGTCGGGTAGCGGAGTTATGCGAGCGAGGGGGCAGGGCGCGCCTTGAGAAAGGCTGAAGTGGGTCCCTCCCCGACGCAATGACAACCCAACATAGAGGAGGACACATGTCATCAGGCAATCTGGCCGGCAAAGCCGCCATCGTCACCGGAGGCGCCCAGGGCATCGGCGGGGCTACCGCCCGCCGCTTGGCCGCTGCCGGTGCCAAGGTATTGATCGTCGACGTCGACGCCCAGGCCGCCGCCAACAACGCCGAAACCATCACCCAGGCCGGCGGGGTGGCCGCCGCCATGATCGGCGACGTGTCCCAGGAGGATACCGCCCAGGCCATGGTCGGGCGCGCCGTGGGGGAATTCGGCCGCCTCGACATCCTGGTGCAGAACGCCTACGGCGGGGGCCGGGACCGGGCCGGCAGTGCCGTGGAGGTAGACCCCGCCGCCTGGCGCGAGGGCCTCGACCTGCTGGTGGGCGCCCTCTTCCTGGGCGCCAAATACGCGGTGCCGGCCATGGTCGAGTCCGGCCCACCCCCCGGGTACGACCCCGGCCCCTGGCAGGGCGGTGGCCTGCGCCACGGCGCCCCCCCGCCGCGCGAGGTGGGCCGCATCGTCAATATCTCCTCGGTCCACGGCATCCTCCAGGCGCCCCGCTCCCTGATCTACGAGACCGGCAAGAGCGCGGTGATCGGCCTGACCCGGCAGATGGCCATCGACTTTGGCCCCCAGGGCATCACCGTCAACGCCGTGGCCCCCGGCCATATCGTCACCGAGGGCATGGAGCGGATGTGGCAGAAGACCGGCAACGAGGAGGGCTTCCACCTCTTCGAGCTGCACTATCCAGTGCGGCGCACCGGCGTGCCCGACGACATCGCCGGCGCCATCGCCGTCCTCTGTGCTCCCGAGGCCGCCTACATCACCGGGGTAGTGCTGCCGGTGGACGGGGGCCTGAGCATCCAGTTGCAGGAAAATGTTATCATGGATCTAAAAGAGTATATACTCGAACACCCACAACTGAAGACCCACTTCGACCGCCGCGGCACCGCCCGGCATTAACCTCTTCCGAGAAACCCATGAGACTGGCCGCCTTCCCCCTGATCCTCGCCCTCTCGCTCTCCGACTGCACCGCCGTGCGGCAACAGCTGGGCCTGGCCCTGATCAGCGAAGAGACCGAGCTGGACCTGGGCCGCAAACTGGCCGCCCAGGTCGAAAAACAGGAAAAACCCCTCGCCGACCAGCGGGTGCAGGCCTATGTGCGCCAGGTGGTGGCCCCCATCGCCCAGCAGAGCCTCCAGGATCGCCCAGGTGTCGAGTACAAGGTCACGGTCATCGACGACCCCAAGCAGGTCAACGCCTTTGCCATCCCCGGCGGTTTTATCTATGTGTATTCGGGGTTGATCAAAGCCGCCCAGAATGAGGCGGAACTGGCCGGGGTGCTGGCCCACGAACTGGGGCATGTGGTAGGCCGCCACTCGGCCAACCAAATGGCCGCCCAGTACGGCATCGAGCTGCTGACCCAGCTGGCCCTGGGCGAGGAAGCCGGCCAGTTGGGCGAGATGGCCGCCAGCCTGGCCGGGGCCGGGGCTCTGGCCCGCTTCAGCCGCGACGACGAACGCGAGGCCGACGAGTACGGGTTCAATTACCTCGCTGCCTGCGGCTACGACCCCCGGGGCCTGCTGACCTTTTTCACCAAGCTGGATCAGTTGGAAAAGAGCCGGCCCAGCGACCTGGAGCACCTCTTCGCCTCCCATCCGCCCACCCCCGAGCGCATCGAGCGCATCGAAAAGATGATCACCAAGGCCGGGGTTTCGGGGGGAAAGTTGGAGAAGGACAAATTCCTGAGGGAGACGGCTTCGCTGCGGAAATAACCCGCACTCAATCGCGCCTGGGCGCGAACCAGTATTCGCTCAACCACTCCTGTAGTTTTTCGGCGATCTGCGCCTTCAGGCCATCGAGTGTCTGCCCCCCTCCCGGCTTTGCCTTTCGAAACTGGATGATCAAGGGCGGTACCTGTTCGAGCAAGGTCCGCTGGTCTGTTAAGCGCTGCAGGGAAACCCCGACCTGCGCCGTGCAGATCGGCTGCACCTGATCAGCTCCGAGGGACGCTGGGAAGTCAAAATCCAGCGCCATGATATCGAACGCCAGCCGGTATTCCCCGTTCCACCGCACTACCCCGAGCGGGGACGCCTCGATGGCCTTGGCCAGTAGCGCGAGCACGTCTTCGTGAATCGACGCCACTTCCTCGCCTGCGATGCGCTCGTTGGTCGTCCCGAAAAACGCATAGACCGGACTGCCCGCGATCTCTGCCGCACTCTGGGGAGGCCGCAGGAAGTCCCGCTGTACCTGGTAGGAGCTCCTCCCGGTGAGGAAGATCCCTGTGCCTAGAGGTACCTGGATCGCCGCAGTTGCATTCCCCGCGTAGGGCCTGAGGGGGATCTGCTGATCCGCCGCTGTGGGTGGATCAGCCAATGGGGTGCGGCGGGGTTTCTCAGGCGCCGGCCTGCCAACACTGTCTGCTACAGCCGCCAGGGCGGGGCGCAAGGGTTCCTCGATGAAGGGCTGCAACAGGACCGGCACCCGCCCATCGAAGGCGACCTCGCTGAAGGAACACCACGCCTGGATGGGCTTGTTGGTCCTCAGGTCCTTGAGTTCGAAACGCATCACCAGCCCGCTGCGTTCACCGATGCGGCGCTCACTTTCCCACCCGCCCAGGACCGGTATCTGCCTGCCTGCCGCCGCCCTTTGCGCTGCCGCTGGGCCAAGATCCCTGGCAAACCATGCCCCGTACAGCGCCAACTCCATCGACGGGGGAAAGGCCCTCAGCGCGTCTGCCTCATCGTACCTCACTACCTGCTCGAAAATCCCTGCAGCGGCCAGTTCTCGCTGGAGCAGGTACAGGAGATACGCGGCATCGCCGGCCCGCAGTTCCGAGATTACCTGCGGATCGGACCACTGGAAGGGATTGGTATCATCGACCAGCACCACAGCCACCACCTTGCCGGGTTTCACCAGGGACATCTGGCCCCCTCTGGTCGCGCACCCCTGGAGCAGTAGGAGCAGGCCAAGAATCGCCGCACCCTTTTCGGCTACAGCACGGTGGGGTCTCTTTATCCTACTCCAACTTCCTGTCTTCCTCCGATCGTCCCGCTCGCCGCTGGTATGTACCATCTCGCCATCCTCCTCAATATCTGCAGGGTGCTGCCTGACTGGATTTCACTGGCGGACGTCCGGCTCTGATTGGTCTGGTTCGCCGCCGTTGTAGGCGATCCTCAGATGTACCGCTACGGCGCCGGGCGACTGGGTGCTGCCGCGCACCAACCGGTGGGGGGTAAGGACGCCCTGGATGGGCTGGTAGTTACCCAAAACCGTGGTCCACACCGGAGGCTCCTTGGCATAGCGCATCAGGTACCACCGCTGCTCCTGTGGGGTCAACCCCTCGCGCAGCGCCAACAACAACCCGGTCTCCTCGTCAAAGAACGCTTCCTGAAGCTGGCCATAGCGCTCGTCCACCACCTGCACGACGTCCACCTGCCGGGCTTCGCCCATTGCCCCTAGGTCGCGCTGGTGATGAGAATAGGGGATTTCGAACTCCTCGCTGGCCAGATAGTGGATCTCCACCCCTTTTCCCAGGAAATGGTCGACAAAATGCCAGCGGGCCGCTTCGCCCTGTTCCCGCAATCTGCCGATCACTGCTGAAACAGGCGGAGTACGACCTCCCCAGCGGGCGTCGAAGAGCTGATAGTACCTGGGTTGGGTGATGCAGGGGTTACGGACCGTCGCGATGGTATTGGGCACATCGGGATCGAAAGAGAGGGTTGTGTTGACCGGCTGGCTGGTGAAGATCCCCTGCGCCGTGTACTTCCAGAGGGCTACCGGGTACGGATAGGGAGGAACATTTGCCACGCCCGCCCTCGAGCAATGTTCGTTGGGTTCTATCCATACCCGCGCCCTCATCTCCCTAATCTGCTCCAGCGCTGTCCTCCCCCCCATCGCCGCGATGGCCCGCTCGACGATCTGCCGGGCGCGGCTGCGCCGGCGGGATTCCTCATCGGTGGTGTCCGCATCGAAGAGATGGAACCGGGCGTACTGCTCCCGCTCGGCGATCTCCTGCCGCAGCTTCTCGACCAGCAAGCCCTCGTAGTCCAAATCGGGCAGGGCCGGGTCCGCAAAGGCCGGCACTTTCTCCCCGGTGACTCCGCCGCCCGGTGGCCCCGAGGGCAGCCTTTCCATACCCGCCATCCCAGGGCCCGGCCCCTCGGGCCCGCCCTCCATGCCAAAAGCAGGGATCTCCCCTGGCCCGACCACCCCTTCGGGCGAGAAGCCGGGCAGGGGCAGACGGGAAGGGGCGAGGAGCGAGGGTGCGCTGTAACTGAAGGTGGGGAGGGGTTCGAGGCGGACGCGGTAAATCGGCGGGCGCACCTGGGGGTCGTATGCCAGATAGAGGCCCCCGAGGAAAAGCAGGTGCAGCAGCGCGGAGAGGGCCAGGGCGATGCGCGCCCAACGCCGCCAATGTCGGTACTCCGCGTAAGAGGATCGAAGCACGCCGCCGTTCCCATGGCCAAGAGTTGCGGTCTTTGCCTATGGAATAACGTGGCCCATTGCCCATGTCAAGCGACATGGCGGGGGTGGGAGATGCCTGGGGGGCGTTTCTTTCAAGGACCGTGGAAGGGGGGCAAAGCGGGGAAAGGCGGAGAGTGTAACGCGGCTGGGCCATACCAGGGCGGCGGCGCCCAGTCTCAGCGCAGCAGCAGCAGCCGGCGGGTCTGGGTGAAGTCGCCGGCCTGCAGCCTATAGCAGTACACCCCAGCCGCCACCTCGTGCCCCCGCTGGTCGCGCCCGTCCCAGCGGGCCGTGTGGTTTCCCGGAGCCAGGGGTGCGGCCACCAGGATGCGCACCCGCTGTCCCAGGAGGTCGATGATCTCCAGGCGCACCGGCACCAGCGCTGTGCCGGCCCCACCCACCGCAAAGGGGATCTGGGTGCTGGGGTTGAAGGGGTTGGGATAATTGGGCAGCAGCGCACTGAAGGCCGGGCGGACTTGGGCGCGGTCTAGCTTTCGCACCTGGCCCTCTTCCGTCAACACCTCCAGTTCCTCCACCCTCCCTGCCCGCACCGAGAAGAGGGGCCCGGACCCTGTGGGCCTCAGCCCTGCTCGGCGCGCGCCGATCACCTGGGTCTGTGTACCCTCCTGCCAGCGGTGCAACAGCAAATCCTCCCCCTCCCACCGACTGCCCACCAGCTCGATCTCCAGCCCCTGCCCGCGCACTGCAAAGCCAACTATGGGCAGGTCGCCTTCCATCCACACCACCTCCCCCTCCTGCCAGAAGTGCCCGCGCGCCGCCTTGCGCACCAAACCTCTGACACCCATGCCCACCTGGCCGAAGTTCTGGGCCAAGAGGCCGAAGTCGTCGAAGTTGACAACGCCGTCGCCGTTGAAGTCGCTGCGGCGGGCCCCCGCCCATTCGGGGTGGCTGGTATTGGCCCCGAAGTAACGGACCAACTGGCCGAAGTCGGCCAGGTTGATCTGGTTGTCCCCGGTGGCGTCGCCCGCCGGCAACACCTGGCTGAAACTCGAGTCGGCGCTCAACCAGCGGAACTCCACCCGAGTGCCCAGCGAGTCACCCACACTCACCGAGTCCCCCAATACCTGGCCCTGCAGGTGGCTGGGCGGCTTGACGAGGATCTGGTAGCGCCCGCGCGGCACCTGCGCCAGGCTGAATTCCCCCAGGGTATCGAGGGTGCGTTGTATACCCGGCCGCAGGCGGTCCTCGTCGTTGAGGGCCGATTGCAGTTCGAGGCCGGCCCCGTCGACCAGCGAGAGGGTCACCTGCAGCGAATCGAGGCGTCCGGCAAAACCCTCGGGTTGTACCCGGCCGCGCAGGGCGTAGTCGCGGATAGCCAGCCTGGTGGTGTCGGCGATGAAGGGCAGCAGCAGATCCCCGGTGCCGGCCGCCACCACCGCGCTGCGGCGGTTGCGTTCGGGTTCGTCGTCGATGGCCAGGAAGCCCAGGCTGTCGCCCCGCCCGCGGAACCACACCTCCCCCAGCAACACCGGCGAGACCCCCGCCGGGATCTCCAGGCTGCCCAAGGACAGGTCGAGCTGGTGGGGAGCGCCGCGGTGCAGGCGGTTTTCGAAAACCGCTGCGCCTGCCAAAGCGGGAGCCAGGCGGAAAGGCGCCTCGCCCTCGGGAAGGAGCTGCAGGGCGCTGTCGCTGTAACTCAGATAGAGGGACAACCCGGCCAGCGCCTGCCCCGCCGGGGTGATGAAGGCCTTCACCCTGAGGGTATCCCCCACACTCAGGCGCGCCTCGTCTACCACCTCGATCTCGAAGAAGGGCGAGGGTTGGGACAGCGCCCGGACCGTGTCCGAGGGCAGGGACTGGAGCAGGTTGTTGCCGGCCTGCACGTAGTAGTAGAAGGTGTCGCCCAGGGCGGCGCTGATGTCGACAAAACGCCGCGCCCCGGCCACGGCGCGGCCCAACTCGGCAAAGGGCCCAGCCTCCGCTCGGGCGCGGAAAACCGTGTACTGGGTGGTGCGGTTGAATTTCTCGTCCAGATCGGGCGCCTCCCACAGGACCTCGATGCGCCGCCCCAGGTCGCGTGCGGCATCCTGTGCCCGCACCTGGGTGGGCGGGCGGGGCTGGTCCTGCTTGCGGGTGGTGTCGGCGTTGATGAAGACCTGGAGGTTGCCCACCTGGGCGCTGAGCGCAGCCACGTCGGTGGTGCCGTCCCCATCCAGGTCGAGGAGCACCACCCGCTGCAGCGGGTTGTCCGTGGCCAGGGTATCGCGGGCGGTGAAACCGAGCCCGCCGTCGTTCTCCCAGAAGACCCCGTAGGGCGCCTGGTTGCTGACGATCATCAGATCGCTGAAGATGTCGCTGGTCAGGTCGGCCAAACCCAGGTCGGCCGGGGCCGCCTGCAGCGGCAGGCGCTGGCCGATGCCAAAACGCCCCTGCCCGTCGTTGAGCAGCAGGGCGGCGCCGCGCTCGGCTGCCGCCCCGGCCAGGATATCCTCGTCCCCGTCGGCGTCTCCGTCCCCCACCGCCAGGCCGCCCCCGCCCCCGCCCACCTCGTAGTCCTGGCGGGGCAGGAAGCCGCCCAGGCGGTTGTTGCGCAACAGCGACAGGGTGCCTGCCTCGCGGTTGGCCACCACCAGGTCGCGGTGGCCGTCCTCGTCGAGGTTGGCGGAGACCAGAGCCGCCGGCCCAGCGCCCACCGCAAAGGAATTGCGGACGTTGAAGCTGCCCTGGCCGTTGTTGTAGAGCACGGTGATTGAGGGGGCGCTGCCATCGGCCACCGCCAGGTCCACATCGCCGTCGGCGTCGAGGTCGGCGGCGTGTACGTCTTCCACCGCGTGGCCGATGAAGAGTTCTTGACGCCGGCCGGCAAAGGTGCCGCTCCCCTCGTTGGCCAGGATGGTCAGCGAGCGACCGGCCCGGTCGGCCACCACCAGGTCCGGGGCATTGGCGAAGATCGGCGCCGCATCGAGGGCCGCGGCCTGGTCCCAAACGCCTTCCTCGGTGGGCGGGTACCACCCCTGGCGGGCACCCGGGAACAGCCCGGGGCCTTCGTTGAGCAGCACGAGCACCCGCCCCGCACCGGCATCGACGCTGGCCAGGTCCTGGTTGCCGTCCCCGTCCAGGTCCACCCCCACCAGGTCCTGAGGGGAGCTGCCCACCGGCACCGGGGTGCGCCGCCGGAGCGCCAGGCCGCCGGCGCTGCCCTTGAGTGGAATGCGCAGGAGCCCGGCAGCGGCATCACTGGCCACCTCGAGGGTGTCGAAATGGTCGCCGGCGCGCAGGGGCAGGAAGGTCACCCTGAGCCGCCGCACCTCCCCGGGCTCCAGCACCATCGGCAGGTTGGCCGTTACCTGGAAGGACCCACCCGCCAGGCTCAGGCGCTGAACGTTCAGGGCGCTGTTGCCGCTGTTGGCCAGTTCTAGGTTCTGGGTCACCACCCGCTGCAATTGGCCGGCGCCGAAATCCAGCGCCGTCGGGTTGGCCCTCAGCACCGGAGCATTGCCCACCCCGGTGGCCAGCACCTCCACCCGCGGGTTGCGCGCCGCGTCGCTGAGTACCGTCAGCCGGCCCGCCAGGTCGCCGATGCGCGAGGGTCGGAAGCGGACCCCCAGGGCCAGGCGCTGCCCGGCCGCCAGTTGGCGGGGGCTGAAACCCAGCACCTCGAAGGCGCTGCTGTCGAAGGAGACGCTGCGCAGGGAGAGGGGGGTGTTGCCCATGTTGCTGAGCACCACCGTGGTGTCGCGGAATCCGCTCAGGCGCACCGGGCCAAAGTCGATGTGGGCCGGGCTGAGGGACAACTCGGCCTCCACGGCCGTGCCCCTCAGGGGGATGGCCACTGCCCCGGCGTCGGGGTCGTTGCTGCGCAACTTGAGGGTGTCGCCCGCGCTGCCGCGCTGCACCGGGGTGAAGCGCAATTCGATGCTGGCCTCGGCCCCAGGCGCCAGGTCCAGCCGGGAAGGCGCAACCGCAAAGGGCGGCGTGCGGCCCACACTCAGCCGCGACAGGCTCAAGCTGGCCTTGCCGCTGTTGGCCAGGCGCAGACGCAGCACCTGCTGACCGCCCACGGCCACCTCGCCGAAATCCAGGGCCTGGCGCTCGACCTCGAGATGGGGCTGGTCGCCCTTGTCGATAATCCACACCCCGGTTCCCGGGCCCCCGCCCAAAACCCGCCCGGATTGGGAGGGATGGGCCAGGACGCTGCGGGCGGCGAGGCCGGGCAGACCCGTGTTGTAGCTGCGCCAGAGCTGGCCGCCGTCGGTGCTGCGGAAAAAACCCTTGTTGGAGGTGGCGGCGTAGACCACGGCGCCGGACCCCGGCTCGGCGCTCAGGCCGCGGACCAGGAGATCCTCCAGCCCGTTGTTGAGCGCCGCCCAGTTCAGGCCGCCGTCCTCGCTGCGGAAGACCCCGCCGCCGAAGGTACCCGCCAGCAGGCGGCCGGCCCCTGGCAGCGGCTGTATGGTCCGCACGCTGAGGTTCTGGAGCGCACCACCGCCCGGTGCCCAGGTGCGGCCCCCGTCGCGGCTGAGGTAAAACCCGGCGGCGGTGCCGGCGTAGGCGAGATTGGCGTCCTCTGGGGCTATGGCCACGGCAAAAACGATGGCGTCGGCCAGCGCCCCGGCCACCGTCTCCCAGGTCTGGCCCCCGTCGGCGCTGCGGTACACCCCCTGGCCAAAGGTGCCGGCCAACACCTGGCCCCCGGCACCGGCGGCCAGGGACAAAACCCCGGCGGCCGGCTGGGAAGCCTTGGTCCAGCTGGAACCAGCATCGCCGCTGACAAAAAGCCCGGCATTGGCGCCGGCGTACACGCGGTCGCCGTTTGCGGGGGCCACCGCCAGGCACAACACACTGCGCCCCAGCAAAGGCCCGCGCACGTTCTCCCAGGTCTGCCCCCCGTCGGGGCTGCGGTACAGGCCGTCGGCCCCCGCCGCGTACAGGCGCGCCGGCAACTGGGAATGGACCGCCACCGCGTTGACGGCGCTGGCCGGCCCGCCGGTGGTCCACTGGTTGAGGCCAGCCCGCACCTGCACCGCCAGCAGCAGGCCGAGGCCCAGTATCATGCCGCCGCAGCGTTTCATCTCAGCGCACCATGAGCAGGGACTGCCGGCGCAGCTGGTCGCGCTGCTGCATCCGGCACAGGTACAGACCGCTGGCCACCTCCAGGCCCGCCTCGTCGCGGCCGTCCCAGCTGGCGCTCCAGGTGCCCACGTCCTGGAAGTCCTTGTGGACCAGCACGCGCACCGACTGGCCCAGCATGTTGAAGATCTCCAGCCGCACCGGACCAGGCACCTCTACCTCGTAGACGATGCGGGCCGGGGCGGCCGGGGAGAAGGGGTTGGGATAACTGCTCAGGGCCTGGCTGGCGCGACGCTGTGCCGGGTCCACTGGCCCCACCCGCAGCAGCCCTAGGCGGTCGAGCGAGGTAGAAAGCCAGCCGCTGCCCGGGTCGGCGCTGGTGGGCAGTTCCTCCCACTGTTGTGCCGCCTCGTCCCAGCGCAGCACCCCCAGGTTGTCGGCGGCGCCGGCGCCCACGTAGAAGTTCAGGGCCACCGGGTGCAGCAGGTCGCGGCCCCGGGCCATGTCCACGGCGTACACCGGCTGCTCCTCGCTGCCGGGCGGGGCTTGGCGCGGGTCGAGTCGGTAGATCAGGGCCAGGTTGCCCGGCCCGGCCGCGTCGTCGCCGGCGTTGAGCGACACCTGCACGTCGGGGCTGCCCAGGCTGCCGCCCTGGCGGTCCATCCAGCGCAGGCCCACGGCCAGGGAATCGCGCACCTCATTACCGGCCTGGTCGAAACCGACGGCCACCAGGTCCACAAACTGCTCCCCCTCGGCTCGGGGGATCTGGTAATAACCCACGTAGCGCTGCTCGCCGGCGGCCTCGACCTCCAGGGCCTGCGGGCCGGCCGCGATGCCGGGCAGCTCGCGCAGCGGCTCCTCGGCCAGGGCCTCCACTGCCAACAGATCGGCAAAGAGCGGATGGCGGGCGACCCGCAGTTTCAGTTCCGGCGGCTGGCTGTCGACCTCGACCTCGATCTGCACCACCCCCTGGGCCTGGTTGCCTTCGGGGTCACTGACCATCAGCCGCACCTGGGTGCGCTCGCTCTGGCCGGCGGGCACGGCCACCACCAGCTGGCGGTTCTCGATACGCGCCACCACGCCCTGTTCGGCGGTCACCTCCCATCCGAGGTTTTCGTCCGGGGTGTCCCCGTCGCGGACAAAGGCGTCGAGGCTGAGTCTCTCCTCTCCCCCGCCCGCCTGCAGGCGGATCTGCGGCAGCGCCGAGATCTGGGGCGCCTCACCGGCCTGGATCAGCGCCACTTCGAGTGCGCCGCCGCCGGCGTTGCCCGCCGGGTCCACCACCAGGAAGTTCACCAGTTCCAGAGAGGGTTGGGCGCTCAGGGCGCTCAGGGAGACGATGCGGGTCAAAGGATCGATGGCCACCTGGACCGCTGCCGGAGCGCTGGCGGACCAGACAAGCGCCGAATCCGGATCGTCGTCGACCACGTACTCGTCGAGGTCCAGGGTGGTGTTCACCTCGCCCTGCCGCAGCTCCAGGCGCGGGAAGGCCCGCACCTGCGGCGCGACGCCGGGGTCCTTGATCTGGACCGCCACGGTGCCACTGCGCTGCCGGCCCGTCGGATCGACGGCGGTGAGGCTGAGGGTTTCGATGCCGCGCACCGTCTGGTCGCGGGCCTGCAGGCGCACCCGATGCGGGGTACTGGCGTCCACTTGCACCCGCACCAGCTCCGTCGGCGCCGCGCTCCAGAGGATGGCCGGCAAGGTCCCCGAGGCGATGACATACTCGTCCAGCACCAGGGTGGTGTCGGTCTGGTTGGCGTAAATGCTGATCGCCGGAAAGGGTTTCAACTCGAAGACCGGCGGCAATTGCACCTCAAAGAGTGCGCTGGCGCTCTTGCCTTCGGTGTCGCGCACTTGTAGGGCCAGCTGCACCGTCGAGCTGGTGTCGGTGGAGCCGGGCGCCCGCCGCACCTTGAGCAGATGGCTGGCTGGGTCTACCTCGGCCTCCACCCCGGGCGGCGCGGCGACGGTCCACGCCAACTCGGGCTCGTGGTCCTCCCCGTCGAAGGCGTAGTCGTCGAGGTCCAGGCGCAGCTCGGTTTCGAGGTTTTCGAGCTGTCGCGGGGCAAAGGGACGCAGCTTGGGCCCCTCCCCCGCCTGGGTGATCAAAAGCGGCACCACCTGCTGGTCGGTATTGCCCAGCGGGTCGGCGACCCCGAGGGTCAGGGAGGCCGGTTCAACCGGGGCCCCGGCCCGCAGGTACAGGCGGCGTTGCGGTTGGTCCAGGCTGTCCTCTATGGCTGCCTCCGGGCTCAACTGCCAGCTCCAGGTGAGCAGTTCATCGATATCGTCGGGGTCGTCCACCAGGGCGTCGAGGGCCACCTCCCGCCACTGGCCCACCACCAGACCGATCTTGCCCGGCGCCTGGATATGCGGCCCCCGGGGCAGACCCTCGGCCAACACCTCTACTTCGATGATCACTTCGTCCTGGTTGCCCTGGGCATCGCGCACCTGCAGGGTCACGGCGCCACGGCCCGAGAAACCGGCCTCCGCGCCCACCTGCAGCTGGCCATCGACCACCTCGGCCCGCAGCGGCGGGCTGGCGGTGGCCTGCCACAGCAATTGCTCGGCCGGCCCGTCATCCCAGGCCAGGCTGTCCAGGGGCAGCCGGCCCAGCCCTCCGGCGGGGAAACGCACCGGGGGCGCCTCCTCGATCTGGGGGGCCGGTGTCTGTCCGGCAGGGGTGACCATGGCCACCTGCTGGCCCTCGCTGCGCGCCCCGCTGGTGTCCTCGACGCTGAAATGGACCAGTCCCCGCCCCTCTGCCTCGCCGGTGACAATCAGAAAGTCGCCGCTGAGTTGGGCGCTGACCCCGCCTTCGGACCGCAGTTCAAACTGCAGGGTGTTCAGCGGATCGTCCTTGTCGGCGACCAGCTCGGCCAGCGGAATACGCACCGGTTCGCCGCCCTGCTGTGCATAGATAGGACCGGACCGCAGCGCCACTGGCGGGTCATTGACCGGGGTGACCACCACCTTCACCACCGCGCTATCGGCGTTGCCTTCCCCGTCGCGCACCGCGAGGGATACCACCTCCTCCCCGTACCAGTCGGGCGCCGCGCTCAGCAGCACCGTATGGGTGGCGGGGTTGATCTCCACCCGTACCTGGCTGGCACCGGACGCGGTCCAGACCAGCGAGTCGGCCACCGGCCGGTCGTCCAGATCGTCGACAAAGGCGTCCAGGTCGAGGCGCTGGTGGCCGCCGTCCTCTGGGAAAAGCAGGGTGTCGGGCAGGTTCTCGATGAGGGGCCGGGCAAAGATGGCGATGCGGATGGTGTCGGCCGTCGTCAATCCCTCTACACTTTCGAGGGCGGTGAAGATCATCCGGCGTTCGCCCACCAACCCGGCCTGCGGCGCCATGGTGACCAGGCCGTTTTCGGGGTCGATCTGGGTGGGGATCTCGCTCAGGCGCGAGGTGGTCCACAAAACCTGGGTGCCATCCTGCTCGGTGTAGTCGTCCAGGTCGAAGACCACCTGTTCCTCGCCGCCCACCAGGCGCACATCGGGCAGGGGCCGCACCCGGAAACCGGTCACCCGGATCGCCAACTGGCCCAGGGGCGGGACAAAGCGCTGCTCCACGCCGCGCCGGTCGCTGGAGAGGTAATGGGACACGTGGCGCTGCCCACCGTCCTCCAGGCGCACCACCGTCTGTTCGTCCGTGGGCCGGCGCAGCACCTCAAAGCGGAAACGGGCGGCCACCCCGGCGCCGGAGCGCGGCGAGCGCTGCACCCCGACCGCCGTGGAAAAACCCAGCCGGTTCACCCCCTCCTCTTGCTCGAGGGCGTTGAGCAAGACCACCCCTTGCAGGTACTCCCCCGGGGCGAAAGGTTCGGGCTGCCCCTCGGTGTTCACCCCGGCCGGGACCAGGCCCAGCACCTGCGGGTCGTACGAGAGGTAGAAGGTCTAACCGGTGAGTTGTTCTTCGCCGGCATCGACGCG
>SXGT01063621.1_pt1 | contig 17208 bp, 11 predicted proteins | sample 3176221 | NCBI WGS metagenome assembly SXGT01 (sample SAMN11356862, study PRJNA531348) | freshwater metagenome | isolation source: freshwater sample F1-120 | place: China: Fuxian Lake, Yuxi | collected 2017-12-25 | reverse complement strand
GACCGCGAGCGCGACGATGGCGTTGATATCCAGATACGCTCGAATCGGCTCCCCCGGCTTGCCGATCTGGTAGGCCTCATCGGCTTTGAAACGGTGCAACGCGTAGCGGTCTTCGAAGCTGTAAATCGCGACCGTTCGAATCCGCAGTTCGGTTGCCGAGCGAAAGACACGAGTCGCGATTTCTGAGCGGTTGGCAACGAGCAGTTTCTTGATCGGACGAATCGACATGAGCGGCTTTTTCCGTGATCAGGGTTGTCAGTACTCAAGGGATGTTTGTGGCAAGATCGTCGTGAAATCTCCTGCGAAATCTCACTATAACTGCCCTACCCATCAAGAGCTACTGAGCTTTCCCCGTTCATTGGCAGACAGAGCGTCTGAGATTTCCAGCAGCATTTACGACGATTCGGGTGGCTGGGGAAATGTCCAGAAAAGAATTGACCACAGAGGCACGGAGGACACAGAGGGAGGAGGAAACTGAAGATGTTCCTGTCTTCCCGACTCCGTGACCTCTGTGGTGAACCTGCTTTCGGGTTTTGATCGGCTGGTCTCTGACTTGTCAATTTCTACGGGCTGTTAATCCGTTTCCCCCTGCTCTTGCTCGTCGGGTGGTTGTTTGAGGTCTTTCAATCGCCCCGACTTCACGAGGGTTTGTCGCAATAAGAATTCGATCTGGGCGTTCAGGCTGCGAAAGTCATCGTCAGCCCATTGGCGCAGGGCTTCGAGGACTTTCGGATCAGTTCGCAGTAGGAAGGAAGTTCGTGGCATGATGTTTCAATCGGCTTCGCGGCAATCAGATGTAGGGTGCTGGTGAGGCCTTGCGAACCGCACCAAATCGACGTTCGATCGCCGGTTAGCTTTCGATGTCACATTTGGTGCGGTTCGAAGACTCACCAGCACCCTACAGGGAGAAATTTAGTAGAGAGATCCCGTATTCACGACCGGCTGGGTGTGTCGATCGCTGCACAGGACGACCAGCAGGTTGGAGACCATGTGGGCACGTCGTTCATCATCCAGCTCGACGATCTTGTCTCGGGACAGATGATCGAGGGCCATCTGAACCATGCCGACAGCTCCTTCGACGATCTTCGCCCGGGCTGCGACGACCGCAGAGGCTTGCTGACGTTGCAGCATCGCGGCGGCGATCTCCTGAGCGTAGGCCAGATGGCTGATCCGGGCTTCAATGATTTGAACGCCAGCTTTTTCGAGGCGTTCCTGAATGTCATGCTGGAGTTGCTGGCAGACTTCTTGCGTATTGCCACGCAGCGAGACTTCGTGATCTTCACTGTCGTACGGGTGACGGGTCGCCAGATTTCGCAGGGCGGCTTCGCTCTGGACGGCGACGAAGTCTTCATAGTCATCGACTTCGAAGAAGGCTTCTGCGGTGTTGACGACTTTCCACACGACAACAGCAGTGATGTCGATGGGGTTACCGTCCCGGTCGTTGACCTTGGAGGCTTTGCCGGACGAGCGAGCTTTTGCCTGGACGACTTGTCCCTGGGCATCTTTCGATTCTGGAATGGACCGCGAGCCTGTTTCGAAGTTCCGCACTCGCAGCGAGATGGGCTGCTTGGAGTAAAACGGGTTGACCCAGAAGAAGCCGGACTCACGAATCGTTCCGACATACTTTCCGAACAGCAAAAGAACCCGAGCATGATTCGGTGGGATCGCCAAGTATCCGAAGCCCATGATGAAACCAACGATCAGCGACGCTGCCCCTCCGATGAGCCCCAGCAGAAACGGACCTAAGTTGTCCGGTGTCGACATCCCCATCAGGACGAAGCACGCGGGGGCAGCGACGAGAATCAATCCTAAGTTGACGGTGAGGGGGAACCAGCCCGAAGTCGGGCGAATAATGTTTTCGGTGACCATCTTTTGTCTCTCCTGAAGTTAAACCTGTTGCGAGGCCATATCAAAGTGATATCACATTGATATAACGCTGTCGAGAAGTTTTTGGATCAAGTCATTCAGAATATTTCTGACGAACAGGCGAGAATGACTGGTTCATCCAGACGCAAGCGAGAGGGGACGAGCAATGTGACGCCAGTTTTCACACAGCGTTTTAGTGTGCGTGTATGCCACGGCCGTGTCGGCCGTGAGACTTCAAATTAGAGCGTCAATTAAACTCAGCACGGCTGACACAACCGTGGCACACATGAGTCAAGCAGTTGGGGCGAGTGAGTTGGCGAGGTGTTCGGCCAATAAGCGGCCGGACAGGAGAGCATGGTGGATCGAGCCGATGGTGGACTGGTCGCCACAGATGGAAACGCCGTTGAGGCTGGTCCAGGGTTGGTCGGGAAGCGAGGTCGAGACGGAAAGTTCGGGGAGGGCATCCGGAATGCGGATGTGCTTGAGGAAGGTCCAGGTCGAAGCAGATTCGCCATACCATTCGACGAGTTGTGAACGGACCGCAGCGAGAAGTTCGTCAGCGTCCTGTTCGGTCGATTCAATGGTCGAGACGGAAATCAGATGTTGATCTGCCGGGGAATAAGTCGGCTGGACAATGCTGGGGACGCAGAGGGTATTGATCGGCCCGGTACCCGTGCCATTGAGAACGAGGAGTGATTCGGTCACCGGTGGTGTCTTCGTCGTGAAATAGAAACAGTCCGTTCCACGGGTCGGACGGACTGTGTATTCGGGAATGAGCGAAGACGTTGCCTGGGACGACGTCGCGAGGACGACTTCTTTTGCAGGGAGTTTGCGTCCTCCTTCGAGCGTGACCGATTTCGCATCGACCGCGACGACTTTCGTCGACAGCATGACACGCTGCTCGGGAAGCGATTCGGTCAACTGGCGAGGGACAGCCTGCATGCCGTCGCTGGGAAGGGACGCATAGCCGCGGGCGAACATTGAAAGAACAAAGCGGGCCATCCAGGCCGGCGTGCGCAGTTCGGATTCCAGAAAGACACCCGAGAGAAACGGCCGAAAGAATTTTTTTATCACTCGGTCTGAGAATGTCTGCGATAGCCATTCGCTGGTTGTGATCTGCATCAGCGCAGGTTCTGGATCGGTATTTTTCCACCGGAAACGCTCGCGGGCGATTTTCAGTTTATCCCCCACACTGCCGACCGGAGAGATCAGGTTCGACATCGTCACCGAGGGAAACGAGTACCATGGCGAACGGAAGGGATCGACGAAGTGGTGAAAATTGCCAGACGTGCGGATGATCGCGCCGGGCTGAAAGAAACGCAGGCCAAGGCGTCTGGAATCGAGGGTTTGACGGACTTCCGGATAAGCCGTCGACAGGACCTGAAAGCCCCGATCGAGCAGAAAGCCCTGATAATCTTGCGTTTGAAGACGGCCACCCGTTTCGTCGGAGGCTTCGATCAGAAGAAAGCTGACGCCGCGCCGGGAGAGCGCGTTCGCACATGCCAGACCGGCTAAGCCGGCTCCGACAATGATGACGTCAGCATCCTGCATGGGGAACTTTCCACGGGTGATTCGGGCGTCTGGCAGACAGAGTTGGTTGGTTCAGTGTAAAGGAGTTTCCCTGTCAGCGGGATTGATCCGGGTCCAGTCGTAGCGATTTTTCCGGAAATGGAATTCGGGTTTGCGTTCCTGCTGAAACGACTATGACGATATTCTCTGAATCTGATGTTCACATTTTCGCGCGTCGGTGATTTGATAATTGCAAATCCCATGGAATTAGCCTTATCATTGAAGGTTTACCAAACCATTTCGCTGTCTCCGATGTTCACGCCGGGATGTCCGTTCGGCGTGAGTTCGGCATTTCTGTTGGTTTCATGAGTTCAGGTCCGATGATGGGCCATGTTGGGAATCTGCATGTCTACTGAGACAAATCCTCAAGCCCAGAGTGATCCTCAGGCAAAAGCGCCGGAAACTCTCCAGGTCGACGATCACAAAGAACAAATGCAGGCTCTGGTTAAGTTGGGCGCACGGATCCAGCGAGCCGCCAACCGTTCGATCTATACCATTGACCTGTCCAATACCGAGGTCCAAGCGGCTGACCTGGCCCTGCTGATTCCGTTCAAAACGGTCCGTGAACTTGCCTTTCACAACACGGCGATCACTGCTGCGGATCTGAGCGTTCTTAACGAGCTGAAATATCTTTCCAAGGTCGATCTCTCCTTCACCAAGACCGAATCTGCTGGTGTGGAGAAGCTGCGTCACTTCCCTCGTCTGACCCAGATCGACCTGGAACGCACCCAGATCAATAACGACGCCATCGAGCATCTCGAAAAGCTGCGCCATCTGCGCGAACTCAATCTTTCCACAACCTCCATCAGCGATCAGGGCCTGAAGTCCGTCAAAGAGATCAAGTCGCTGACGGAACTGAATCTCTCATTTACTGCCGTCACTGATGCTGGCATCAAGTATCTGCGTGAGTTGACCAAGCTGGAAAAAGTCTGGCTGGAAAACACCAAGATTGGCAACGCCTCCGTGGCTGATCTGGCGGTTCTGACTTCGCTGCAGACGATCATCGTTTCTGGAACTCAGGTCACAGACGAAGGGGTCGCGAGCCTCCGCTGGATGCGCCGACTCAAAGATATCGGTCTGGCCCGGACGAAGATCTCGAACACCTCGTTGTCTCACTTGTCGAAGATTTCCTCACTGGAGCGGATTTCGGTTGAATCGACGACGGTTTCCGACGGAGGGATCTCTGAAATTCGACGACTTGCGAACCTGCAGGTCATCTCGGTTCGCGGAACAAATGTGACGACGACCGGGGTCAAAATCCTGACAGATGTCAATCCACGCTGCAAAATCATCGGACGACGCGATGTCACGATCTCTGATGCCCCGCACTTGACGGCGATGGCTGACCTCAAACTGCTGGGTGCAGGCCTGAAGTTGAGCAAGCAACGGGATATCATTGCCGTCATTGCGAACTTCCGCAGTAACATGACCAATGAATCGATGGTTCAGATCGGTAAGCTCCGCAGACTCAAACGCCTGAACCTCTCTGGAAGTCCGATCAATGATCAGGGGCTCGATCAGATCCGCGACTTGATTCAGCTGCGTGAACTGCTGCTGAACAATACGCAAGTCACTGCCAAAGGAATGGAAACGATCGAGTCGTTCCATATGCTCGAACACCTCGAGCTGCGAGGAATCAATGTCGATGACACGGCTGTCCAAATGCTCCAGACTCTTCTCCACCTGAAACACCTTCAGCTCAATGGTGGCAAAGTTACCCCTACTGGCCTACAGCCTCTGAAGCGACTGAAACACTTGGAGATATTAACGCTGACTTTCTGCGAGCGTATCGACGACAGCATCTTTGAACTCATCGGGCAGCTGCGATCGCTGCGTGTTCTGGACTTGCGCGGTACCAAAGTCACCGCCGAGCGAGTGAAACAGGAACGCGAAAAACGTCCCGAACTCGTGATCAAATTTGAATAGTTGATCAACGAAGTTTGCAGGCTGTCTGCTCTACCGGTATTCCTCGGGGCGTCTTCTCCAACGCCCCGATTTGCTCAGGTCTATTCGCCCAGACCTGCCTATCACGACGAGATTGAGAACAGCACGACGACAACAGCTCGCTTGAAATTTCGCGAGAAAGCGGATTTCTCCACCGACACATATCTATATCAGGTGAAGACGAGGGATCACTTCTATCGGTGATCTAAACAGCGCTTTCGACCTGCTGACGGACAGCAGCCATCGCAGGTTCGTCCGTTTTGCGAGAAGGCTGGGCTGCGAATGCTTCTGCTCGGTGAACAGCAACAGAGGCTGGGGCAGTGATGCCGAGTTTCACGCGGTTGTTCGACGCGTCGAGAACTTTGAGCGTAATGCCCAGTTCGGGGATGACAATTTCCTGATCAATCTTCCTGGAGAGGACGAGCATGACAACTTCCTTGTCTATTTTGTGACTGACATCAATGACAGACATCACAAGACGATCCGTCCAGCGTCTACACGCTAATACGATTTCTGGCCTTGCTTAGATGCGAAATTCTGGATTCCAAATCCCGAAATTCGCGAATTTTTTCAAAAGCCAGACCAAATCGTTAAAGTCTGTCAGCATATTTTAGAAAGTTGTCTAAACGAGTAAAGGTCCGTTTTGCAAGAAATGCAATATTCTGCAGCAAGAGAATTGACAAAGCTCGGCGTCCCTCACCTGTGTACGGTCTTCCACGCGTTTTTTTGCGAGCACAACTGATTGCAAATTCGCTGTTTAGGGCAATGTTCAGTGCTTCTGCTTCCGAGGCAACTATTCTCAGAGCAACTAAAGTGTTCAGCTGCGGGGATTTAACTCAGTGGTCAAACATTTTACCGTTGTTCAGGTCTTCTGAGCCTGATAGCGTCTCTCCACTCGCCTGAATCACGTTGCCTGGAGGACTTCCGACTGGCGATTCCAGATTCTCTGGACGCGTTAACTGCTCACCTAAAGCAATCTTTGTATCACATTTCTCATAGCGGGCCACGGCCTCGGGAATCAGCTTACGCAAGTCGGATGCCCGACGTTCATCTGAGGGGTGTGTCGAGAGGAATTCAATCGGCTTTTCTGTTCCCTGAGCAGCCGCGAAGCGTTCCCAGAAACGAGGGGCTTCGCGTGGGTCGTAGCCGGCGTCGGCCATCAGCATCAGGCCGATCTGGTCGGCTTCGCTTTCGTGATGACGACTGAAAGGCAGCGAGATGCCGTATTGTGAGGCGGCACCGTAGACAGCCATGACCAGTTCGCGGTCGTGGGCCTCTTTATCCTTAGTCGAGGTTTCAATCATCTTCTGGATGCTGTTGATCAGAGCGGTCTGGCTCATCCGTTCCCCGCCGTGGCGGGCCAGGACGTGAGCGACTTCGTGCGACATGACAACTGCTAGGCCTGCTTCGTTCTGACAGACATCAAGCAGCCCTTCGTAAACGGCCACTTTTCCGCCGGGGAGCGCAAAGGCGTTCATGTTGGCCGACTCGATCAGATTGAATTCCCATTTGTAATCAGGACGACCTGCGACCGCGGCGATTCGATGGCCAACGCGTTCGATGATTTCCTTATACTTCTCTCGCGACGAGATTTTTTCCGTGTTGAGAATCTCCTGATAGCCCTGCTCTCCCATCGTGATTTCATGCTGTTCGGGGACTAGCATGATCTGTCTGCGACCGGTTAACGGAGTGGTGCGGCAGCCGGCCAGTTCGAGAAATCCAAGGAAAACCAGCCCCATGAGCATCGTCATGGAGGTCAGGCGTGACATCGTGCAGCAGGATATCATCGCAGTTTCCTTGAAGTAAAATGGCCGTTTCGATCAGGGATCGATGGAAGACGGGTGACGTAAAAACAGGGGCGAATCTTAAATCTGCTGCATTTTTGCGACAAGACCGCCCACCAGCTCGGACGACTTTGCGCCCAAAGTTACAAACTCGTGGGCTTATATGATGTGTGATTCGCGATTCCGATCGGCATTGATCGGGAGCTTCGCGAGTTCTGCGAAGCGATGCCTCTGCTTGTGTTATGGCGGAATTCCGCTATGTTACGTGTTTGACTTTATGGATTGTCGGAATGGTGACGGACCGCCGTGCGCGGGATGTTATTGGGCCAGCCGACTCCACTTCATTTCTGATGTTTGTCGGATCAAATCGACTCCGGATCAACCCATGGACCAGAAACCAACACAGACTTCAACGCCTGTCAGCCTTCCTCAAGTGACGGGCGAGGCTCCGTTGCAGCATCACCATCAGGTCGACAATCGAACCGAACTGGAAAAGTTCGTCACGAGGTCGGTCGGTGAGATGCAATCCAACTGGGACGGCTTTGGCAGCAAGGTTGTGCTGTATCTGTCGCTGGGACTGCTGTTGATCGCTGCGGTCGTTTATTGGACGCGGACCAAGGACAATGAGCAGATCGAAGCCTGGTCGAGTCTTAGCCTTGCCAGTTCACCTGTTGATTTGGAAACGATCGCGACGAACTTTCCCAATCTCGCCGCTGGCCAGTGGGCCGCTCTGCAGGCTGCTGATGGGCACCTGACGATGGCGACTCAGATGATGTTCCAGGATCGCAAGTCGGCTCCTGCGGAACTGAAGGCTGCTCGCGATGGTTATGAAGGGATCCTCAAGGGGGGGAACTTCCCTGTGGAAATCAAACAACGAGCTCAATATGGCCTTGCACGCGTCCTGGAAACGTCATCGACGGGCGATCTGGAGCCTGCGATCAAAGCCTATGAAGAAGCCGTCAAGCTCAGCCCGGACAGCGTCACGGCTGGTCTTGCCAAGAAGCGAATTGAAGAACTGAAGCAGCCGGGCGCGAAAGAATTCTATGCCTGGTTCAGCCAGCAGAATCCTGTTCGCGAAGACCTGGAAGCTCCTAAGGACGGCCAGACCCCCTCGACCAGCTTAGCTCCCGAAGCCCCGATGATGAACTCGACGCTGACCAACCCCGCTGGCTCGACGACATCACCTTCCATGACTTCGCCGTTAAGCGATGCCGAGACTTCGACGACTGCTCCGCCGCTGATGGCACCTTTGTCATCGCCAGCGACTTCAGCTGATCCTGCCTTCAACGGCGCTCCGGCAGAAGCTCCTGCAGTGACACCAGCAACGGAAACACCAGTCACCCCCGCACCGGCTGCGGAAGCTCCCATGAAGGAGGAGCCCAAGACGGATGCTCCTGTTCCGACTCCAGCGACGGAGTCACCTTCTACAACGCCAGAAGCCAAACCGGCTGGCGAATCACAGCCAGCAGCCCCTGCCACGACCGAGAAGCCAGCTGAGCCTGCTCCGGCGTCCAATCCTCTTTAATGCTGTCGCTTGACGACGCAGGAACCCTCACGTGGATTTCGACCGTATTCTTCCTGAGTCCGATGAACAGCGTGAGGACATCACCAGCGACATCGCTCCGCTTGATGATGACTTAGATCTGACACCTGTTGCGCTCGAGCAGTCGTTTCCGGGGGCTCCTGTTGATCTGACTGTCGAAGCTCGCGCCCATGGGTGGCGAGTGGATCACTATCTTTCCAAGCTGTACTCGAATTTCTCACGCTCCCTGCTGCAGAAGGGAATCGATGCGGGTGGGATTTTTGTCAACGGGCTGGTCACACGCTCGGGTCGACGCCTGCGAGTCAATGATCGCGTGACGGGGCATCTGCCGGAGAAGGTCGATCAGGAGATCAAGCCTGAGCCGATTCCGCTGGATGTGATCTTTGAAGATGATGTGATCGTCGTCATCAATAAGCCTGCTGGCCTGATCGTGCACCCGGGACGCGGGAACTACTCGGGAACGCTGGCGAATGCGTTGCAGTTCCACTTCAACGAGCTGTCAGATACGGCTGGTGCGCATCGTCCGGGGATTGTGCACCGCCTGGACCGCGATACGACCGGCCTGCTGCTGGTCGCCAAGAACAACCAGATCCACGCCCTGCTCTCCAGCCAGTTCGAGCAGCGGACAGTGAAGAAGCAGTACTGTGCGATCGTGAAGGGTGTCGTCAACATTGACACCGACTACATCGAGACGCACATGAAAACGCACACGCGGTTTCGTGAGCTGATGATGGTGTGTGCCCCGGAGCCGGAAGCCCGTGAAGCGATCACGTATTACGAAGTTGAGAAGCGGTTCCGCAAATGGAGCTTCGTACGCCTTTATCCGCATACTGGGCGGACGCACCAGCTGCGGGTCCACATGCAGTACATCGGCTACCCGATTCTCTCTGACGTGCAATACGGCATGAAGCCTGTCATGCACAAGAGCGACCTCCTGGGGGGTGCGCCGCCGAAAGACGAAGAAGACCCGATCTATATCAAACGCCAGGCGCTGCATGCTCACGTGCTGGAGTTCGATCACCCGGTCACCGCCGAGCGAATGCGATTTGAAGCTCCGATTCCTGCTGATATGCAGGGGGTGCTGGATCTGCTGGAGCGCGAGGGTAAATAGGGCTGCAGCGGAGTGCGGTCAACGGTTGGGAGCAACGAGATGTCAACGCAAAGCCGCGACGACGCTAAGGACTGGTGATTTACATTTTCTGGTCTGCTCAATCACCAGTTAAAGTCAAAGCGTGTTCCCAGAATGTCGGAGTTCGTCGCCCCGTAGATCGCTTCGCTGTTGGTGATAGGGTGGATATAGTCGAACATGATCCGGACCCGGTCGGACCAGTACCAGTTCAAGCCGATGGTGATGTCGTTGTAAGTCCCGGCGTTGATCGATTCCAGGTTCAGGTTCGAGTGACGGGCCTTGAGTTCCCAGGCACCCCAGCCACGTGAGCAGTTGGTCGCGTAGACCGTGTTGTTCGGGACGGACCGTCCGAATTGAGCTCCATGCTGGCCGAACTTCTCGAAGTTTCGATGCTCTCCCGTCAGGAAAAAACTGCCGTGCACATACCAGCCGTGGACGTACTCGCGTGACTGGTCCGTGAAATCGACCTGCGACAGATAGGCTTCGCTTTGCACGGAAAATGGCCCGCAGACGATGGCAGTTTCGAGATTGCCTGTCACATACGTATCGACGGGAATCACGCCCGAATCGATAATGCGAGGCCCCTCGTGGATCTGCGGTCGGCTGCGAATGCGATAACGACCGTCCTGATCGTCGGTAAACAGAACTCCCGCTCCCACGTGCCACAGGTAGCGACCCTCATCTTCATAATAAGGCAAACCAGTGACACGCCCACTCAGGCGATAACCCTGATTGTCATCAATGCGTTCTTTGAGACCTTCGCTGATGCTGTCGAGAAAAATGCCTCCCGACCAGGTGAGCATTTCGTCTTCGGTGCAGTTGTAAAACGCGACCCCAACTTCACGGTCCGCTGTGAAAACTCCCTGTGTCGGAATCGAACGTTCCAGGAAGACATTGTTCGTATCGTTGGTGACCTGCTCCAGACCAAACGGCACGAAGAAGTTCCCAATTCGTGCCCGCCCGATATACGGCAGCTCGTTGATCGAAAAGTAGGCGTCTTTAATGTCTGGAGAGGTGACGGTTCCAGCCGGACTTTCCCCGACCGTTTCCGGTTCCAGCGTCATCTGCAGGCGAAAATCGTAAAAGCCATAACCCTTCCCATCTGCGACCAGACGCAGGCGTCGGAATTCAAAGTAGTCCTTTGTATCAGGGATTGATTCACTCGCCTGAGCCCAGTTGATGTAGTCCAACTGGACGTGTCCACCCAGTTTGACGTCCCACTTGCGATTCTCCTTGGGAACGCCCCAGTCAAAAGATGGCTCCGCGTCCTTCTTTTTGTCTTTGTCCTTCTCGGCGGCCTTTGGCGCTGGTTTGGCTTCCAGCTTGGTAAGACGTTCCTGGAGGGCCTGAATTTCGGACCTCAGATCATCTTCCGGGCTGGAAGGCTCAGGTAGGTCAACCGAGAGATCGACCTCAGTTGCGAGCGCATCGGGTGCTATCAAGGGCGTTACGTCGGTCGACGGAGGCTGTTGCGCCACGCTAACCGCCGTGAGCTGCAGCAAGAGAATCAGCAGGCTCAGGTGGGTCAGGAACTTCACAAATCTTCTTCCGGGGCAGCAACATTGACGGTCAGGGAAACTTTGACGACAGACAAATGTTAGATCGGATAAAAATCGCCCAAAGGTGAACTTTTCCTCAAGTTTTCGACCAGAATCTCCCAGCATATTTCACGCCTTGCTTTTAAGATGCGGGTCGTCCGGGTTGGGACAACCCGGACGGCGTAGCAGCAACAAGTACGGTCAACTGCGCATTGGACGTCCATTCCGTGTTTCTCTCATGCCGAAGCGGCACGCCCGGGGTGGGGGGGCGGGACGGGTGGTCCAGCCGTTCATGGCTGGATCGGCGCAGCCGGCAAGATGCGTCACCATACGCGTCCAAGTGTACTCACGGTACAATTCGAGAGGTGGCCGCATGGCGCTGGCGTCTTGTTCGCTGCGCGAACCCAGCCGTAAACGGCTGGGCCACCCTAGTGCGAAGAGCCAATGGCCGACACCGACGTGCTATACGTCGTTAACCCCCGCAGCCCGGCGCTCTTCCAGCTCTGCGGTCAGGTACAGCAGGGGATTGTTCGTCGACTCGGCGTGTTGCTTGAGCAGGCCGAATTGTTTGGCGTCCCGGCAGAAATCGTTGAATGCGCTGCCGTGGACTCGTTCGTCGGTCAGATACTCCAGGACCAGCGGGCCTGCTTGTTCGTACTGCTTCAGTCGCGCGAGCAGGTCGATGACCACGAGTGCCGCCAGCGAGCGATCCTGATCGTCGTCAGCCTGTTCCATCTGCTGGCGGAAATATCCAATGCCTCCTTCCACATCTTTCCCCGAGACGACATCGAAGAAATGTCGATGAGCGACGAAGAAATCCCCGAACGGCGGATCGCTGTGAGGCAGCAGGTCGCGATTGAGGTGTTCGCCATAGAAGAGGAGGTCATCGATGAGCGTCAGTTGCGGAGCTTCGCTGGTCAGGCAGCGGGCAAAGCGGATGACTGAAGACAAATGGGACAGGTCGGTGTGATAGCTTCCCTTCTCGAAGATCCAGGGAGAATGGACGATCAGATCTCGCAGTGTCATGTCCGGCGGGAGCATCGCGACTTTTTCTTCGACGTGACGACGGACGGCATGCGTCAATTCTTCGTGCATGGCTTCCACGAGAAAGGCGGCTGCCTTCATGCGTACCGGCAGCGACATCTGCAGATAGATCTGGTCGAACGCGGTTACGGTGTTGCACATCCCGCTCGACCGCAGCATCATCTTCAGGCCATGAGCGGGGTTGACCAGTTCGTAGACCGCAATCTGAATGATCTCTTCGGATTGATCATCATGCGCCCCATCGGCGGGGACTTTGGCAATCGCGTCCGCGACCGGGCCCGGCTTATTGATGACGCGGAAATACTGCCACGCCTGGCTGATCTCGTGTTTGTCGAGCAGCTCCTGGCCCAGTTTCTCAAGCTCGGCGATGTAGCGACGCTCGAACTCTTCTTTGAGATGATCCGGGACATCGTCGAACGACGTCAACCTCGTCAGCGGCAGCCCCATTTCATAACGATGCTTGAGCAGGCGGGCCATGAGTAAGCCATGGGCATCGCGACCGCGTGACTGCGTCGCGATCAACTGCTCAATCGCCTGCCCGGGAGACTGATTGGTCAAGGTCTCGCGAAGGGAGGTGATGGTCTCGCTGGGCATGGAATCATCTTTCACTGCGGTTGTCCTTCCGTTGGGTCTGCTGGGCGGACCGTCAATCGAATCGCGAGTCTCCATCGTTCTCGGGCAGAGAAGACTGGAACGCAGAGGGAACAGAGGTGAGCAGAGATCGCAGAGGAGTATTTGTCGAGGTTTGGAGAGTCTTCGAACAGGATCAAATTCGACTACCGTTCGTCTCCACAATTGGTGCGGTTCGAAGACTCACCAGCACCCTACTTCTCTACTCTGCGACCTCTGCTCACTTCCGCGTGCTCTGCGTTCCAGTCTCCTCCGATCGCTTCACCGTCACGACGGATAATCTTCCGCGTGTCGTTTCCGGGCGATGCGGACGAGTAGCGTCAACAGGATCGCGACGACGATCAGGCTGAGGATCAGCGTCGCTGGGCCGTAGACGATGTGTCCTTCTTCGAGTTTCACGAACGACGACACGCCCGGGCTGAACGAGGTCGCGAAGAAGTTTCGCTCATACAGGACTGCCAGGCCGTTGTTCATGATGTGAAAGACAACCGGCGCGAGCAAGCTGCGTGCTCCGACAGCCAGCAGTCCCAAGACGACCCCTAACAGCGAGGCATTGAAAACCTGCTGCGGGATCATGTGCATCAACCCGAACAGAAAGCCCGAGAGAATCACTGGCATCCACAGCTTCTTCGAGTCCTGAAAACCTCGCATGATAAAGCCGCGGAAGCAAACTTCTTCACACAATCCCGGAGCCACAGAGAACGTCAACAGGATCAGCCAGAACGGGATGTTGGGATCCTTCATTGCGGACAGCGCTTCGATCGCATGCTGAGGCAGTTGAGGGAAGAATCCCGCGAGGAGTTCTTGCAACTTCAACGTCAGCGGATGAACGAAGATTGGCAGCACGAAGGCAATTAACAGCACATCAAAATGAGGAACCTTCAGTCGCAGTGTTTTGAGCGGATTTGATGTGAGCATGATCGCCATCAGGATCGCAGGAAACGCGATGATCACCAGCTGCTGAATGACCAGCAGTTGAATCATGCGGATGCCTGCCTGCCCCGGCTCGACGCTCCCGAGCGCCTGTCCGAAGTAGTTCATCATGAAAAATTGCAGCAGCATTGTCAGGACGAAGCAGAAGGCTGCTTCGGTAAAGCTTGGCGTTTCCCCCTTGTCTCGCAGCAGGTGTCGCAGCCACAGTTTGAGCTCGAATCGCTCGGCTTCCCGGAAGAGCACATCTTCCCGCTTGAACTGCTCGATCGCAAAATAAAGTGCCAGCAGAGAATAAAGGAAACTCGTCAGCAAAACGGCAGGAGCATAGATCAACAGCGAGTTACTGCCACTGGTGTCTAACAACAACCCCTTGAGCAGAAGCGCAGGCCCCATCACCGGCATGAAGCTAAAAAACGGCGTCAGCTCGACCGCAGGGGACAGGCAGAACACCGTCAGCCCCATCGTCACGATCAACAGCGGCGTCAGATAATACTGCCCTTCTTTGCTGCTCTTGGCAAAGATCGCGAACGCGAGGCTGAGGGCACTGAAGAGAGCCGCCAGTGGAATCGCCAGCAGCAGGACCCAGAACAGCTGGCTGAATCCTGGCATCGCGACATTACCGAGAGCTGACAGGTTCTGTCGTCCTGCCCCCATGGAGAGCATGTACGTCCCGGTAATCCCCATGCTGCACAGGTTGAGCAGGGCCGTGCAGATGCTGAAGAGCATGACGGTGAAGAACTTTCCGATAACGATCTCCGCTCGCGTCGCAGGGCAAATGAGCAGCGTCTCCATCGTTCCGCGTTCCTTCTCGCCGGCTCCCAGGTCGATGGCCGGATAGAATGCGCCCGTGACGGACATGATGATCAATAACGCCGGAAACAGCTTGCTCCAGACGTTGGCGGAGATCTGTTCATTCTGGGCGACGTCGATCCGCATCAGGTCCAGCGGATTGGACAGATCGCCCGGCAGGTTCGCTTCATCCAGGCGAGCGGAGAGAATCGCGCTCTCCCACTGCTCGAGGGCATCGTTGACGCGGGCGTAGGCGATCCCCGATTTCTCGTCGGCCTTGTTATAGAGAATGATGGGGCGAAGCCGGGTGACGTCCTGCTCGTCGGCATTTCGACTCGCGAGTTCCTGATTGACCTGCTTGAGTTGCTCAGCGAACCCTTTCGGGAAAATGATCAGCACTTCCGCGGGCATCGACTGAAACTGCTCGCCCAGCTTGATCTGCAGGTCTTTCAGCGACTTGTCGAGTTGTTGCTTCTTCGACTCATCGGCGTGATCGAGTTGCTCTCTCAAGGAGCGATACTCATCCGCTTTCTGCACCAGCTCGTTCGACTCTTCGATGATCTTTGGTGGCTGCTCACGGAGCCCCCAGTCTTCGAGTTCCTTCTCGGTCATCTCCTTGGTCTTCTCGGTGACGACGACGATCTTCGCTGCGTCGCTGGGCACATCGAACCAGCGGGCATCGATCCGCATCCCGTCTTCACTCAACAGCGAAGGAGCTGGCAGATCATCGATCCCCAGAATCGCGACCGTCCGAGACTGCTCGGAAAACAGCAGCGTCATCTGCAGCATCCCGATCCCCAGCGCCGGGTACAATAGCAGCGGCAGCACCGCGACCATGAACAACGTACGACGATCCCGCAACTGGTCATTGACCTCGCGGTGGAAAATCAACTTGATATTACGCCAGCTCATGGGGGAGTTTTACCACGGAGGACACAGAGGAGCACAGAGTCTCACAGGGAACACCAAGTGAATATTCTTGAACCTTCAGTCCTTTTCACATTTCGATTTATCGGTATGGGTGAAGTTTCATCAAGAGGTATCGTCAGGAAACACCGTTCGCTCTCTGTGAACCCCTGTGTTCCTCTGTGCCCTCTGTGGTGAAACTCTGCTTCAGCTTCGCCTCGTGCATCCCGATCAGGTCGAAGAAGAGTTCTTCCATGTCAGGCTGCTGGTAACGCTGGGACAGATCCGGCAGAGTTCCCTCGGCGAGGATGACCCCTTTATAGATGACGGCAATCCGGTCGCACAACTTCTCGACTTCCCGCATGATGTGGGTCGAGAAAATGATCGACTTCCCTTGGCTTTTCAGAGACTCAATCGCCTTGAGGACTGCCCGGGCGACGAGGACATCCAGCCCCGAGGTCGGCTCATCGAAAATCAGCACGGGCGGATCATGTACGATCGTTCGCGCGATGGAAACCTTCTGTTTCATCCCGGTCGACATCTTCGAGCCGAGGACATCCTTGATGTCATTCATCTGCAGCAGTTCGAAGATCTCATTAAGTCGAGCCTGCAGCTTGTCTTCCGGCAGGCCGTACAGACGACCGTAATACTCGACAAGTTCCCAAGCAGTCATCCGGTCGTAAATGCCGGTGTTGTTCGACATGAACCCGATGTTCTGACGCACCTGCGTCGGCTGCTTGACGACATCATACCCCGCCACGACCGCCGTCCCCGACGTCGGCTGCAGCACGGTACTGAGGATCCGCAGACAGGTCGTCTTGCCCGCCCCGTTCGGCCCGAGAAGCCCGTAAATCTCCCCCGGCTTGACCTCAAAACTGACATTTTCCAATGCAAAAACATGGCCGCGACGCAAGTCGGCAAAGCTCTTCGACAAATTCTGTACGCTGATCATGAGCGGTTGTCGTTTTTCTGTAGAGCTGTCGTGTGGAATAGCTCCGTGGGGGAACGTGATACTCTGGGCAGGAATTTTCAAGTCCCCAGAATTCTACCATCCTCCCGTACCCCAGACAGCCAAGCCAAGACCTCATTTCGATGACTTTGGCAAACCTCTCAGATCAGTCACAACATGACGATTATCCCAGTCTCTCCAATATGAAGCGTGAACACCACGTTTGCATCCAACCACCCATCCGTCCCGGGTGAGAGTGGGGTTCAGGACGGGTGCCTGGAGACAGGTGGCCTCAGGACGGGTGGTCCAGCCGTTCATGGCTGGATCGGCGCAGCCGACAAGATACGTCACCATCCGCACCCAAGTGCACTCACTTTACGGGTGCCACTGGCTGTGCCAGTGTCTTCGATCCGAGTGAGACAAGAAGCAAGCAGCAGAGTCTTTTTCAGGACAGAATGTCGAGCACCGTTCGGCACTGGCACAGCCAGTGGCACCCGTGGCGGGATAGCGAATGACGTAGTAAAGTCGATCGTAACCGCATGGCGCTGGCTTCTTGTGAGCTGCGCTCACCCAGCCATGAACGG
>SXGT01841767.1_pt1 | contig 17210 bp, 13 predicted proteins | sample 3176221 | NCBI WGS metagenome assembly SXGT01 (sample SAMN11356862, study PRJNA531348) | freshwater metagenome | isolation source: freshwater sample F1-120 | place: China: Fuxian Lake, Yuxi | collected 2017-12-25 | reverse complement strand
GCACCGGTCACGAGAGCGATCTTCGACGAAAGCAACGGCGTGGACATTTCGATTCAGAGTGAGTGGTCTTGTCTGCGGAGCGATCACCAGCGCAACACGATGTGGCCCCAAGCCAGCCCGGCGCCAAAGGCCGGCATCACGCGCGACAACCTGTTCTTGCGCATGGGCACCGCGGACTTCGATGCGGTCGTCGGCACGAACCTGCGCGGCCCCTTCTTGGTGTGCAAGGCATTTGCGCGTGCGATGGCCAAGGCACGCGGCGGGCGCATCGTCAACATTGGCTCCGTCGTCGGCATCACCGGCAACGCGGGTCAGGTCAACTACGCGGCGAGCAAGGCTGGACTCTTGGGTCTGACCAAGTCGCTCGCGCAAGAGCTTGCCGGCCGTGGAGTGACGGTCAACCTGGTTGCCCCGGGTTTCATTGCAACCGACATGACGGCGCAGATCCCAGATGCAATGCGTCAGGGCATGCTCAACGAGATCCCGCTCGGCAGGTTGGGTGCACCCGAGGACATCGGCGCAGCCGTCTTGTTCCTGTGCAGTGAAGGCGCCTCCTACATCACTGGCCAGACGCTTGTGGTGGACGGCGGCATGACCATGTAGTTGTCCCGGCGCAGTCCCGAGGGTTAGCCCCTCGGGCATGGGCTTCAGTCCCTACCCACAGAGGAAAGAAACAGTGTCGAAGGTCGAAAACGTCGAAGAGCGAGTGCTGAACATCGTCTGCGAACAGCTCGGGACCACCCGAGACAAGATCTCGAACGAAACATCGTTCATCAACGATCTCGGCGCGGACTCCCTCGACACGGTCGAGTTGGTCATGGAGTTTGAAGACGAGTTCGAGATCAACATCCCCGACGAGGACGCGGAGAAGATCCAGACCGTCGGCGACGCCGTGAAATACATCACGGCCAAGCTCAGCTGACAGCCCCGGCGCCCGATCACGGGCGCCTTCTCCTGGTCCAGATGAGCGGATTACAACCCCGCTTGAGCAAACGCCATGGCACGTCGTCGCGTCGTCATCACAGGACTCGGTTCCGTCACCTCGCTTGGCCTCGACATGCCGACCACGTGGGAGAAGATCCTGCGCGGTGAGTCGGGTGCGGGCCTGATCACCAAGTTCGACACCAGCAAGAACACGACCAAGTTCGCGTGCGAGGTCTGGGGCTTCGATCCGGAGAAGTATTTCAGCCGGCCCGAGGCCAAGAAGCTCGACCGCTATACGCAGTACTACATCGTCGCAGCGGACGAGGCGATGAAGTCGGCGGGCTTCGATGCGAACAAGATCGACCCGACCCGCGCCGGCTGCATCCTCGGAACAGGGATCGGCGGCATTCACGAGATCGAATCCAGCAAGGTGCTCCAGATCGAGCGCGGGGCCGACCGCATCAGTCCCTTCTTCGTGCCGAAGATGATGGCCAACGCTGTCGCTGGCCAGGCGGCGATCCGGTTTGGGCTGCAAGGCACCTGCTACGTGACCAGTTCTGCCTGCGCCAGCAGCAGTCATGCGATCGGCATGGCGCTGCGCACGATTCAGTGGGGCGAGGCGGACTTCATGCTGACCGGCGGCTCGGAAGCCGCGACCACGGAACTCGGGCTCGCGGGATTCTGTTCTCTGCGCGCCTTGTCGACGCGCAACGACGACCCAAAACGCGCCAGTCGACCCTTCGACCGGGACCGCGACGGGTTCGTCAAGGGCGAAGGCGGCGCCGCGCTCGTCCTCGAGGAGGTCGAGCACGCGAAGCGACGCGGCGCGACGATCCTGGCGGAAGTCCTCGGGTTTGGCTCCACGGATGACGCCAGCCACATCACCGCCCCCAACGAGTCGGGCGAAGGACCCAGCCGCGCAATTCGGCAGGCTCTGCAGGACGCTGGTCTCGGGCCGGAATCCATTCAGTATGTGAATGCCCACGGCACCAGCACCGAACTCAACGACAAGATCGAAACTCTGGCGATCAAGAAGGTGTTCGGTGAGCACGCCAAGCAGTTGGCTGTGTCGTCGACCAAGTCGATGGTCGGCCATCTCTTGGGCGCGTCGGGCGCGATCGAACTTGCGGTGACTGCATTGTCGATTGCGCACGGCCATATTCATCCCACGATCAACTACGATACCCCTGACCCAGCCTGCGACCTCGACTACGTGCCCAACCAGGCACGCGATCTGCGTGTCGAGCACGCGATCAGCAATTCGCTAGGATTCGGGGGTCACAATACGTGTCTGCTGCTCGGTCGGTTTCGCGGCTGAGCCGCGACCGAGGAGCACAGTCATGAAGAAGAAACTGAAGGACGCGCTGCACCGCTACAAGGTCGAATCGTTCAAGCTCACGCACCATGGCCTCGATGTCGCCGCGGTGAGCAAGGAGATCCTCGAAGCAACGCATGTGGCATTGCAGAACGCCTACCACCTGCACTTCGAGAAGAACGCCAACCCTGAGCAGGCGGAGACGTTTCGGATGGTGAAGACCTTTGTCACCGAGGCCCTCCTGCCACCGGTTTTGGAAAAGGTCATGCGTCGCATCACTGCGATCGAGAAGCAGCAGTCACACATGGTCGACCTGCTCAGTGAGTTGATGGAGGCGCTGTCCCAGGACGACGCCGCCTGCAGCAGCTGACTTCAGCCAGGCACCGGGCAGGCGCCTTTGGTCCGCGCGGCCGATGGAAGCTCGCATCCTGCCTGCGTCAGGCATCTGGGACGATCTCGCGTGCAAACTGCATCGAGTCCGTGGATTCGACACCGCTTGCACGACGCTTAGATCGGCCTGATGCCAGGCTCGCAGACAGCTTGCGTTTCAGAAAGGGCTGCTAGGATGTGAAGCTCATGAAGAGCGTGATCGCAGCCGATCTCGGCGGGACCAAGTGCCGCGTCGCGCTGGTGACCGAGGACCAGCGGGTCGTCGCCGCGCAGCGAATCAACACGAGCCGCGACCGCGCGGTGTTCTTGCCAGCGCTCGATGCAGCCTTTGCTGCTGCGCTTCTTGCCCGCCCGGATGGCGTGGAGGCGCCCAGTGCCGTCGGCGTCGGAACCGCAGGCGTCATCACCGCCGATGGACTGACGATCGAAAGGGCCCCCAATCTGCCGCTCGATCAGTTTGCGATGGTCCGCCACCTGCGTGAGACGCTTGGGCTCCCCGCTGCCTTGATGAACGATGGCCGAGCCTGCGCGATGGGGGAATACGCGGTTGGAGATGCGCGCGGCGCAGACCCGCTGCTGTGCTTGTTCTTCGGCACCGGCATCGGCATCGGCCTGATCGTGGGTGGTCGCCCGCATGCTGGTGCCGACAATGCTGCGGGTGAAATCGGTCACACCATCTTCGTGCCGGGCGGCCGCACGTGCCCGTGCGGAGGGCTCGGGCACTTCGAGGCCTACTGCGGCGGCCGCGCGATCCAGGAGCGCCTGCGCGATGCGCTCGGCCCTTCGCCCGACGCATCCATGTGGAGTTTGGCCAACGCGCTTGCGACCGGACGAGGCGAGGCGCGCGTCGTAGTCGAAGATGCCGTCATGGCTGCTGCGGTTTGCACGGCGAACGCCTGCACCCTGTTCAACCCACGGGCCGTCGTGCTCGGAGGCGGCGTCGTAGAGGCCTGGCCAGAATTGGCTGCGCGCATTGAGGCATTCGTCCGCGCCCAGTGCTCACCGGCCATCACCCGCAAGCTGCGGTTCTGCGACAGCAAGGCGGGATCCGACGCGATCCTGCTTGGCGCCGCGGCTGCTGCTCGCGATGTCGGCTTGCGCGCGTGAGCTTTTCGTCGCGCTGCCCAAACCGCTAGGATCCCCGCGCCTCCTGGGAGGGTGGCAGTATGGACATCGCGGTATTCGGCGGCGGGCGTTCGCCTGAACACGACATCTCGGTGCGCTCCGCGCGCATGGTGCTGGCCAACCTCGACCGCCAGCGTTTTCGCGTCTGGCCTGTGTTCCTCGACCAGGCAGGGATGTTCTGGCCGCATCGCAAGCCGCTGCAAGCCGGCGAAGAATGGGAGCCCGGGAATCGCTCGACTGCGCACGGCCCATTGCGCGCCGGCACTGCGATCGACTGGCTCGTCGAAGTTGCGAGGGTTCGCATGGTGTTCCCGGCCCTGCATGGCCCATATGGCGAAGACGGAAGGCTGCAGGGAATGCTCGAAATCGGCGATGTCCCGTTCGTCGGTTCGGATTGTCTTGCCTCCGCGTTGGCGATGAACAAACAGCGCACGCGCCAGATCCTCCAGCAGTCGGGCATCCGCGTTGCCGATGCCTACGTGCCCGAGGCGCCCCTTGCATCGTGCGATGTCGAAGTCGAGTGGCGGAGCCTGGTCGAGCAGGTCGGAAGCCCGGCATTTTGCAAGGCCGAGTGCAGCGGCAGCAGCCGCGGCGTCGCGCGGGTCGCGTCGCAGAAGGAGTTGCAGACATTCGTCGACGCCAACAAGCGCACCTTCCATCGCTGGTTTGCGGAGTCGCTCGTCGCCGGCGAAGAACTCACTGTGCCGGTGCTGGGCAATCGTGACGGCGCCCTGCGGGCCTTGCCGCCGATCGGCATCTACCCGCGCTTTGCCGACCACTTCGACGAACGAGCGAAGTATGAGAAAGGCGCCTGCGACGAAATCTGCCCGCCGCCCGGTTGGACGCAGGAACGGATCGCTCAGGTGCAGCACATCGCGCTGCAATGCCACCGCGCGCTCGGTTGCGACGGGATGTCTCGCACCGACATGATCTTCGCCGCCGATGGACCCGTGGTCCTTGAAGTGAACACGATCCCTGGCATGACCGATGCCAGCCTGCTTCCCAAGGCCGCACAGACTGCCGGCATCGCCATCCCACAGCTGCTGAACATGCTCGTCGATTACGCGTTGGATCGTTGGAACGTCGATGCTCCGCGCGCGTGCGTTGCACCAGGCGTGCGACGTCCGCAGGCGGCCGCTTCCGGCCAAGCCCGTGCTACGACATCCGCGAACGTCGTCGACGCCTGAGGCGGATGCTGTCCGTCGCCATTCCAGTATCGCTGCCTCAAGCCCCAGCAGCAGAACCGTCATGGATCCAGTGGCTCTGGGAGGCGACGCAGACGCGCGGCACCCTGGAGACACTGGTCGCGATTCTGGTGGCGATGGTCTGTCTCATCGTCTGGTGGCGGCTTTCGAGACTCGGCGACCGCATCAAGAACCGGTCCCTCCTGAGCGACTACTTCTTTGGCATCGAGCAGGCGCTGCAAGGCGATTTGAGTGGGGCCGAAGAACGGCTCGAGCGTGTTCTGGCCGAAGACCCGGAGAACCACTACGCGCGGATGCTGCTCGGCAACGTCTACCTGTTGTTGAAAAGGCCCGAAAAGGCGCACGCACAGCATCTGTTGCTGCGTGACTCATTCGCGGTAGGTGGCGCAAGCAACTCGCTGCAACTCGGCATGGCCTTGCTGGCCGCGGGACGACCGCGCGAGGCTGCGGAGGCGGCGTTGTCGATTGGCGACGGGAAGACCCCATCTCGCGACGCTCTCGAGTTCGCATTCCGAGCTCGGCTGCAAGCAGGGGATCCAATCGCCGCAGCTGAAATCGCCAGCCGGATCCTCCCGTTGCTCGCTCGCGGAGAGAACGATGCGAAGCTCAGGAGGCGCGAATCAGACGGCCAGCTTCGGAGCAGCATCGCGATTGCGTTTGCCCAGGCGGGTTCAGCCCGCCTCACCGGCGGCGACCGACAGGGTGCCGCAGCATTTCTGCAGCGGGCCACGGCCCTTGGGCGTGGATCTTCCCACGTTGCTCTGCTGCAGGCCCGGCTCGATGCGGTTGGACAACTGCCCGCAGTCGCTGCACAGCGCTTGCTCGGCTGCGATACCGAGGCGCTGGCGACAACGCAGACTGCCGCAGGATCTGCGGTGCCAGAACGCGCCCACAATTGGCCGCAGCGGCTTGCGCACTTGTGGCCCGAGGGTCGATGGCGGTGCTCGGCCTGCGGCACATCGCTGCTGACCGAGGCCGGGCCGTGCACTCGGTGTGGCGCAGAAGACAAGGCCAAGGCGGATGAGCCGTTGCTGTTCATGCCAGTGCAGGCGCCAGATCGGCTCGCGGATGCTCTCGAGGCCAATGCGGCGCACGTTCGCCGTGCATGCCGCCAAGCACTCGAGGCGGAGGCCGATTCCGACGACTTCCATTCTGCTCGTCGCGCCGTGCTCGAACTTGGGGAACAGGCGGTCCCTGAGTTGCTCGACCGTGCCACCGGCCGCGGCCAGGCTGCGACTGCGGCCATCGACTTGTTGCGCGATCTCGGCCCAAAGTGCACGCCCGCGCTCTTCGCGGCCGCAGAACGGCGTGAGGAGCGGCGCATCTTCCCCGATGGGGGCGCGACGGCGAACGCAGTGGGCCGCGTCGTTCAGGGCTATGGCCGAGAGGCCTTGCCGCACATGCGAGCGCTCTTTGCTTCCGCGAAGTCGGGAAGCCGCAAGGTCCTCATCGACTACTTCCTCGGACTTGCGGACATGACGGAGTTCCAGGCAATCCTGGAGCGCTTCCCTCCGGTCGAAATCCTGAATCGCATCGCGAAGGCCGACGAAGCGGTCCTTCGTCGATTCTTGCAAGCGATCCAGAAGGGCAGCTTCGTCGCGGACGTGCTTCTCGCTGACCCGATGTTCGAGCGCGACGTCGACGTGTTTCGCGCCATTCCGGGTGCTGCACACCCAGACGCCCTGGAAGGGCTGCTGGCGCGCCGCGGACCATCGCGGGCCTTGCTCGCGGAGTGGATCGAAGTGTTGGCGGAGGAACCGGTCGATGGCCTTGCAAGTCGCCAGCTCGTGGCCGCCGGCGTGCTCGCAGTCGACGTGCTGATCGCCGCCCTCGTCGACGAAGATCGAAGCGAGTCCGTGCGGCAGCGAATGTCAGACCTCGTGGCGAGGATCGGCCCAGCATGCGTCGACCGACTCTGCGATAGTTTTGCCAGCGAGCCATCTGACGGGGATGACTTCTTGCGCGCGACGCTAGTGCGCATGGGGGATCCGGCAGTGGAAGCGATCTGCGCGGCATACACCCGCCCTGGCCTGATCGGGCTGATGACGATTGGCTACTTCGGCAGGGGTGGCCATCGTCGACGGCAACTCGTGCTGACCTTGCGCCAACTCGGCACCAATCGTTGCCGCGTCGCGTTGGCATCGCTGCGCGCTCACGAGTTGGACGCGGACATGCAACTGGCGATGGAAGAGGCCCTGCACCATCTCGGCCGCAAGAGCGCTGGAGGCGAGGATGTCCGTTAGGCAGGGCTTCTTGCGCAAAGCTGCCGCGAAGGCTGGCAAGGCGATGTTGCCAAGGACATGGAAGGGCAAGGCGCTGCTCTACGGCATCCCGGTGCTCATCGTGCTCGCGTTGCTCGATCCCGTATTCGGCATCGTGCACAAGGTCTTCGATCTATTGGGACAGGTGCTCCGACCAGCCCTCGAAACCGCGATTGGCCGGATTGCATCGACGCTGCTGTCGCTCGCAGCCTTGCTGTGGGTCACGTGGCGCGTGTTCCGCAGACAATTCCGTTCCATGCGGTGCCATGCGCTGCTTGGTCGGCACTTTGATGCAACCGCTGCCCTCCTCGCCGGCGACGAAGTCCGGGCTCGCAACCTGCTGAAGGCCATCTGTCGCCGCAGGCGAGTGAAGCCAGAGGAGTATCCGTGGATCGTTCCGGATGCGTGCCTGAAGTTGGCCCGACTTGCACTCGAGGCACATGCACCTGCAGAGGCGCTGCTGTGGGTCGCGCGGTGCTCGGATCCAAAACTTCCAGTCGAACTAGACCGCTCCCGGTCCCAGTTGCGCATCGCGGCGCTGGCGGCGCACGGGAATGCCCTGCCGGAAACAGCGATCGCCGAGGCGCGGCAAGCGTGCGAGCGGCATGCAGAAGATCCACGTCTTTGCTCCGCCTTGCGGGCGCTGCTGCTAGCGCAAGGCGACTTGCGAGGAGCCGCCGAGGCTCAGATCCGAGTTGCGCAGCACGCGGCGCCGGCGGCAATCCGGGCGGAACAGGAGACTCTCTGTCGCGATGCGCTGACGGCCGGATTGCAGGCCTTGCGCGAAGGCGACGTCGACTTCGCGAAGAAGATGCAGCGCGCGACGCAGAAGCTGCCGGGACCCAGTGCCGGGCTGCTTCAAGGGGAAATCCTTGTGCAGAGGGGAGACTACCGCAACGCCGTCCGAGCGTTTGGCGAAACGGCTTCGCCTGCCGGCCTGGACCGAATCGCAGAGTTGCTGCGGGATCGGCCCGGATGCGTGGATCCTCGCGAGTTGCTGGCGTGCTGCCCGATGCAGGGCACGGTGCTGCTGGTCGCCAACGAACTCGCGCGGTTGGGGCAACGCGATGCCGCGCTGCGTGCCGTCCGACATGCCGCCGAACATCTCGGCCCATCGCCAACCGTCTGCCTTTCGCTTGCCGAGACGCTGGAAAAGCTGGGGGAGGCCGGGCGTGGCCAGGCGCTGGCCACGGCTGCGGCCCAGCGTCTGCTGCTCGCAGAACCTCCAGCCGACGCACCGAAGTCGGCTTGAGTTAGGACCGCATCTAGGCATACTTCTGCGCCCTCCGCGCCGGAGTGGCGGAATCGGCAGACGCACAGGTTTCAAAAACCTGCGCCCGTAAGGGCGTGCGGGTTCAACTCCCGCCTCCGGCACCATTCTCTCGTATCGCTGCGGCGTCCCCGCATCCTGCCAGGACTTGCCGGTGCAGGCGTTCGGGACCGCCTGCACCGTGGTCACGAACGCAAGCCCTACACGCAGGCACCTGCACGCAGGCCCTACACGCCGGCATCATCCGCCGTGCCTCGTGCGGCACCGGCCGCTGCAGTTCGGTTCGCGCCCCCCTTGGGCCGGCAGCGCGCGGGGCAGCGCGCAGGCTGCGCCACCCATTCTATGCTCGAACTCGTTGGCAATGCGCCGGGCTCGACGTGCAGCAAAGATCGCGAGGACTGCCGCCTTTCATCGATGAAGGCCCACGGAGTGTGGCACCGCAGGAATCGCCTCGCCGAGCGCCCGCAGTCCTTCACTCGCTCAACCCATCGTCACGACCAGCTCTTCGTCGACTTCGCTCTGGAGCAGGTTCTGGATCGCCATCATCGTCCCCGACGTGGAACTCGGGCAGCTCCCGCACGCGCCCTGGTAGCGAATGACCAGGGTCTTGCCGTCGAGGCCAAGCACTTCGAGACCGCCGCCGTCGCCGGCCAGTGCTGGGCGCACCCGATCGTCGAGCAACGAGTTGATCCGCGACAGCATCTCGGGGTCGCCGCCGCGCGGAAACGTAGCGAGCGGGTTGTCGTGCGAGGGTGCGGAAGGGGAGGCGTGGCCGTGTGAGCCGCAACCATGCGCCATGCCCGCAGAGGCATCAGTCGTTTCTCCGCCGTCGGCATGGGTCTCGAGCAGCCGCGTCACCTGCTCTGCTACCCCGCGCCAATCGGACTTCGCCGTCATGCTGACGGTGACGAAGTTCTCGCAGAAGAACAGCGTCTCGACTCCTGGCACCGCGAACATCCCGATCGCGAGCACGTCGTTGCGCGCATCCTCGGGCTTGCCGTAGCTGCGCGTTTGCCCGCCTCGCGTCATCGGCTGATCGATGACGAACTTGAAGGCGTTGGGATTTGGAGTCGGGAGGATGCTCTGGACCTTCATGTCTGGTTGCGTTCGTGCGCGTGGCGGCTCGCGATCAAGTAGTTGTCGGCCGCAACGCTCTTGGCGCAAGGGGTCACCGGCGCAGATCGCGAAGGATCCCCGTCGGCCCCGTGGTCACGGAAACCGGTCGCCACAATCCCCCGGAGCCAGCGTGGTCGACCACGCGAACCGCGATGTCGTGCCGGCCAGGCGAAAGGGTGGCCCCCAGTTCGATGGTCTGCGGTTCCAACCAGACCGTGACCCCGGTCGCTGGATCCCCTCGACGGTCGACCAGCTTGCCGTCGATCCAAAGCGCAAAGCTGTCGTCGACACCCGCGAAGAGCATGCGCGACGTCAAGCCTGCAAACTCCACCGGCACGTCGATCGAAGTCCGATACCAAGCGATGCCGGTGTAGCCGCGAAGGTCCTCCGCCTGATTCTCCCAGTGCATTCCCGCTGCGAGTTCGCGCCAGCCGGCCGCTTGGTCATCGTGTGCAGGCAGTTGCCACCCCGAGTCGAGACCGCGATCGTCTGGGTCGGTCGCAAAGCGCCACTTCGAGAGTTCCAGCACTCGCTCAGTGCAGAGGCTGCGCCAGGCTGCAATCGTCTCGGGCCGGAGCGCGCGCCTGGGCGGCGGGCCTTCTGCGAGATGGCGCAATAGTTCGTGTTCGACATAACGACCGGCGTCGGTGGCATGGTCCAACGTGGATGCAATCAGGCGACCCTTCCCAAGCCGGGTCTCGAAGGCGAGCAAGTGCATCCGGACCTCAGGCAGGTCATGTGTCTCCCAGTAGGCGAGGATCGGATCGACCTGATCGCGCCATGGCGCGTAGGGGATCATGCGATCGCCATCGAGGTCAAACGGCAGCAACTCACAGAGCATTTGCGCCGGCAAGGCCGCGTGCACGGGATGCGGCGGCGCGAAGGGCGCGCCTCGCAAGTGCCACAGGGGATGCGCCTGGATCGTCCCCTTGAGGTTGCCAACGCGCAGGAAGGCAGAGGCACCTTTCTCGATCGCAGTGAGCGCCGCATCATCGAGCACGTCGAGCACCAACACCTCACTCGGTGCACCCTCTGTGACCTGCGGCAGCAGCCACACATCCCAACCCGTCTCGATGCCATCGAGCGACGCCTCGGCATGCGCGCGGGTCGGACGGTCCACCGCCGGCATCGGCCTTGACTCGAATGCCGTTGCGTCCGGGCCAAAACCCACTGGGCAAACACGAAGCCGAAGGTGACGGTCGGGGGCGGTGACGAACGCGCGTGAAAGGCCGTCCAGCGTGAGCATGCGGTCGCCATGCCAGGAGAAGTCGCTGACCGACCACTTTGGAACACCGTCCTCGTCACAGAGTCCCATCCGTGCCTTCGGGAAGTCAGCAGCAACGCTCACGACATAGCCTGCGTAGGGCAACCTCGCGCGCAATGTCTCGATCTGCGCGCGACGGAGCGCCATCGCGTGGTTGCGCGCAATTGCCGGCATGGCAGCAAGCGTTGACTCGCCGAACTGTGCGGCGACCCATAGTTCGAACTCGCGTTGCGAATCCAGGCACAACGGCCGACGCCATGCTGGCCAGTCCCCGCGCTTTCCCCACGCGGCGAGGTCGACCCAGGTGTCCCCGGCCATGCACTCGCCGAGCAACAGCGGCTTGTCGCCATGCTGCTCCATGTGCCGCTCGAAGTCTCCGAGCCGGGACCGAAACCAGCGGCAGTTGCCATAAGGATGCTCGTCCCAGAAGTCCGTGACGCGCTGCCAGCCGATCCAGGAACTGTCATCGACGACCAAGGTGTCGGGAACGTCCGCATGGCAGGCGTCGAACAGAGCCCTCACGACACCGAGATCCGCGTCGTGACCCGTTTCGCACGTGATGCTTCGAAACGCCACGCAAGCGTGCCCGCGATCGTGCGCGAAGAACTCGCGGTACTCGCGCAACAACTCGTCCTTGTGCGCGGCGTCGAGCTTCGGGTGCCAAGTCGGATACTCCTGCCAGATCAGCATCCCTAGCTCATCGCACAATTCGAAGACGCAGCGCGGCGGCACGAAGAGGCAGCACTTGAGCAGGTTGAAGCCAAGGCTCTTCCAAAGCTCGATTTGACTGCGCCACCATGCTGGATCGGTTGGGGGATGGAGCAAACCACTGCCGCAGCCCCAATGGAGCACGCCGCGCACGGAGAGCAACGCACCGTTCCAGTGAATCTCGCGTCCATGAGCTTCCAAGCGACGGAAACCGACACGAAGCGAAGCGGAGTCGATTTCTCGATCGCCATCCCAGAGGGACAGATGCGCAACGTATTGGAACGGCTCCGCGGGTGACCAAGCTCTGACTCCAGCGATGGCGATTTGGAATTCGAGCGCGCCCGCCCCTTTGATTCGCTCGGTGGTTCGCGCCACAACGTCGTCGCCAGTGCGCACCGTCAGTCGCAGCTGAAGTTGTTCAGGAGAATGCGTTCCAGCCGACCATCGAAGTGCGACACGACTGAGCAAGGCCCCAGACCCATCGCGCTCGAGCCTGCCGAACAGCGATGTGCCGGCCCGGTCGATCGCAACGCCATCGTCGACGCGCAGTGAGACACCTTGCCACACGCCACCGAAGTGCGGCTGGATGATGGGCAGGAAGCCTTGGGTGTTGTGGCCAACCCGCTCGTCGATCTCGATCGCAATCGAGTCCTCTCCATCCCAACGCAACGCCGCCGTCAGTTCGCAGCAAAACGGCGTCCAACCGCCGAGATGCGAACCGACCTCGGCATCATTGCAAGTCACTCGCGCATGCGTCGCCACCGCCAAGAACTCCGCCCAGATCTTCCGGCCCTTCCACGTCGAAGGCAGATCGAGCGTTCGCGACAGCTTCACCGAACCGTCGAAGGCGACGCCAAGAGCAGTCTCATTCGCAGCCGGCAGAGAAATGTAGGTCGCGCCAGTGCCGGCGCGAGGCTCGACCCGCTCGATGCGCCAGTCGCCATGCAGGGACAGTCGTTCCTGGCCTCGCACGAACGCACAACTCCATCCGGTGCAAAACGCGAGCACCGCCACGAGGAACGGATTGCTGCTCATGCGTAGACCGCGCGCAGTTTCGATTCGAGGTAGCTCAGAAAGGGTTGGGATGACAACTCCGAGCCGGTCGCAAGGCGGCACAGCTCGCGCGGTTCGTGCCGGCGACCGTGGCGATGCACATGGTGCCGGAGCCAGTCGAGCAGCGGCGCGAAGTCGCCCCGCGCTTGATGCTCCTCCAGATCGGGGATCGCGCGTGCAGCCGCCGCCGCAAACTGCGCGGCGTAGAGGTTGCCAAGGGTGTAGGTCGGGAAGTAACCGAACAAGCCACAGGACCAGTGGACATCCTGCAGGCAACCGCGGCGGTCGTCCGGCACATCGATTCCTAGCAACTCCTTGTAGCGGAGATTCCAGGCAGCGGGCAGGTCGACGACTGCCAGCGCGCCGTCGAGCAGTGCTCTTTCGATTTCGAATCGGACCATGATGTGCAAGTCATAGGTCAGTTCGTCAGCTTCGACGCGGATCAGGCTTGGTTCGACGCGGTTGCACGTTCGCCAAAGATCGTCAGGCGACCAGCCGTCGACTTCGACGCCTAGCTTCTGCCGCAACATCGGCAATGCCCAGTGCCAGAACGCGCGACTCTTGCCGACGTGGTTTTCCCACAGTCGCGACTGGCTCTCGTGGATGCCCAGCGACGCAGCCTCGCCGAGCGGAGTGCCCATGTTCACTTCGTTCAGGCCCTGCTCGTAGAGGCCGTGGCCGCCTTCGTGCATCGCAGACCCAAGCGCGTCGAGCACGTTGTCCTTCGCGTAACGCGTCGTGAGGCGCACGTCGCCGACCGACCCGGTGCAGAAGGGATGCGCGCTGCGATCGAGTCGCCCACGGCCAAAGTCGAACCCCATCGCCACCAAGGCCGCACGGCAGACTTCTTCTTGCGCCGACTCGCTGAAGGGCTGGCGCGAGAAACGGTCGTCTGGTTTGCGCTTTCTGGCATCGAGTTCTTGGCGCAAGCACACCAGTCGATCGCGCAGCGGCGCGAACAGTGCTGCGAGACTTGCCGCATTCATCCCCGGCTCACAGGTGTCTGCCAGCGCGTCCCATCGCGAATGCGCTCCGCGCAAGCAATCGGCCTTTAGTCGCTGCAGTTCGATCATGCGCTGCAATGCGGGCCGAAAGGTGGCGAAGTCCGACGCGGTCCGTGACTCGGACCAGATCTGCTGCGCCTTGCTCTCGTGTCGGGCCAACTCTGCCACCAACGAAGCCGGCAACTTGGTTGCGCGGTCATAGTCGCGGCGGAAACCGCGGAGGTTTGCCGCCCGATCTGGATCTGCCTGCAGCGCCGCATCGTGTTCGCATGACTGCAGCCATTCGCCGATGCGCGGATCGGAGTGGCGCATGTGAGTGAGCCTGGCAAGTTCTTCGAGTTGGCGGCTCCTGAGTTCACCGCCACCGCGCGGCATCCCCGTCTCTTGGTCCCAAGCGAGGATCGCTGACGCGCTCGAAAGCACGTAAGCGGCGCGCGCGTGTTCGACGAGCTGCTCGTAGGCCGCTGCGGTGGTAGCAAGCATGGCGGGGAGGATAGTCGCAGCCCATCGCCGTGCCGCGCTGGTTCTGGACGCGCATCCATCACCGTCAGCAGCTACGCTGGTGTGCTCATGTTTGCGCAGCGCGCGACCATTCGCACTTGGCTCAGGGCGTCCATAGGGGCAGGCCTTTGCGTCCTCGTTGGCTACATGCTCGGGTCACAACGCGCACCGGCCGATGTATTCAAGAACGCGGCGCATGACCCTGGCTCGGGTGACCTTGCCGCGCTGCCCTCGTTCGCAGCAGCGGTGGAGCGAACGAGCCCCGGTGTGGTAGCCGTGCGCGCCATCGTGGAGGAGCCGTCCACGGATGTGGCGGCGGCAGCGGACAACGCGCCAGGCGGCGAGTCGCCGCTTGCCGCGCGCGACGGTTCTGGATTCATCGTTCACGCACGGGGACTCGTGGTGACCGCACGGCACCTAGCGGTCGGGGCAAAGCGACTGGTGGTGGACCTGCCAGAACATGGTCCCTTTCAGGCTCTGCTAGTCGGCGAAGACGAGGTGACCGACCTCGCAGTTCTTCGGCTCGTCGATCCGCCCCCGTCCCTGCAGCCACTCGAACTCGGTCCGAGCGAGCAGCTTCGTGCAGGCGACTGGGTGGCTGCCGTAGGCAATCCCTATGGATTTCGGCAAAGTGTCACCGCCGGAGTCGTCAGCTACGTCGGTCGGCACCTTCTGGCTGACGACATGCGTGTCTCCAGCGAGTTCTTGCAGTTCAGTGCAGCCGTCAATCCAGGCAGCTCGGGCTGTCCGATCGTCGACCTCGAAGGTCGTGTCGTGGGTGTCACGACGCAGGGATCGGAGGCGGCGCAAGGCCTGTCGTTTGCGATCCCAAGTCGCACGCTGAAATGGGCGCTCGATGCGATGGACAAGAGTCCCGATGGCCGCGTCCATCGTGGTCGACTCGGGATGTCCTTCGAGGCTCGACGAAGGGGCTCGGGCGGCGCGCAGGGGTGCGTCGTGCGCAGCGTCATTCCAGGTCAGGCTGCCGAGGATGCGGGAATCGAGCCTGGCGATGTGGTGCTTGCCGTGAACGGCGATCCCATCACCGACTCCGGAGAGTTGCACGGTCGCATCACCAGATCACCGCCCGGCACCTGTCTGCGACTGCGCATCGAGCGCAACGGAGAAGTCCTTCCCGACATCGATGTCACCCTGCGCGAGGCCGTCCGCGACCGCAAGGAACCAGTGGATCTACGATGACAGTGCCTCCGACCACGAGCGATCCGCGCGCAGCGAATCTCCTGTTCGTCGCTCCCGGCATCGCGCACCTGCTCGGCAACGCACTGTTCACCGTTCAAGGTCGGGCGAAGTTGTTGTCGATGGCGGCTGCCGAAGAAGGAACCGCACGAGACCAGATCGAATCCGACGCCGACGCGGTCGTCGAAGGAGCAACTCGCTCGCTTGGCGCACTCGCTGTGCTGCGCTGGTTACTGGGGGAGATTCGGCAACCAGCGGCCGTAGGGCTCATCGTCCACGAACTGGTGGATGTGTTGCGCGTTCCGATGCGGGACCACGGCGGCAAGGTCGAGTGGTCCGCTGACTCAGATCCCGAAGATGAGGTCGACCCTTATGAGCTTGCGCACGCGCTGCTCTCGGCGATGCGTCAGATCTGCGCGGGCCGGCACGCAGAAGCCTTCACGGTCACGTTGACGATGGACCGAATCGAAGGGGCGGCGGCACTGTCGATCTGCAGTCGTGGGGAGGCAAGGAACGCGACGCACGGCCGCCCACTCGGCCTCGTGTTGGATGCGCTGCAGGCGGAATCTCCGGGCCCAGGCGCCTCGTGGCAAGCGTGCGGTGGGCCGGATCAGCTCGTCCTGGTATTGACTGGTCCGCAGTCAAACTTGAGAACGTCTTGACCACTTCTTGATGAAAGCTTCCTAGGGTCGCTGCCCTTCCTTACATGAAGAGGCTCTGCAGTGGCAAAACCCAAGATCCTGGTCATCGAAGACGAAGCCGACATCCTCGAGGTGATCACCTACAACCTCGAGCGTGAAGGCCACAAGGTCGTGTCGTGCCGCAATGGCGAGCAGGGACTCAGCCGGATCCGGACCGACAACCCCGACCTCGTCATCCTGGACCTGATGCTCCCCGGCATGGACGGCGTCGAAGTCTGCCGGCAGGTGAAGAGCGATCCGGTCACCCGAGCCATCCCTGTCATCATGGTCACCGCGAAGTCGGAGGAAAGCGACATCGTGCTCGGCCTCGGCATCGGCGCGGACGACTACATCACCAAGCCCTTCAGTCCCAAAGAACTCGTCGCTCGCGTGAAGGTCGTGCTTCGTCGCGGGCCGCTGCGAGAACAGAGCGGCGGCGGCGAGCGTGTGGTCCGTGGCAAGCTGACGATCGATCTGGCCCGCCACGAAGCTTCGATGGGTGACGCGGGGCTCACGCTGACCCCGACGGAAATGCGCCTATTGCATTTCCTTGCCTCGCATCCAGGTCGCGTGTTCCCGCGATCCCATCTGTTGAGCCGCGTCATCGGCGAAGATGCGTTGGTGACGGACCGCAACATCGACGTGCACGTGCGCGCCCTGCGCCAGAAGCTCGGCCCTGCCGCTGACGTCATCGAGACGGTTCGCGGCGTCGGCTATAGATTCGCCGACGGGAGGCGTTGACTCGTTGCTGAGGGCCTCGAAGTTCGTACTGATTGCACTCGGGGCCTTTGGCGTCCTGGCCGCAGTGGCGGGCTGGACATGGATTGCCTTCTTGTTGGCGCTTCTGGTCGGCTTCGCGTTGCGGCCGGCGGGCTCCGTGCAGCCGGTTTCAACTGCGGCAATGCCGACGCCTGCAGTGCCATGGCAGACGGTCGCGATCGAGAGCTTGCTGGCTGCGTTGCAGGATGGCGCCTTGGTTTTCGATGCCGAAGGGCGAGCACTGTGCGCAAACCCGACGGCTCACTCGATGCTGCAACTGCGGGGAGCCGCCGTTCCAGGCATCGCCTTGGCCGATCTCGTCGATTGGCCCCAGCTTGAATCTGCGCTGTTCGAAGCCAGACGAACCGGGAAGCAACAATCCTTCGAAGCTACCGGACCACTGCCGAACGAAGCGCAGCACTTGTCCGTGGTCATCTC
>SXGT01566785.1_pt1 | contig 17217 bp, 15 predicted proteins | sample 3176221 | NCBI WGS metagenome assembly SXGT01 (sample SAMN11356862, study PRJNA531348) | freshwater metagenome | isolation source: freshwater sample F1-120 | place: China: Fuxian Lake, Yuxi | collected 2017-12-25 | reverse complement strand
GACCGGACGTTTCATGCGGGTGGGCGCTGCCCAGAGCCAGGAAACCGATGTGCGCATCATCGCGGCCACCAACCGCTCGCCCATGCAGGCCGTGGCCGACGGGCATCTGCGCGTGGACCTGATGTACCGGCTGAACGTGTTCCCGATCGAGATGCCGCCGCTGCGCGATCGCCTGTCGGACGTGCCCTTGCTGGCCGGCCGGTTCCTGCGCCTCATCGGCGAGCAGGAAGGCAAGGAGAAATCCTTCACCCAGGACGCGCTCGACCAGCTCAGTGCCTACCACTGGCCGGGCAATGTGCGTGAACTTCGCAACGCGGTGCAGCGCGCTTACGTGATGGCCACGGGCGGCACCATCGACACGCAATGGTTGCCGCATCCCGCCGGCTGGCCCAAGGGCCGGGCGCCCGAAAGCACCACGGAGGCGGCCGTCTCCACCGCTGCGGTGGCGCCACTGCCTCGCAGTGCCGAGGCGCTGCCTGCCGAGGCCCCCGCGCCGGCGCCGCGCGATGCGGTGGTGATTCCACTGGGCATCTCGCTGGCCGAGGCCGAGCAGAAGCTGATCCTGGCCACACTGGAACACTACGGGCGACAGAAAGAGCGCACCGCTGCTGCGCTGGGGATCAGCCTGAAGACCCTGTACAACCGGCTGAAGCAGTACGCCGCCGACGATCTTGCGTAAGACCCTGGGGTGGCACGCCGATTGCCCCCTCATGGCGGCGGGTCGGTATTGCGTTTCGGACGGGATGCGGCCCATCGCTCAACCTTTCAGGAGATTCACCCCATGGCCAATCCCAGCATCACACCTTCTTCCATCGACGCAATGGGCAACCGCATGCCGGACGGCAACGAAGCCGTCGCCCGCGTCGCTCAGGGCGCCCATGAAACCGTGGATCGCCTTGCCGAAAAAGCCGCCCCCGCCGTCAAGAAGCTGGAATCGACCGTCGCGCACGCCAACGAAGTGCTGCACAACCAGGCCGCCAAGGCACGCCAGTTGGGCGACGAGTGGACCGACAACCTTCGGGGCACCGTGCGCGAGCATCCATTGACCTCCGTGGGCGTCGCCCTCGCCGTGGGCATGCTGTTCGCGCGCCTGACGCGCTGATCCTGCTGTTTTTCCGCACCTGCGTGGTTCGACGTGACCGGATCTCGTCCTTGCGCCCAGTTGTCTGCCTTGAACGGCGACGCCACCAGCGTGCCTGCACCGCCCGCACCCCATCCGGCGCCGCCCGAAGACGAAAGCGCGGACCCGGTGGGTGACGGGCACAGTGACGCCGACCTGGCCGAAGGCGAGCCTTTGCCGCCGAAGCCTGCGGACAAAAATGCCGGCTGAAGACGACCACAAGAAAAAGGCCCGCAACATGCGGGCCTCTTTTTTGGGCAAAGCGGGTCAGTCTGCGGTTGCGCGGTGTTGATTGCGCAGGCTGCGGATCTGGTCGTGGTTGCGCTTGACCCCAGCCAGTTGCGCCTCGACCATGGCGCGCACTTCGACCGGCAGGTCTTCCTTCAGCGCCTCGCGATAGCGGTCCAGCGCTGCGTCTTCGCCGCGCTCGGTTTCCTCCAGCATGGCGAGATCGGTGTAGCCAGACAGCGTGCCCTTCACGGCCACCCAACCCCGGTGCACCGTACCCGTGGCCGTGCCGCTGTCTTCGGGCTTGCCGCCCAGGCGCACGACCAGGGTCTGCAGTTCTGCGGCAGCGGCGCGGCAGTCCTGCGACCGCGTCATGAACAGGTCCTTGATCTGCGGGTCGACGGCGTGTTCGGCACTGGTCTGAAAACCATACTCGCCGTCCTTGCAGGTCTCGATGAGGTTGTTCAGCGTCTTGATGGTGTCTTTGTCATTCATGGCGTTCCTTCGTGAATGTGGATGGGACGCCGGTCCCGGCGGACTGTGAACACCCGCCGCTTCCGACCCTGACCGATTGGCATATGGCGTTCCCGCGGCACCTCGCACATCGACGTTTCAACGACCGCTTCACGGGTGGGGATGCGGCAAGTTTTACCGCAACGCACCCCTTGCATCGGCGCAATCTGAGATGGATGGCCCGAAGCGCGGGCATCCCGTTTGCCACACGTCGTGGCTGCTTTCCACTTCTGGCGCAGATTTTTTTCAACTTCCACCAGGACCTGCAACATGAATCGCTCAATCTCTTCCCTCAAGACGTGGCCTCTGGCCGCGGTTGCCATGGCCTTTGCCTGCTCGGTCTCCGCCCAGACGCCCGCTCCGGGCAGCGACGGATCGTCCACCATCCTTGCCCAGGCAGCAGGCGGTTCCACGTCGGGTGCCGTGCGCACCACGGGGCCGCGCATGCCGGGTGAAGGCGGCTATTCGATCATTCCTTATTCGACGCAGGGTTATGTCGGCATCAACGTGGGTCGGCCCGACTATGACCTGGGTTGCGGCGCAGGGGGTTTCAGCTGCTCCGACAGCTCCACCTCGTTCAACATCTACACCGGTGGCATGTTCACCCAGTACCTCGGCGCCGAAGTCGGCTACGTGAATCTGGGCAAGATGCGCCGCGGTGGTGGTGCCAGCAAGGCGCACGGCATCAACGCCAGCCTGGTCGGCCGCGTGCCGCTGGGTGCTTTCAACGTGTTCGGCAAGCTGGGCACCACCTACACCCGCAGCGAAGTCACCGCCAGCCCGCTCTCGGGTATTGCCACCGGGCGCGAAAGCGGCTGGGCACCGACCTTCGGTGCCGGCGTCGGTTACGACCTGACCCCGCGCTCTTCCATCGTGCTCGAGTGGAACCGCTACGACATTCGTTTTGCCGGCGTGGGCAAGCGTGAAGTCACCACGACCAGCCTGGGATACGTCCACCGCTTCTAAGCGGCTCGTCCTGGCAACGGGAAAAGGGGTGTTGAGCGATCAGCATCCTTTTTTTTGCGTCTGGTTGCCGGAGAGCGTTGGCGCGTGGAAAATGGGTCGCCTTGTTCCCCGCAGCCTGGAATCCCATGCACGACGTTCCGCTCCCCGCGCCAGGCCAAGGCCTTCGCATGCTCATTGCCGACGACGACCGTGACAGTGCCGAATCACTGGTGCTCCTCATGCAACTCGAAGGCCACACCGTGCACATGGCGCACGACGGCGACGAGGCGCTCGCGGTGGCGTTGCGTGTCCAGCCTCAGGTGTCGATTCTCGACCTCGGAATGCCCGCGCTGGACGGCCACGCGGTGGCGCTGCGCCTGCGCGAATCCATGCCCGACACGCCCATGCTCATCGTGGCGCTGACCGGTCGCGAGCGGCCGGAAGACCGCCACCGTTCTTCCACCGCCGGGTTCGACCACCACTTCATCAAACCGGTCGTGCTCAGCGAGCTGCACCTGTGCATCGCGCGTTGGCGCGATCGACGCGTGCTCTCCAGTTTCATCTCGAAAGCCTGAGCACATGTCGGTGCTGCAAACCATACTCACCACGCTGACAGCCGAATTTTCCGATCTGCGCGATGTAGAGCGCATCACCCGAGCCACCTGGCGCATGGCGGAAGCCCTTTTGCTGGGCGCGCTGATCGGTTGGGACCGCGAGCGCCGCGATGCGGAAGCGGGTCTCCGCACCCACATGCTGGTGTCGCTGGGTGCTGCGCTTTTTGTGCTCATCTGCCTGGAGACCGGCATGGACGACGACCAGCTCAGCCGGGTCGTACAGGGGCTGGTGTCCGGCATCGGCTTCCTCGGTGCGGGGGCCGTGCTCAAGGACCAAGCGGAGGGCCGCATCCACGGCCTGACCACCGCGGCCGGCATCTGGGCCACGGCGGCCGTGGGCATGGCGGCCGGCATGGGCCACACCGGCATCGCCATTCTGGCGTCGGTGTTCATACTGGTCGTGCTGGGGTGGCTGCGTCGCATCGGACAATCGATCCGTCGCGCCGATGATGCCGGGGAGGGTGCCACGCGCGACCCCTGAGGCCGACGCCGTCAGATCAGGTCAGAATTGGCACCTTGTCCCAAAAAACACGCCCCATGTCCGTTTCTGGAAATCCTTACGCTGCCCTGGCAGACCAACTCACCGAGCGCCGCGACGCCATTCTGAAGGCGTGGCGAGCCTCCGTGACCGCCGACGAGACGCTGACCAGTGGCGACTCCCTGCCGCACTCGCAGCTCAACGACCACATCCCCGCTGTGCTCGAAGGTTTCGAAGAACACCTGCGTTCGGAATCGAGTGACGCCGAACGGCTGGGTGACGCGGCCTCGCACGGCCTGCACCGCTGGCAACAGGGCTTTGGCCTTGCCGAGGTGGTGCGCGAGCTCGGGCGCCTCAACGAATGCGTGGTGGCCGAACTGGAGTCGCTGGCCGCCGTGCCGCCGGCGAAAAGCGCCGAGGTGATGGCGCGAGCGCGCATGGTCTGGGCACAGATCTACAGCGTGGCCGTGGGCGCCAGCACCGCGCAGTATTTCAAGCTGCAACAGATCGAGGCAACCGCCTACACCCGCAGCCTGGAACAGGGTCTGCAGACACTTCAGCGCATGGAGCAGCAACGCGCGCAGCTCTGGCAGGAGGCCGCGCACGATCTGCGGGGCAACCTGGGTGTGGTAAGCAATGCCACCGCCGGACTGGGCGCTCGACACGCCGACCCGGCCGTGCAGGAGAGTTTCTTGCGGCTGCTGGGCAAGAACGTCCAGGCGCTGCACCGCTTGCTCGACGATGTGACCGTGCTCGCCCGGCTTCAGAGTGGTCAGGAAGAACGCAAGGTGGACGCGGTGGACGTCGAACCGCTGTTTCGCGAACTGTGGGAATCGCTCGAAGGACACGCGAAGCAGAAGGGCCTGAGTTTCGAGCTGCAGGGGCCCGCCCCTTTCAATGTGCGATCCGACGCGGTCAAGCTGCGGCGCATCGCGCAGAACCTCGTGCTCAATGCCATCCGCTACACGCACAAGGGCGGGGTGGAACTTTCATGGGGCGATTGCGGGCCCGAAGACCCGGATCGCTGGATGCTGGTGATTGCCGACACTGGCCCCGGCATCGGCACCGACGGCTCTTCGGAATTGAAGAACGCGCTGGAAGTGGCCACCCAGCATGCCGACCAGGTCGCGTTCGACTCGAAGGAAGACAAGGTCACCCATATCGAAGACGAAGACGCGGGCGTGCCGGCGCCGGGGTCTTCCCCGCAGGCGGACAGGCACGGTGAGGGCATCGGCCTGTCCATCGTGAAGCGCCTGTGCGAACTGCTCGATGCGACCGTGCAGGTGGACTCCGACGCCTCCGGCACGCGGTTCGAGATTCTGCTGCCGCGGGACTACGAATAGGGACTGGGCACACCCCTTGCCAATGAAGGTTGGCGTCAGCCGCAAGCCGCATTTTCGGCAAGCGCAACCGGCGTTGAACAATCATTGACATCAGGAGCCAACATGTCCCATTCCTTCATTCGCACCGCCACTTCCACCGCCTGCGGTCTTGCACTCGTCCTGGCCAGCAGCATGGCCTTCGCCCAGTCGTCCGGCGGCACCGGCACGGGCACCGGTACCGGCGCTTCGGGCACCACCGGCTCTGGCACCGCTGGCCCAGGCACCGGCCCGGGAGCCACCCGCCCGAGCACCACGCAGCCAGGCAACACCACCGGTTCCACGAGCGGTGCCGCAGGTTCGACCGGCACGACCGGCGCCACGGGCACCACCCCCGGCATGACCAGCGGCACGGGCACGACGGGCAGCACCGGCACCACGGGCAGCACCGGCACCACGGGTTCGACGGGCACCACCGGTTCAACCGGTACCGGCTCGGGCATGAGCACGCAGTCCAACATGTCGGGCTCCACCGGCGCCACGGGCACGATGCGCGAGCCGCGCGCTGACCGCAACTAAGTTGCTGAAAGGTCGGGCAAGGCTTCGGTCTTGCCCGGCTATTTCAGGATGCTGGAGAGAGAACGTGTCTCCGGCAGGATGTAGATCGATCCCTTGCCCGACGCGAACAGGCTGTCGATGACTTCGCTGTAGAAACGTTCTGGCACATTGATGCAGCCGTAGGAAATCCGGTTGTCGCTGGCTTCCGGGCTGGCCAGGCGCTCCACCCGCCTTTCACTCGCCTTGCTGGCGCGGATACGGTGCAGGGAAATGGCCGCGTCGTAATCGACCCAGTAAATCGACTCTCCCTTCGCATTTTTTCCAGGTTCCATGGCAAACCGACCCGCCGGCGTGGTGCGCTCATGAGGCTGGATCATGCCGACCGGCTTCTCGCCGATCCCGGGCACGGAGTCGTCGCCCTTGGCCAATCCCAGCAGGACCGGCGTCGCGCCCGCGAGCCGCGCCTTGCCGTCGAACACCCACACATGAGCAGCCTTCTTGTCGAGAACGATGAACGGCTGCCCCGTCATTCGGATGTCTGCCTTCACCCAGTCGAGGGTCTGCCTTGCGTCCTCCGACAGCGGCAGTGTGTCTGCGCTCGCCTGTGCGCAGACCGCTGCCACCATCAGCGCTGCCAGCGAGATGCTCGAGACCCGGTGCTTCATGCGGTGGCTTCCTCTGGCGCCGGTGAGGCGGTCCGGCGGCGGGGGCCGCGCGGTGCCTTGTGCGCAATGATGCGGTGCACCAGGTGCAGCTTGCGCACGGCCGGTTGCGACAGCACGAACGGGTAGATGTCCATCACGCCCATGCTGCGCGAGATCTCGTTGAGCGCCACCGTGAGTTTCATCCAGTGGTTGAGCCAGCTGAGAAAACGGGAATTGGTGTGCTCGTCGCCTTCGCCGGCCTGCAGCACGGAAATGTCGAACGGCTCGGCCGCGAGCTCCACCCGATTGCCGCGAATCCCGAACCCGCGCGCGGTGCCGAGCGTGTCGCGCATGTGCAGGTAGTGAGCCCACGTTTCTGCCCAGTCCTCCCAGGGGTGGCAGCTCGCGTACGCGCTGACGTAGCGTGAGCTCCAGTCGGCCGGCGCGCCCTGGTTGTAATGCTGCTGCAAGGCCTGCTGGTAGTCGGCGCTCTCATCGCCGAAGACCTGTCGGAACTCCTCGTGCCACGGCGAGTTTTCGACCAGGCGTTGCCAGAAATAGTGCCCCGATTCGTGGCGCAGGTGGCCCAGCAGCGTCCGGTAGGGTTCGCGCAGCTGGGTGCGGCGCTGTTCGCGGGTGGCGTCGTCCGCCTCCTGCGCGTCCAGTGTGATCACACCGTCTTCGTGGCCGGTCATGACCGCTGGCCCGCCAGGCAGGCTGACCAGGAGGTCGAACGCCAGGCCGCGTTCGGGATCTTCGGACTTCGGCACCAGCGGGAGGCGCAAAGCCAGCAGCGACGAAGCCAGCCGGCGCTTCGCCAGCTCGATGCGTCCCCACCAGCCGGCGTGCTCGGGTGTGCCGAGATCGGGCAATGTGCGCGTGAGCCGGCAGCAAAGGCACAGCTCGGGCGCGGGTTCATCGGGCGATTCCACCGGAACCAGCCAGTTGCAGGTCGCGGGGGTGGAGAGGTTCACACAACGACGGTACAGGCGAGAGCGTGTGTTGGCTTCCACGCTGCGCCAGACATCGGGGGTGTCTGTGGGTTCCAGCGGCAGCAGTTTGCCGCGAAGCGCGTCGTAGCCGAGTGGCTTCATGCAGGCCAGGCAGACGCTGTTGCGGAAAAAGATGGGTTGTTTGCAGACGCAGGTGAAGGCGCGGTTCATGGGCGGGATTTTCCTCCGTTCGGATTTCTTTCTGTGGACGCAGGACTTCTCTGGGCACGCGATGTGCCCGAGGGCACTCGTTGGGCAGCGCCGTGCTCGCGGTGGGCATGCGGTTTGCCATTGCAGCGCGGGCCGCCCGACGGTCCCCTGTTCAACGTTTTCGAGGAGTCCTTCCATGATCAATTTCCTTCTCTGGCTGGTGGCGGGGGGACTGCTTGGCTGGGTGGCCAGCGTGGTCATGCTGTCCGATGGGCAACAGGGCTTCCTCATGAATCTCCTCGTGGGCGTGTTCGGCGCAGCGCTGGGTGGCTGGTTCCTGTCGCCCATGGTGGGCCTGTCCGGAGCCAACCAGAACGGCTTCAGCGTGGGCGGGCTTCTGGTGGCGATGGTCGGCGCGATCGTGCTGCTCTCCGTCTACAACGTGTTCCGACCGGGCCCCGCGCGATGAGCCGGTTCACGGACGCCTCCTCCTCGCAGCCGCAGGGCGAGCCTCGCCCGCCGTCCCTCGGTGCGCTTTTCGGCGGACTCCTCAGCGAGCTGCCGGGACTGGTCAGTGACCGCGTCGAACTGCTTTCCCTGGAATTGCAGCGCGCCGGCCTCGCTCTGCTGCACATGGCAATCCTTGGTCTGGCGCTCACGGTGCTGGGCATGGCCGGTTGGCTGATCGTATGGGCGCTGCTGATGGTCGGCATGGTGGCCGCGGGGCTCTCCTGGGCAGTGGCGCTGGGCGTGGCGCTGATCGTCCACGTCCTGCTGGGCTGGTGGGCGGTGAACCGCATCCGCCGGCTGATCCCCACGCTGGGCCTGCCCGCCACCCGTCGCCAACTGATGTTCCGCGCGCCCATGCCGCCAGAAGATGCACTTGAAGAAGAACACCATGTCCCCCACGCCGCACACTGATTCCGCTCCTTCCTCGAAACCCAGCGGGCTGCCGCACGGCATGGACGCGCTGGCCTATCAGATTGCTCGTGTCGAACGTCGGCTCGTCGCTCGCGAGGTGGGCATCCAGAACCGCCTTCACGACATCCGGCAGGTGGCGCGGTCCGCCGTGCGTCCACGGAAATCGATGGTGCCCTGGGCGGGCGTTCTGCTCATGCTCTGGCCCTTGCTGCCGCGTTTCATGCGACCGCGCCTGAGCCCGGCGTCGACCATCACGGTGTTCGGCATGGCCGCGCCTGCCGTCAAGCGCCTCATGACCAACCATCCCGCCGGCCCCGCGACCGTGCCTTACCTGGACCTCGAGCGGTACATGGGACATTGGCAGGAGGTGGCCTCCCTCTCCCACACACAGACACCACAGCCAGTCTGGCCCGCGTCCATTCAATACGAGCTTTCCGTCCAGCCCGATGGCACCCCGTGGATCACGGTGCTTCGTCATTCGTCTTCGCCCTCGGGTCGTCCGCGTGAATCGCGAGGTGTCATGCGGGTGGTGCCGGGCAGCGGTGGTGCCCGGATGAAACAGAGCTTCATGGCCAGCTGGATGCGGTGGTGGCCAGGCGCCTGGGAAGACCACTGGGTGCTTTACATGAGCGCCGACGGCACCGAGGCCCTGGTCGGCGATGCCGGGCGGCGGCATCTCCAGGTGCTGTCCCGCGACGGCCTGGTGGATCCCATCCGTCTGGCGGCATTGATGGGACTTGCGCGAGCGCAGGGATACGACATCGACAGGATGAGCCCACCCCATCCAGCTTCTAGCTGACTTTCTGCAATATTTGCAGCAAGCGTTGCATATGGCGGGGGTTAAACCCTGCCTGTGTTCAGCGTCGTGCGGCTCCGGGCAGGGGGAATGCGCGGTTTCCCCCTGGGAAATGCGGTAAATGTGTGAATTTGTGTCGAGACGGTCGATACGGCACGACCTGTGCATTGAACGGTGGATGGGGCGGTCGCGAGGTGCGGCCAGATCCCTTCAATGACCCCCGGAGGAGACCGTCATGATGCAGATGGAAGCGCGTTCAGAACAGCGCCAGAACCAGACCCTTTCGCCCCGCCTCCAGCACGCCGTGCGCCTGCTGCAGATGTCGTCGCTGGACTTCGGCACCGTCGTGCGCGACGTGCTCGGGCGCAACCCCTTTCTCGAAACGGAAGAAGGGTTCGATGACGATGTCGATGTCGATCACGGCGCCGACGAGATGGACGCCCGTCGCGAACAGGATGCGGACGGAGATTTCGATGCCGATGGGGAAGGCGACGGTGTCATGGAATCCGCCCAGGAGTCTGACCGCGAGCTGTGGCTGGGTGATGGCTTTGCGCCATCCCGGCAGTCGCACGATGGGGACGTTTCCGCGCTGGATTTCATGGTGGCGGAAACCTCGCTCAACGCCCATCTGCACGTTCAGCTCAGCACCCTGCCACTGACCCCGCGCGATCTGGCGCTGGCCCGCGCCGTGGTCGAATCGCTCGACGATGACGGGTACCTCCGGACCCCGCTCGACGAACTGCTGGACTGGGCGGGCCTGGAGCCTGCGGCTTCCCTCGATGAAATGCAGATTGCGCTGAGGCTGGTGCAATCGCTCGAGCCCGCAGGCGTTGGCGCCCGCGACGTGGCGGAGTGCCTCATGCTGCAACTGACGAGCATCGAATGCCCCCGGCAGCGCTCACTGGCCGGCACGATCGTTTCCGACCACCTCACCAGCCTGGCTGCACGCGATGTGCCCACGCTCGCCCGCCTGCTCGGCGAATCGGCGGGTGAAGTCGAGTCTGTGTGCGACCGCATTCGCCGTCTCGATCCTCGGCCGGGCTGGCGCCTTTCACCGTCGCGCGTGAGCTACATCGTGCCCGACGTGATCGTGAAGAAAGAACGTGGCACCTGGAGCGCGAGGCTCAATTCCACCATTGTCCCCAAGGTGCGCATCAACGAGGATTACGCGCGCCTGTTTCAACAACACCGCTGCGCTGAAAACGCGGAAATGGGCGCGCACCTGCAGGAAGCGCGCTGGACCATGCGCAACGTCGAGCAACGCTTCTCCACCATCCTGGACGTGGCGCAGGCCATCGTGCGGCGCCAGCGGCATTTCTTCGAGTACGGTGCCATGGCCATGAAGCCGCTCGGGTTGAAGGAGATCGCCGACGAGGTCGGCGTCCACGAGTCAACCGTCTCGCGCGTCACGAACAACAAGTACATGGCCACCCCCAGCGGCGTGTACGAACTCAAGCACTTCTTCTCACGCGCGATGGTGAGCGCCAACGGCAAGGCCTGCTCCGGCACCGCCATCCGCGGTTTGATCCAGGACATCATCGAGGCCGAGTCGGCCGACAACCCGCTGTCGGATGCGCAGATCACGCGACAACTGGCGCAGCAGGGCCTGACCGTGGCACGACGCACCGTCACCAAGTACCGCCAGATGCTGCGCATCGAAGCGGTGGAGCGGCGTCGCCGCCACGACTGAGCAGTTCAGCGAAGCTCGCCCGGGCGAGAAGCCTGGAATTCGTTGTAGGACTCGCCGATCAAGCGGACGAGATCCTGCGGCTCCACCGGTTTGAGCAGGTGGTGATCGAAGCCGGCCGCCCTGGCGGCTTCCAGGTCGGATGCCTGACCCCAGCCCGTGATGGCGACGAGGTGAATGCCCTGCGTGGCCACACCCGCCCGGAGCTGACGGGCCACCTCGTAACCATCCAGCTTGGGCATGCCGATGTCGAGCAAGGCAATGTCAGGCGGGTTCGCCTGTGCCTTCTCCACCGCTGCGGCGCCGTCGTAGACCACGTCGACCCGGTGTCCGCTGGAGGTCAGTATTTCGGCAAAGCTTTCCGTCAGGTCGACGTTGTCGTCGGCGATGAGGATGTGCAGCGGGCGCAAGGAAGCGGTGGGCGCGGCTTCGGTGGGCGCCTGATGCGCTGCTGCCAGTGAACCATTGCGCTGCAGGAGGGGCAGGCGCACCGTGAAACAGGAGCCCTGGTTCAGTCCGCCGCTGCTCATGCTCAGCATGCCCTTGTGCAACTGGATGATCTGTCGAGCCAGCGTGAGACCCACGCCGAGGCCGGCGTTGCCGCGATGCAGCGTCTTGTCTGCCTGTTCGAAGAGGTCGAAGATGCGCTCCTGCATGTCGGGCTCGACACCGATGCCGGTGTCCGCAATGGAGACTTCCACCCATTCATCGCGCTGAGCCAGGGTGATGTCGACACGGCCGCCTCGCAAGGTGTAGCGGCAGGCATTGCTCAGCAGATTGGAAAACACCTGAGTGAGCCGGATCGAATCGCCATGCACATGCAGACTGGTGGGCGGCAGATGAAGCGACAGCGCCAGACCTTGCTGTGTGGCCAGCGCCTGCGCGCCTTCGAGTGTGCTCTGAAGCAACTCGCCGACGTTCACCGCCTCGTTGTCCAGGGAGAGCTTGCCCGTGGTCACGCGCGATGCGTCCAGCAGGTCGTTGACCAGCCGCACGATGTGCCTCAACTGTCGCTCGAGCACCGTCAGCGCCTTCTCGCGCGTCTGCTCGGAGGCGGCCGGCATCTGCAGCAGCGCCACGGCGCTGGTCATGGGCGAGAGGGGGTTGCGCAACTCGTGGGCCAGCGTGGCCAGGAACTCGTCCTTCTGCCGGTCCGCCTGACGCAACTCCTGTTCGACACCCTGGCGCATGACCATTTCACGCTCGAGTTCGTTTGTGCGTGTCTCGCATTCCGACAGCATGCGGTTGAACGCGTCGACCAGCACGCCCACGTCCTTGTAGTCGGTGGCGGGGGCGCGCAACGACCAGTCGTGGCGGTCGATCACGTCGCGCGCCACGTCGGTCATGCGCTCCAGCGGCGCAGTGATGCGGCGCTGCAGGTGGACGAAGAAGTAGAACGCTGCCGTGAGGCTGATGGCGCCCATCGCGAGCACGATCAGGGCAAAGGCCGCCAGACGCGTCCACACGCCATGCTCTGCCTTCAGGTAGAGCATTCCCAGGCGCTGGCCGTCGCGTTCGATCGCCTGGGTCACCTCCAGCGTCGAGCCGCTGTAACGCGGTCCCCAGGTCTCGGTGTCCAGTGGCATGCGCGCGAGCAGTGCGCCACCGTACGGGGTGTGCGATGCGATGAGCGTGCCGTCGAGCCCGTACACGGCGGCGGCCTGGATGCGCGGCTGGTTGCGCAGCAGGGCCAGGTTGTCGCGGGCGACCCGCGCGTCGCGCGCTGCCACCGCCGCGGCCGTGGAGCGGGCGATCAAGTCCGCCTGGGCGCGCAGCTCGGCAATGCCGGCGCTGCGGTAGACCGAGAGTTCGTAGGTGATGAGGGCGCCTGCACTGAGCACGATGGCCAGCAAGGTGGTGAGCATGGCGGCCCGCGTGAGCTGCTGACGCAAGGACGTGGATTTCAAGCCGGATCCTCCATCGCGCAAGCCGCCACGGTCTGCATTGAAAACGGGCTCACGGTCGCATCGATGTTGCGGATGAACCTCTGCAAGGGAAGTGCCTCCTGATGTGCTGACTGGAACGCTGAACCTAGGTGAGTGATGTGCCGCCGCCGCCGCGGGTGCAACGAGCGATGTGGCAAACGGTGTGCCTGCAAGAAACGGCTGGTCAGTAGACCGAAAGCATGCAAGCTTCGATCTGGCGGCCCGCCACGTGCCAAAGTTGTCACCGTTAAGTGGACAAAGGGCGACTTTAGCAGCCATATTGCAGGGTTCGCATCGGCACCGTCCGGCACAATTTGTCCGTCCGACACGCCTTCCCAAACACACACCCCAAGCGCGCATGGCCGATGCTGCTCCCGTGACACAGCCGAATCCGGCGGCCACCACGCCCTCCATGCTTGCCGGGATGGGCATTCCCTTCGAAGCCCTGTTTCTGGCCTCGCCGATCGCAGCGTCCGTGACGCGGCTCGGTGATGGCCGTCTGGTGGCCGTCAACGATGCCTGGCTCGCGCTCACCGGCCTGCGTCGGGAGGAAGCGATCGGGCGAACCACGGTGGAGCTGGGCCACTGGGGCAGTGGGGAGGAACGCGATCGGTTCGTGAAGCAGGCGTCGACCGCGGGGCCCATGCACGATCTGCGCTTGCGCGATGGTGTCAAGCACCGCGTTCGGCTGCACACCACGGTGATCGACGCCAGCCCCGAACCGCTGGCGCTGGTGTACATCACGGAGGCCACGCTCGAGCACCTCGCGGAGGAGGCGCGTCAGCACAGCGAGGCGGCGCTGCGCAAAGCCAATGTGGTCCTTCAGCAGCAGGTGGAACTGCACGCGGCGATCGAAAAAATGGCGGGCGTGGGTCACTGGACCAACGCCGAGCACGAGGACGAGGTCATCTGGTCGCTGGGGCTGTACGAGATCGCGGGGATCGACCCGCAGGACCGCATTCGACGAAGCGCCGGCCGCGCGGGCATCCACCCCGAAGACAAGGCGGCCTGGCTGGCCGCACGCAATGCCATGGATGGTCGGGAAGTGGAGTACCGCTGGACGCGGCCCGATGGCCAGGTGCGCTGGTTTCGCACCCGCATCGGCCAGACCACGGTGGCCGGGAATCCGCAGACCGATTTCGGCGTGGTGCAGGACATCACCGCCGAGCGCGAAGCCACCGAGCGGCTGGCCGATCAGTTCAAGCTGTTGCAGAACATCGCGGCCCGTGTGCCGGGGATGATGTACCAGGCGCGCCTGCGGCCGGACGGTCGCAGCGTCATCACCTACGTGAACGACGCCGCCAGGGACATGCTGGAGGTGGAACCGCTGGCGCTGCAGAGCGACGCGCGCATCCTGTTCGATCGGGTGCACCCGGACGACCGCGCGGCGGTCAGGGAGTCGCTGGCGCAGTCGGCGCGGGAGCTCCAGGTCTGGCGCCAGACCTACCGGGTCCAGCTGCCCAGCGCCAGCACACGCTGGTACAGCGTGGAGGCGGTTCCGCAAGTCGAGGCAGACGGCGCGGTGGTGTGGCACGGTTTCACCACCGACGTCACCCAGGCGCGTATCGCGGCCCAGAAACTCGAACGCCAGCACCGAATGCTCGAAGCGGTGCGGCTGGCACAGGCGGTTTACATCGAAGCCGACGACAAGCGTCAGGCGTTCGAAGGTTTGCTGGCGGCATTCCTCAGCGTCACCGGCAGCACCTATGGTTTCGTCGGGGAAGTGCTGTACGACGGCCATGACAAGCCCTACCTTCGCACCCACGCCATCACCAACATCGCATGGGATGACGCGTCGCGTCGCCTGCACGACTCTCAGCTGGATGCCGGTATGGCGTTTCGCAACCTGCGCACGCTGTTCGGCCACGCGCTGGTCACCGGCGAAACCGTGATCGCCAACGACCCCGCCCACGACCCGCGCGCGGGGGGTCTGCCCGAAGGCCACCCGGCCATGGACGCGTTTCTCGGCATCCCGCTGTCGGTGGGGGATCGACTGGTCGCCATGGTGGGCCTGGCCAACCAGCGTGAGGGTTACACCAGCGAGGACATCGAATTCCTGCAGCCCTTGCTCGGTGCGGTGCGCCAGCTGGTGCTGGCGTGGCGCGGGCATGCCGAGCGCCGGCGTACGCGCCAGGATCTCGAGGCCACCAGCCGCCTGCTGGCCGAAAAAAGCGCGGCGCTGCAGGCCACGCTCGACAGCATCAGCCAGGGCCTGACCAAGGTCGATGCGGGCGGTCGCATCCTCGTCTACAACCAGCGCGTGCTCGAGCTGCTGGACCTGCCCGAGGAGCTGCTGCGTGGCCGGCCGTCGAACGAAGACATCGTGAGATTCCAGCGCGAACGCGGCGACTTCGGCGATGGCATGCGGCTGGTAGAGCCCGAAGCGCACGGCTATCTTGCCGAGCCGGGTGACGTGGAGTCGCCGGGCAACTACTGGCGCAAGACGCGCGACGGCCGCACCCTCGACATCCGGTCACGGCCCTTGCCCGACGGGGGCGTGGTGCGCACCTTCACGGACGTGAGTTCGTACTTCGAAGCGCAGGAAACCCTGCGTGAGGAGCGCCAGCGCCTGGCCTGGGTGCTGGAAGCCACGCGCCCGGGCATCTGGGAAACCAACCTGGCCGAGAACACACTCACGGTGAACGAACGCTGGGCCGACATGCTCGGCTACACCCTGCTCGAATTGCAGCCCATCCGCTACGAGACCTGGGAAGCGCTGGTTCACCCGGACGATCTGCGCCGTGCCGACCAGATCCGGGAAGGTCATCTGCAGGGCCGGCTGCCCTTTTACGAATGCGACATCCGGATGCGCCACAAACTGGGCCACTGGGTGTGGATCAACACGCGAGGGCGCGTCCACCAGCGGGACGACCAGGACCGCGCGCTGTTCATGTCGGGTACGCACATCGACATCACCGAACGCGTCGCCGCGCAGGAACAGGTGCGCGCACTCAACGCCAGCCTGGAGCAGCGGGTGAGCGAGCGCACCGCTGCGCTCGAACGCTCCATGCGCGACATGGAGGCCATCTCGTATTCGATCGCGCACGACCTGCGTGCCCCACTGCGCTCGGTGAACGGATTCGCAACCATCGTGCGGGAGGAAGAAGCCGACCGTCTGAGCGCCAACGGGCGCGAGATGTTCGAGAAGATCGTGCGTTCGGCGCGCAACATGGGGCAGATGCTCACCGACATGATCGAGCTGCTTCGCGTGGTGCGTGTCGAGCTCGATGCGGTCCCCGTGGACGTGCGCGAGTTGACGCTCTCGGTGGCCCAGGTGCTCTCGGCGCCGCTGCCGCACGCCCGCATCGACGTGGGCATGCTGCCGCCGGCGCTGGGCGACGCCACGCTGCTGCGTCAGGTGTTCTTCAACCTCATGGACAACGCGCTGAAGTATTCACGCCACCAGCCAATTCCGCATGCGGTGGCGGGCTTCGACGACACGCAGCGGGCCTATTTCGTGCGGGACAACGGGATGGGGTTCGACATGGCGCATGCCGAGAAGCTGTTCGGCCTGTTCCAGCGGCTGCACCCCGGCAGCGATGTGCCGGGCATGGGCGTGGGGCTGGCGATCGTGGCGCGCATCATCGAGCGCCATGGCGGCCGCATCTGGGCCGAGTCGGCGCCCGGCAAGGGCGCCACCTTCTGGTTCAGATTGCCTCAGGCCTGAGGCTCGGCGCCCTGCTCGGCGCCATCACCCACGCTTTCAGCGGCGGCATCGGCCGCCGTCGCTTCCCGTGCCGCGTCCTTGCGTGCCTGGCGCAAGGCGGCCTTGTCGCCGGCACTCGCAAACTTGCTGTACTTGCCGGTGATCCCCACGAGCTGGCCGTAGATCTTGGGGTTGGCGGCGAGACATTCCTTCTGTTCCAGGAAATCCGACTCCCCGGTGAAGTTGCCGACCAGGCCGCCGGCTTCGGTCACCAGCAAGGCGCCCGCGGCCACATCCCACGGTGACAGGCCCATTTCAAAGAAACCATCGGTGAAGCCAGCGGCCACGTAGGCAAGATCGAGCGCGGCCGAGCCTGGGCGGCGCACGCCGGCCACGCGCGGCATCACGTCGCCGAACATCTGCAGGTAGGTCTGGAAGGAGTCGCCCGGTCGGAACGGAAAGCCCGTGGAGAGCAGGCAATCGCGCAGCGTGGTGCGCTTGGCCACGCGCAGGCGACGGTCGTTCATATAGGCGCCGCGTCCGCGCGTGGCGGAAAACAGGTCGTTGCGCGAGGGGTCGTAGATGACGGCCTGTTCGAGTCGGTTGCCCACCATGAGCGCGATGCTCACGCAGTAGACCGGGTAGCCGTGAATGAAGTTGGTGGTGCCGTCCTGCGGGTCG
>SXGT01326462.1_pt1 | contig 17219 bp, 2 predicted proteins | sample 3176221 | NCBI WGS metagenome assembly SXGT01 (sample SAMN11356862, study PRJNA531348) | freshwater metagenome | isolation source: freshwater sample F1-120 | place: China: Fuxian Lake, Yuxi | collected 2017-12-25 | reverse complement strand
CCGTTTGTTGCTCGTGCTCGGGTAGCGTAATAGGCTCGGACATGCCGGCAGTTAAATAAAGTCAGCGCCTTTTGTCCAGTTTTATACCGCCTTTTGTTTCACCTGCCTCCTTAAAGTCGAAATCTTGAAACTGCCCTGCAGTGACGTCCATTGAAGGACGAACCGAAACGGTCTGGCGCGTAGTCCATGTCGGAGACGCACGCGGAGCCATCGCGGCCGGACCGCGCAGCATGATCCGGTTTGATTCCGAATCGGGTAAGGCGCGTTCACCTGCGATGGTTCATGGCGCGCCCGTCGACAAAATCGCGGCCTCATCGGCGGACGGACGGGTCTTATCCAGTTGTCGCGACGGCCAACTTCGCCTTTGGTCTGGCCAGGGCACGCTTGAGGCCGCCTGGCCCAGTCACGGAGACGTTTCCGAACTATTGTGGCTCCCTTCCGGCGATGGATTTGTGACCCTCAACCGCGATGGCAGCGTTCGTCTCTGGCCACGTCAAGCGCCGAGTGGGTTCACCAACCAACCCAAGCTCCTTCGCCGCCCCGGCGGTGAGGGGCGACGCTTGGACGTTTCCTCCGACGGATCCTGGATGGCGGCTGGTTTTGATGACCATGTCGTGAGGAGTTGGTCCAGCGATGGCACGGCTCGAGGCGACTGGAATGTCGGTGGCGATGTCCGCGCGTTAGGGATCAGTCCAGACAACCGTCACGCGGCGGTCGGCACTGGAAATGGCTGGTTGGTTTGGTGCCGGATCACCGACGTCCCACGGACGCAAGGGAGAGTGGCTGTGGAAGGGTCGATCCAGGAACTTCGATTCTCCCCGAGCGGAGATCAACTGGCCGTAGCTGTCAGTGATGGCACGATCCGGGTGTATTCGCGAACGCGGGATTCTTGGGAGACGCCCCCCGAGGCAACGGTTCTGCGTACCACCGGCGAAACGCTCTCCGTGCAGTGGAGTCCGAATGGCAGACTGCTGTTGAGTTGGGGTCCGCGCGTTGCTCAGTTGTGGCATGTGGGTGCCGGCGTGGCATTAACTGGCCCACTGAGGCAGAACCGGGACTTAGCGGGCGCAGGCTTTAGTGCCGATGGCCTGGCGGTGAGCCTGATCACTGAAGATGCCCGAATTCAACGGTTGACACTCCCTAGCAGCCCATCGCGAGACGTCGACTGGCGGATGTACACCCAGTTACTTTCCAGCCGTCGGGCCGATGGGAGCGGTGATCTGGTTCCCTGGTGGCCGCTGGGGGACACGAGTGGTATGTTAGAGGCGCTGCGATGGGAGCAACGCTGGCATCAATTGCAGGCGGGGGCGGCATCGACATTGGGTCGGGCTGGGTTCAAATCAGAAACTCCGTAATCACGGCAATAAATCTCCGAAGAATGCCGGTAAGGAGCCCGCTTGGGCCGTTGGCTCCATAAACCTGTGCTTCGTGAACTCGTGAAACGACTCTTCCGCTGCGTTCTGTTGGCTTGTCTATGGTTCAAGTGGCTGACTTGGTCCTCGGTCGCCACAACGCTCACCTTTGATCCGCCCGAATCGTTTGTTGGCGAACCCGCCGGCTATCTGCCCGATGCGTACGGCGACCACGTGCAGCAGTCACTTCAAGATGGGTTCGTCTATGGCGATGCCGGTGGCTGGACACCGGACATCACGGTGCGTTGGGGGACACGGCGATTCTCGCTGAAGGACTGGCAGCAACCCGGATTGTTCGGAATCCAACCGATCCAAGCAAACCTGAATGGCGCGCCGAATGAAACCGCTGTGCGCGCGCTCAACGCCGACACCGGTGCCGATCAGACCTTGGAGGTCGTGCTCAGTGGATCGGACGTGGCTTGGCCGCAATTGCGCGGATTCGATTTGTTGGGCACCGGAGCTCGCACGCCGACCATCGTTTCGGTCGCTGTCACGGACAACCAACTCACCACGCTCTTTGTCACCAACGCGGTTGTTCTGCCTGCCAACGATCGGTTGAGATTCCGGTTTCCACAAGGACTCATCGCCGCCGAACTGCGACTTGTCATTTCCCTGGGGCGCAGTCAGGAACTCATCGCACTCGACTCCGTGGAGTTCGGCCAAGTCGAGGCAACGCCCAGTCCATGGGTTTTTGAAATCCCTCGCGTCATGCCCTGGACAGGACCCTGTCCCGACCGGCCCACCCTGTTGAACCTCGAGTTCGATAGGCAAGGACGCGCCGTGTTGGGTTGGGCAGAGGGCAATGGCTGTGGTGGCGGGGGCAGTGGTTGGTGGGCAAGGCAAACCGCCACAGGCACTTGGGAAACGCAACGCCTGCTAGCCGACGAGATCTACAAAAGCACCAGCGCGTTTACGCTGAATTCGGAGGGAAGGCCGTTCTTTTTCCACCATCGAATGGTCTGTTGCGACGCGGATGTCTATACGATTCGTACCGACCTGGAACAGGCGCCACAAGGGCCAGGAAGCATCGTCCAGTACCAAGGACGCAACTTGGAGCCAAAACTTTCGGCAGACGGACGCGCGGCAACCATTCCATCGTGGGTTTCACATCAACGAATTAGAGGAGTTCCCATCCGGCTCAACGGCGCGCCCGTCACGTTGCCACTCAGTGGGCTCGATGGAAACCTTGTCTATCGCCAGGGCCCCGCCGGTCAGCATCATCTCATCTACAACGAAGACAATGGTCATCTCCACTACAACGCGGGGTCCACCAATTCCGATCGTGTAATCCTGCTCTCATATCGCTACAGCCGCGCGCTGGCACTGGCAGTGGATTCCTCCAATGCCGTGCATGTCGCCTCCGTGCACGGTACCGGAGGTGGCGGGTTCCAATCTATCGGCAACCTGAATTACCTCTACTCCTCCGACGGGACCCAGTGGGTGACCAACGATCTGGGGATCTCGAATGTCGGGAACGTCGCCATCGCGCTGGATTCTCAACAACGAGCCGTCATTGCCTTCACCCGCAACTTCGAGGAGCTATGGCTAGTCCGACAGTCGGCCACCGGATGGTCTGCCCCCGAACGGATCCGCGAACGTCTCGGTTTGGCTGCCTACAATGCCTATCGCGATCTTCAACTCGCCGTGGATTCAAATGACGTGCCACACATCGCCACCTATGACGAACTCACTCGTTCCATTGTGGTCACACATCCCGGCAACGCTTCGATCCCAGGCAACCTCCGCGTCCAAATCAGTTCGAATGCCGATGTTTTACCGGTCGGCAAAGAAGTCTTTGTGACAGCCATGGTGAAGAACATCGGCGTGCGAACCATGTCCGATGCGCAACTGATGGTATCGGTTTCACCCGAAGCATTGGTGCGCGCCACCGAACCACCTGCTTATCGAACCAGAGCCAATCGGTATCAATTCGAGCTTGGTTCAATTCAATCCCAGGAAGAACGTTTGATTCGCTTCCGAATGACCTCGCTGGACCCCGCACAACTGCGTTTTTCAGCCCAGGTCGGCAGCGAGACCTCCGAGGCCGATCCAACCGACAACACAGTCGAGGTGGTCGGACCCGAATTCCGCTCAGACACCTGTCGACCAGGAGTACTCGGGGCACTGCTTTGGCTGGGCGGTGATGGAAACACGTTGGCGACAGACCTCATTTCAGGAACTCCTCTCGCGACGGCGGGACAGGTTCGATACGACTCCGGAATCTTTGGCCGTGCATTTCAATTTGGTGGGAGTGTTGCGGGGAACAACGGCGGCGGCGGCATCCTGTATGGACCCGAGTTTGGCACAAGAACCCAACTGGATGGCTCCTTCAGTGTGCACGCCTGGGTTCGGAGCACGAATGCCGCCGCCGGCTCCATGACCATCGTGGATTACACTCGGGCGGCGGGACGATCCCCTGGAGGCGAACCGACCGAGCGCGTCACCCTGCGGCTCAACCAGGGCAAACCCATTTGGGTGGTGGCTGGCGCAGGCAGCGTGAACTGGAGCGGAGATGCCATTACCTCGCAGGAACTCAACCTCGCGGATGGACGTTGGCACCACATCGCCGGGGTGCGCGATTTGGCAGGTAATGAATTGCGGCTCTATGTCGATGGCCAACGCGTCGGATCCATTCCGCTCACCGCCGTGGGGCGAGGCGCCATTTCGAGCAGCAACAATGGCGTCACTGTCGGCGCCGCGATCCAACCATACGTCGATACGTGGAGCGACACGTTCGAAGGTCACATCGATGATGTGATCGTTATGGAAAAGGCGCTGTCGGACGACGACATGGCGACACTGCATCGCGCCGGCATCGATCCGGAGTGCGAGGCACCGATACTCACGCCGCAACAACTCCCCCAGGCCATTGTGGGAGACCCCTGGTCCGCGTTTGTCCGAAGTCCGAATCTCGCACTCGGCTGGTGGTTGACTGCCGACACATCGAATCTGCCCGGCGACTTTTGTTTCACTCGAGACGGCGAACTCCGGGGTATCTCGACGCAAGCGGGCCAGTTTGCCGTGCCATTTCAATTCACGGATGGCGTGGTCACTCAACGCCTTACTCGCACCGTGCGCGTGACGTCCTCGAAACCGCCAGCGGGCCTGCTAGCTCACTGGCCGATGGAAGAGTCCGTGACCGACGTGTTTGGCAGGCATCCCACCCAATCAAATCCCAAGGCAACTCACCTGGCCGGCAAGATTGGTCTTGGGATTCAGACACCTTATGAACCGGGGAGTGGCCCGGACTTGCTCCATTCCGCCGCCGATGGATGGATCGGCGGAGGGCGGCCCGGAACCCTTGTGGGATGGTTTCGTTGGGATCCCGCCACCAGTGCGAGCAGCGGATCTCAACCGGTGGGCGCCTGGCTCTCACTGCTGAGTCCTCAAGCATTCGAGGGAATTCATCTCATGCAGCGATTTTCTGACGGTCGATTGGCCGTGCACGCCGGTCCGCCGGATGGAAGGGCCACCCAATCGTCTGGGGTTCCCATCGTGCCCGGCCGTTGGTATCATGTCGCCTTCGGTATTAATAACCGGAGTGCGAGCGTGCGCTTGGATGGCGAACTCGTGATCGAAACCACGCTGCCATTCGCGGCTCCAGCGATGACGCGATTGGTCGCTGGTGGCATCGGCAATGGTCGCTGGTTCGCGGGTGCCTTGGACGAAGTGAGTGTGTTCGACCGGGTGTTGTCTTCCGAGGAAATCGATTCCTTGCGGGGACTTGGGATTCCGCAGAAGAATGAGGAAACGATTGGCGGTGAATTTCCATTGGCGGTGTTGGCCGGCGCTCCTCAGCTCTTGATGGCGCGCGAAGGCGACCCAATCCGCCAGGCACTGGGGAGTTATTTTTGCGGCAGACCCCAGCAATTCGAGTTGGTGGAAGGAGCGCTTCCTCTGGGACTGGAACTCCGCGCCACCGGTGAACTCGCGGGCATTCCACTCGAGAGCGGCCAATGGGACTTCGTTGTTGAGGCCCAGGCCGATCACAGCCGTGCGAAAATGGCATTGAGCCTGCGGGTGGAGGGCATTGCGCCACGGTTTTATGTTCAACCGGTTGACGGCGATGTGGTCTTCGGTGGGCGCGCTCGGTTGTTTGTCGTGGCGTCACCTCGCGCCCAGCTCCAATGGCAATTCCAGGGCAAGGCTCTTCACGGCGAAAATGGCCCCTCACTCGTGATCCCGGATTTCACTGCGGCACAGGCGGGCACTTACGATTGCGTGGCCACCACATCGGGAGGTGTGACAACATCTGAAAAGGCATCCCTGCGGCTCATTGGGTTGCCAGCCGAGCAGGAAGGACCCCAAGTACAAGACCGCGGAATCGGGACAGATGGCGTCTTTCGAATGACCCTTTCCACCGTGCCGGGGCGCGCCTATCTCCTGCGTCGGGCGCGTGGAGATAGCTTGGACGGCGCGACGATCGAATGGGACATCATCGGACGACTGGTGGCCACCAGCGCGAGTTCCGCGTTTGAAGATGCCTCGTTCCTCCGAGCCGAACGGCGCTTCTACCAAATTGTCGAAGAACCGCCGCCGCCGCAGGCTCCGTACAGCACCACCGACGCGACGCGCTTGATTCCGCTGGATACTGCGGGCAATCCCCGCCCGGGCTTCGCACCAGCGGATTTGCCCGATGGCGGTGTCGCTCCCTTTGAATTTCGTCCTGCCGGTTCCGCCCTGCCTGCAGGCCACGGCCTTCGTGTCCGATTTCCCCTGGGAGCGAGGCCCGTCTCGGCTTCGAACGGCAGTGTGTTTCGGGCATCCGAAGCCGTCGTCGAATTTGGACCAGAATCCCCATGGCAATTCGACGCACCGATCCAAGCCCGATCTGCCGAGGGCTTGGATATCCCGGCGGGCCCCATCTCCGTGGCCACTATCGAACGACTGGCGGGTCTGGCACCCGGCGCAGGCGTCCCGATACGGTTGTTCGGCCGGTTCCCGTTGCTCCTCACCTCAGGCCAATTTGACGGCAATGTGCTGCGTGGCGCGCGCCTTCGCTACACACCAAAAGCAGGGGCTCCCGAGATTCCATTGCCAATGGACTCCGCAGATCTGCCCGACTTCGACTTGCCGTTAGGGAATCGCGAACCCATGCGCCTGGCGTATCACGGCAGTTTTGATCTGCCCGATTTTACCGGCATCCCGGCCACCGTGACCATTCCAGCCCGGCGTCCGCTTTGGCTGGAGCTCCACTCCGATGGGCAGGTGCGTTTGGGTGGTCGTGTCGAAGTTTCGTTTCGAGAAGGCCCTCGATTCGCCGCCGAATTCGCGGTGGAAGATCCGCGCTATTTCCTGCGCCTCGAAGCCGCCCACCTGCGCCTACCGCCGATATTGCCGGCGGATTCGCTCCTGCCCGCACCTGCGGTTTCCGACACCCTCACCGACGGCGCCTTGGATCAATCGACGATCGCCTTGACGAACGCGCTCATTGCCCATCGAGCCTTTGCGAATTTGGTTGCTGCCGAGGGAGGCCCTGGAGTGACCCCCACCCACCCGACACCCCCGCATCCTGAACTGGATGCCACCTTTGCGTTTTGGGAGGCTGTCACACGCTCCTGGGCGGCGTCCACGCTGCCTGAATCCTGGCATGCGGCGCTCCAACGTGTTCGCGCCAACGCCGCCGCGTCGCAAGATCCAGAAACCATCCTCAAGTCAGTCGCCATGCTGAACGCTGTATTGAGGGATCGACCCGACGCGGACACCGCTGAGATTCGCGATGCGGTGGCTGAAGCACGGGCAGCGGTTCCGCGGGTCATCGAATCCAGCCCATTGGATGTGACACCCGGTCGCGCCAAAGAAATCGTGCGACTCGGCGTGGCTGCGGCTGCCCGCGTTCAAGCGGGCGGCGCGGATGACTCCCAGATTCAAGCGGTGGTGGGCGATTACCTCATCCGATTTATCGGCGGCTATGTCAGCAACGGACTCGGAGCGCGTCCTGGGATCTTTGAAGCACCGGCGGAATCCCCCATTCGCCGCCTGGGCCGATACGAAGCCACGCTAAGCTTGGCAACACTCCTGGAATTTCATGTGTGCGCACAGCAATTGGGTGTGGATGGGCGTCTGCGCGCGCTGCCGTATGCCGAGGGACTGATGCAACTCGCCCGACAACTCTGGATTGACCTCTCGATACGCATGAATCAAGCGCTGGGGCAGCAGGAACGTCGGACGTACTATTTCTTGCTCCCTGAGATGGCGGAACTCGTGCGACTCCATCAATCGGGGATATACACAGGCGAGGACTGGGATCTGCCCACCCCGCGCCTGTTTCAAAGTTACCTGGACCAAGTTTTTGCTGGCTTGCCGGTTCAACAAGGCGCCGACGAAGTTTATGGGCAACGGGTAAACCAACTGCGCGATGATGCGGCCCGCTTTGCCAGTTTGTTGCGGGATCTTCCCCCGGGAGCCGTGATGCCACCAGACGCCGTGCGGCGCAACTACACCCAACTCGGGGAACGATTGACCCAGCTGTTTCGCCTGCTCGGATCCCAATCCCTGTTTCCGGTTCCCGAACTGCTCGCACGCCTGCAAGCCCATTTGATTCATGAAGAACTTCGGCTGCGCTATTCGTTGGAACCCGACAACGCATCACTGCAATCCCAACTGGATGTCACGGTGGATCGATTGATCGAACGTGCGGTGCCCCTCGAGGATTGGCCGGCACTTATCCTCAGTGCAGAAGCTTGCCTCGAAATGGCGGCCCGATTCGATAACGCAGACGCAAGCTCATCCAAAGCCCGGGGGCGTCATGCCCAACTTCGAAACGCCGCCCGACTTCTAAGCGCCTGCAAAAGCGTCAATGTAACCCAGTGGAATGCCCTGTTGTCCAATCGCCCGCCCGATGCCTCACATCTCGCGGCGGACCTGTGGCTGCCCGCGGGTTTCACTGTGGAAGACGTCTCCGGCGAGGTGGAATACAAAGCGCGCGCGCGTCGGTTGCGTGGCGCGGTCGCCGGCAAATTCCGATTCCCCAATCTGGATGCCCGCCTCCAACTATTAAACGCATCCATTGATTCGGGTGGTGCCATGGATTTGAGCGTGGCAGGCACGATGGAATTGCCGCCCAGTTCGGGCTCCCCGGGGACACTCACGATTCCAAGACGCCGCCCCTGGCATGTCGCCATCGATCGACAGCGGCATGTGACGTTGGAAGGTGGCGCACAGCTTCGACTGCGCAGTGGAGCCACGTTTGAAGGATTCATTTCCCTGAGCGATCCCATTTATCAAGTGGGCGTATCGGCCTCGGGCCTGCGCTTCGAAATGGCAAACCATCTCGGCATCACGATTCCGGTTCCGGATCCGCAGCGATTCTCGCAACTACCCGCGACGCTAGAGGCGCCGCTCAACCATTACTTGGGCCACTTGGCGGCCACCTTGGAACCGCTCAGTTCCGTGGCGGACCTACCCAATCTTCCCGAACTCGGCACGCCGCCCGATTTCAATGAAAGCGTGGTAACTCTGAATGCCGATTCGGTGCGCGCCGCAGCTTCCGGTTTAATCCTTCTCTCAAACAGCCCCGTCAGTTTTGGCTTTAGCTCGCTCACCCTTGCCCGGGACGCGTTTAGCACCATTTTGAGCAACGCCAATCGTGAACTCGGTCGAGGCGCCCGCGAACTCGGCGAAAGCCGCCGGACGCATCAACGAGCCATCAACGACGCCCAAACCACACTGCGACATCCCAGTCGCCAGTTGCTGGCAGAGTGTTTCTGTCAGCAGGTGGATTCGTTGGAGCACGTCGTGGGACAGGTCGCTGGATTCTTGGACCTTCAACAGCGCGGCGTTTTTGCTGGCACACCCGTTCCGTTCGCGGATCAGCCCGCGTTGGTGCGCAGTTTTCGGGAAACCAGCGACGCCATGCGGCAGTTGCTCCAGGACAACGGCCTGGAACAGGACCCCGGCGTTGCCGAACACGCCGTGAGTTGCGCCCTGAGACTCGAACGGCTCAGCGAACGGATTGGCATGCCGTTCGATACCGGCGCCAGAGCCGAATCCGCCGCGGCGGCCGTTCGTGTTCGAACCCGATTGATGCAGCGCCTGGGGCTTCATCCCGACGGCACCGTCCAGGATTCTGCCTTGCTTCGAAATCTTCCCCTGGCGGATCAGCGGAGATTGGGGACTCAAATCCTTCAGTGGACGGACCTGATCCAACGATTGGGTGAGGAAACACCGTTCATTGAAGAACTCCAAGTCCAGCTCTACCTGGCGCGACGCCATCATCTGCTGTCGACGATCCGACGTCTGTTGAACGACAGGTCGCAACCCCCCGTGCTCATTGAGGCACGGTACGTCGATGAAATCGTTCCAGAAATATTGTCATTGGATCAACTGGGCCAACGTACCGTACCTGGAGGGCGCGTCGAAGTTTTGGAACAATTGGATGGCAACCAGATTTCTCAAACGCTGGCCCAAGATCAGGAAGAATGGGTGCGGCTCGCCGGGCAAGCCACGGCGCGATTGGCGTCGCGACTGAGTGCCGATCAAGGCTCTGACGCCACTCTCTATCGTCAATATACCCAGGCCAAGAAGAAGAAGGCCGAACACTGGCGTCGACTGCTTTCGGAATACGAACGACGACGCAGCACCGGTCGCGACACACCCGTCGTGCGCCAACTCGAAGCCGACATGGGATGTCTCGCGCGCCACGAATTCGGTCTGCTGGAAACCCGTGTGCTCACGCCGAGGTTCCAACTGCAGTTGGCAGATGGATTGGAAGTCCTGGACGAAGCCCTGAGCCTCGCGCGCGTTTTGGAACGATTTCAGTTTCCGGAAATTCCTGACACATCGCTCAACGCGCAAGTCCTCGCACGATTCACCGCAGAGGTGTTGCCGCGCTTCCAAGTCCAACTCACGGCGTTGGCTCAAGCGCGAAAAGCTTGGTGGATCGCCCATCGCGCCACATCACTTCTCCAAGAAGGCTGGAAGGACAAACTGGAAACCGACCGCACGGCTCTGGACCGCGCTTTAAAGACCGCTTCCCGCAATACGCTCGAAACCACCGCGACGTTGGTGCGCGAACTACTGATATCCGTCCAGACCGCGCCACACACGTTCGACGTGCCGTTGCCTGGAAACCTCATCGTGCGACAGGTGGCAGGACAGTTGCTTTACAATCATTCTGAATCGCGACTCGAAGGCACGGTCAGCGGGGTGCTTGAATTTCCGGAGATCGGCGCTGGCGCCACGTTTTCGCTGCATCAGCTGAAGCTCGCGACGGATGGCAGTTTTATACTCGACGCTTCGGCAGACACTCCGGTGCCAATCGGCGACAACACTCGATTTACGGGCGAGCTTCATGCGGCCGGTCGCAAACGGCTGACACCCGATTTCGATGGCACGTTGACTCTTGCAGGGCGCGGGCAACTGACCTTCGACGGCGGTCAAACCTTGGGGGCGCGATTGGAATATACCCAAGTCATCGAAAACAACCGACCGCGCTGGATCCTTTCCTTCGACGTCAACGCTGCCGGTGTCCAACGCCTGGGTCAGGACGCGGTGATCTTCGCTGCCAATGGGGGACTGACCGCGGGAAATGCGGCTCCCGGCGTGAACTTACGACTCGGCGGCAAGGCTGGATTCTGGCGCAAGAACCGAAACCAACCGCTCCCCAACGAGGACTCACAGGTCACGCCTGAACTGTTCGAAGTCTTGGTGGACGACGTTCAGTTCGAACTGAGTGACTCGCCGGGGCAGGCGGCTTTGTCCATTCAGCGTGGGACACTTCGACTACCCCAGGTGTTCTACGCCGCTGATCTTCCTCCTGGAGTACGGTGCGAGCCAGTCGCTGATTCTCATCCCGGTCCCAGTGTGTCGATCACTCCGGAGCGTCCCTTGGTGGTTTCGATCCCAAAAACCAACGGCGAGCTGGGGCGACCCTCATTGACGGGCGGTATCCGATTCGCCCGGATTGGCTTTGGTGTCCCGGGTCTGCCGGATCTCGCTGCCGCCATCTGCGATGCGGAACTGCGATTCAACGCCGACGGCCCCGAACTCCTGGTGCGCGACGGGCGCCTCAACATTCCTTTCCCCACCGACTCTCTTGCACTGCGGCTTTCCAGCACGCGATTCACTTTGGACGGATTACCCATCGGAACCTTGTCCCTGGTGGAACCTTTTACGGTGATCGATGCCGGTGGATTCGAAGTCACGTTGCTGGGATCTCTGCCGGGACAGCAGCCCGCGCGACGATTTCGTTTCCCCGCGGATTACACTGTCGGCGAACAATCCGCTTGCCAGGGAACCTCCCTCGAACTCTTCGCCTTGCCGCCACCCAAGGCGCATCTGCGCGGACTCCGACTTCGAGGCGGTCTCGAAATCAGCCTGCCTGCCTCGTTGGTGTTGGCCGAAGGCGGCGCGGGCGGGCGCGACGGGGTTCCTCCGGCAAACGCGGCGGAGCCAAGCGTAGGGGCCACGGTGTGCGGCGAACTCACCCTCACCCCCACGGATGGAACCCCAGAGATCGACTTGCAATTGACTCGATTCGGCATCTCGACATCGCCCGGGGTTTCCTGGCGGCTGGGACCCAGCGGAATTCGAGTAATCGAACCCAGCATATCGCTGGAGAACCCGGCATCGCTCTTGAAGTTCGATCCCAACCTGCCCGCGCAACTCCGGTTGGCAGGAACGCTGGATGTCAACGGCCAGTTCCTCCTCACCCTCAACAATGCGCGTTTCTCTTTTGAAACCCCAAAAGCCTTGCCTCGATTTGTGGTCGATGGGCTGAGCTACCAACAAGGCGCTAAATCCTTACTGGGACGGCTGCCGGTGCAACTCACTGCGGCGTCGCTGCGGTTTCAGAATCCAGGATTGTCGCTGCCGGAGCTATTCCAACCCGCCAACGTGCGATTGACGGTGTCGGCTCGCGTTCAGGTACCTCCGCCGGATCCCACAGCGAATCCACCCGTCGTGCCGGTCCTGGTGGGCGCCCTGGAACGTGTCGCAATCGAATTCGATCCACAAACAGGCCTGCCCAAAGCTCCATCGTTGGACGCCGTCGAACTCGGCTTGGCTACCGACGCCCTGAAACTCCCGCCGCTGGATGCCATCGGTGGTCGGGCTCGACTCGGTGGCTTGCAGGGCGAGAGCCTAGATAGCATTTACATCAGTGCGCGCCTCAGCGGGAAACTCCAGACCACTCAAATCACGCTGCAAGGTGTCTTCACGTGGCAAGGGCCACTGGGCGTCTGTCTCGATGCCAATGCAGGTCCGGTCGGGATTCCGATTGGGGTCACCGGCTTCCTGATCACCGGTGCTTCCGGCGGTGTTTCACTGCTCAACGGCAATGGCGATCCTTGCGATTTCCAAAGCTACTTTGTCACAGGGCCCGGCGGCTTCCTGCAATTGCGCAGCACCGGCCTGCCCGGCGCACCCATGACCTGGGCCGAGTTGCGCTCCACGGCAGAGCGCATGGTCGCCCTGGCGCGCTCGACCGCAGCCAACCAACCGCAGCCATCCCTGTTGAACGTCGACAGCAACCTGGCCCAGGATACACGCGGCAACGCACGTCCCCACGCCCCATCCTCAGATCTCGGCACTATCGGATGCCCCGGGGATTGTCCGCCCGCCACCATCAACTTGTTCTGCCAACCGCACCCAGATCCCATCACATTCTCGAATCGGGTCATTCTGAAGTTCAGTTCCATCGACGAGTCCACGTTGAATGCCATCGGGGTCACACGCAGCACGTTTCAACCGAACGCCACGCCCGCCACGGTCGCAGCGGCGGTGGCGGAACGTCTCATCCTCCGGATCCGCGCCCTCACGCCCGCCCCCAACCTGCCAGGCTTTGAAGCACTCGCTCAAGGACTCGAATCGGTGTTGCAAGGCGCCGCATCCGCCATCAGCACGTCCTTACAGGCCGCATTGTCCAGCCAGGGAGCCATGGCGACGGCGGATGCCATTTACGAGCGCATCCGTCTGGAGGCGTACAAGGGCATCGGCTGCCCGGACCTGACGATGGCGGTCGCAGGCCGGGTTTCTTATACGGGATTGTCGGCATTTGCTTACGTCGAAGGCAAAGGCGTCGCCAGCACGGCGGGCAGTCTGGGTGTTATCGGCACGGTCAATGTCCTCGGCATCCCTTTCGGTCAGGCCAAGTTGTTCGTGTCCGGCACCGACGATCAGGGACTCCCCAATCCGTCGATGTGCGGTCAGGTGCGCGTGGCCGTTGGTCCGCTGGAACTCGGCGAGGTCGACGCCGCATTGGAATGTCCGGGTTGCGTCACCTCGTTGCTTGGCGTTTATCCAGACCTGCTGCGAGCCCTCGGTGAACCGGTCGCCCGCCAGGTACTCAGCCGCGCCGCGCCGCAGTTGGAATTGGGAAGCCGTCCATTGCAGAACATCCTCGCGGACCTCGCCTCGCGTTCCCCTGAAGAACAGTTCGGCATCGCTTCCCGTATCTTCGATGCCCTTCTGCAACTGCGTCCCCAGGATCTGCCCGCCAATCTGATCGACACCGTAATCAATGCCCTGGGGGCACGTGTGGAACAAGTTCAACCCTCCTTGACACTCTGCGGTGCGGTGCAACCACGCCTGTTCGGGATCGCTCTCGGCCAGGATCCACTCGTCGGTCTTCAGGCGCGTGTCACACGCCAAGGATTCAGCGGCACCTTCGGATTCTCCCCCGCTGCCGCCGCCTATCCATTCGCAGCCATCCTTCCAGCCTTGGACACCGCCACGCTGAGTGTCAATTATGCCGTTCCCGATCCCTTGCAGATCCTGTTCGCTGGATTAGGAGGCGCGTTCGGTTCTCCCGAAGCCACCGCCGAGTTGATTCGCGATTCGGTGAATAATGCGCTGAACCGCACCACCTACGCCGCCAGTTACGAGTTGCACCCGTTCGGCTTCAATATGCTCTCAGTAGCCGGTCGATTCATCGAGCCCGACCTATTGAACCATCCGTCATTACGAGGCTCGGATTGGAGGACGCCGGAGTCACGCGGATTGCCGGGACGAGTGGAGGTCCTGGTCGAGGCCGCCCGCCGACATGTCCTGGGCGATGCGGTCGGATGGTCGGGCATCGGTGACGGATTCTTGTCGCTTTACGAGGACTCCTCGCCGCAGCGCAATCAACTGAATTCCTATGCGGCCACACTGCGCCGTCCAATAACGCTGCGTCAGGATTACTTTCCACACGGGGGGTTTGTCGGGGCCGGCGTCCTGACCCTGCCGAAACTTCTGGCGGAGTCACCCAACGCGTGGATATCGCTCCTGCGCCAGGTAATTCAGGACCCCAATCTACCGGCCAAAGCCACAGCGGCTGGGACGTTGATCAATGAACATATTCTGGCCAGCACCAACACCGGTGAGCTCGCCTTCTATGTTCCCACCTTGAATCCGCCGAGGTTCTTAACACATCCCGCTGATTCCATGGAGCGCGCCCGGATTCTCACCGAGATGAACCAGCGTGCCCGTCTAGGCTCTGAGGTGGCTTCCTGGTCAGCCGCGGAACTTCAAGCGTTGTTCCCGTTGGAGGTGGCCTTCATGAAAGGTCGGCTTGGCACGGAAGGATTCAACCGCACCATCCTGGGCATTCCAATGGGTAGCGCGGAAATCGACATATCAAGAACCTCAGCCGTGGTCCGCGTCACGCCACCCGATAACTCCTGGTTGGCGTCCATGGTTCGAGGCGCCCAGGGTGGCGCCAGCACGCTGAACATCGATTTCAGCCGTCCACCCTCCGTCTCGATCACCAACGCCTTCGTTTCATTGCGGGAACGAATTCCCACGCTGTCCGCCAATCAACTCGTTGCGGAACTGCAGACCGCCCTAGCCCAGAAATTGCCGCGCGTCGGAATCGACCGGGAGGTCGGGCTTCCTCCCATTCCCGAAGTTTTGTCGAGGCTAATCGCCGCTGAGGGAACTCTGCGATTCCAAGCATTCAGCCCGGGTTACGACCCGACCGCAGCGGGCAATTCCCCCGCCGCTCTCAGTCGTCGTGAAGGCGGTTTGGTGCTCTCGGGCGCCTTGCAAGCCAGCCTGACGGATCCGGTCCTGGGTACACATGTGGACCTCATGCGACTGCCGTCCGCCGAACTCGCTCTGTTCCCGGACACCAGCAATCCACTCGCCCCGCCGCGTCTCGCCGGGATGGTTTCCAATTTGTCTGCCTCGGTTCTGGGATTGTTTCCCATAGACCAGGGTATCGCTCGATTCGACACGGCAAGCGCCACCCCGTTTGAATTCAACGGGCGGATGAACCCCGCCAACCTCGGTCCCTTCCGCCTCGAACCGCGACTCAACACCCCTGGAGCAGTAACCCTGCGCGCCGTGTCGATCGGACAAGGCGTCGGCGCTTCACTGGAACTGGATCCCATGCGGCTGTTGTTGCCAGGGGTCGGCGTGAATCGAAGTCTGTTGGAGTTGCACGGGAGTGCCGGATTAGGCACGCGATTCACCCTGGCAACCCACACTGATTGGAGCGCGGCGGCGACATTGGCCGCAACCGGGACACTGCGGGGTTTCGCAGGTCCCCTTGAAGTGCTGCGGGCCAGCTCTTCCAGCGATACCCGGTTTGGGGTCTCCGGCATTGGGCTCGGCCAATGGCGAGTGTCTGCGGTACTCCCGTCTCCAGGTACTTGGTCGATCCTAGTATTGCCCACCCTCAGTCTGGGCAATCGCATGGGTATCCCACTCACACCGTCCACCACCGCTCAAGTGTCATTCGCGGTGGATACCGATGGTCGGTTTGAATTGGATCTCCGCCTCGACACTGCACCGGCGTTGCCCGGCCTCCCTGGATTCCAAGGACCCATTCATGCTGTAGTGAACAACTCCGGACTGCTTTTGAGCGGAACACTCGCCAACGGCGGACGTTCCGAAGTGCGCGTCTTTACCGATGGACGCATCACCACCGCCGCCGAAGTGCACCTGGGGCCATTGGAATTCCGACTGCTCAACGGTCATCGACTCGCACGCTTCGCCAGTTTGCAGGACGGCGCCGTGGCGGCATCGACACAGGGAGAGCTCTGGAGTGTTCCCGCCGGCGCGGTGCTCTCGGTGTGGACCGATGCCAGCGGCGTTCCCAAACAGTTCCAATTGCCGGCGTTCACGTACAATGCGGGGACGGGCGCTTTGGCAGTGCAGCCTACCGAAACCGCAAGCGGCGCGTCGACAGTCACCGCGACCCCCTCACGAATTGTTGGTCGGCACCAACCGTCAACACACGATGGGCCCCTGGGTTCTCTGCGAATCGGTCGCTACGAACTCAGCCGCTTGGATCGTGTGAATTTTCAGGCGACCAGTGCCACCGAGTTCGCTTTGGAAATACAGGGTCAACTGGCGGTACCTGGCCTCGGCGCGCTGTCGCTCCGAACCCGGATCGGTTCCGAGGCGTTTTCGTTGGAGGTCGTTCCGCCGCCTGCACCGCTGGTATTCGCCGGATTGAGCTTCGGTGAGATCCGACTTCAAACCGATGGCCCGCGGTTTCATCCAGCGTCGGTACCGGATCTCAGTTTCTCAGGCACACTGCTGAATCTGCCGTCTCCATTGAATAATCTCCGCATGCAAGGGCCGATCAATCCGGACGGCTGGCACCAACTAAACGCCGGAAATGCTCTGGAAACATTAATGGGGAATTTTCCCCTGAAACGGTTGACAGCCTCGGTTCAACCGCGCGACGTCAGCGCCGATTACGGCGCCGCGGTGCGCTCTCATAGCCCGCGGGCTTGGTCTCATCTTTGTCTCTAAAGATCCCCTCGAGACATTTGTCCAAGTGTTACGCATGCTGGATGAATGTTAGACGCCATCCGTGTTGCCGGTCGTTGGGTCAGAAAATCTCTCTTGGAACGATTGACGGCTCAAAGTCAGGGG
>SXGT01165496.1_pt1 | contig 17223 bp, 15 predicted proteins | sample 3176221 | NCBI WGS metagenome assembly SXGT01 (sample SAMN11356862, study PRJNA531348) | freshwater metagenome | isolation source: freshwater sample F1-120 | place: China: Fuxian Lake, Yuxi | collected 2017-12-25 | reverse complement strand
TGAGAAGCGTGGCGAGTACGATGAATGAGCATGTCGTGAAGCCCCGGGCAAGGAGGCGCGATCGCGCTTCGCGCTGTGGGCTCGGGTCTGCATGGGGCTCGCCCTGTGCGCGCCGATTGGCTGGCTGACGCTGGCCACCAGTTGCCTCGTGACGCTCCACACCACGGCGTCTGCGTTCGGCCTGCTGGCCGGTCGGATAACCCGAAACGTACTTGCCGCTTGCTGTGACGTGAGGCCGGTGGCGGCTCTGCGGAGCTCGAAGCCTGATACGCGCTCGATAGCGCGGTGGCCTACATAGCCTCACGCTTCTCGTTGTGCCGCTGATAGCGGTGGGACTTCTTGACCACGGCACGCAGAAGGCTCCGGCGCTGCTGCACCCGGCCGCTCTTGAGCAGATAATGCCGGAAGAAAGCCCTTCCTGCGCTCATGGGCACGTGCTCACGGCGGGCCGAGGCGAGCAAGCTCGCGAGATCCTTGACGATCCACCGCCCATGATGGAACCGAGAGACACGACCGACGTCGATCAGGCGGATACCACCACTTGAGACGATCACGTGATAGACGTTCAAGTCCTTGTGGCACCACCCGGCCGAGTGGAGCCTGGCGGCGAGATGGGCCAGATCTCCTGCAATCTTTACCAGGTCTTCTTCGGTGAGGCCGTTGGTTCTCCACTGTTCAAGTGAGAATCCACGGGAGCCTTCAAGTACGACAAATGAGCCTTTCAGGTGCCTTCCCCACCCGACGGCCTTGACCGTTGGAATCCCCAGATCACGGAGCACGATCGAGTTTCGCCACTCCTTGCGCGCTGGGTGGGCCCAGCGACTGTGGAAAAACCACTTGAGAAAATAGGTGACGTCCCCCTCGGATCGCCTCGCATTGAGGTGGCTCGGACGGCGCTTCTCGATCGTCCAGCCCGACAGTTGGCTTCCGACTTCGGGGGGCGAGCTGCCAGCAACCCGTTCGATCCAGACAATCTCCTGGGCCTTGACGGCGGAACGTCGTGTCCATTGGGCCAGGAGCTTCATCTGATTCACCGCGATGACTTGGGCTTTACGGTCACCGAAATTCCGTGGGACGCAACCGCCAGAACACTTGAAATTGGAACGCTCTCGAGATCGTGTGGGAAAACCTGGACTGCTCGCGGGGGAGGAAGGAGTCCCCCGCACCGGCCGCCAGGCGGCGTCCCTGCGTCTCGCGCTTCACCCTCCCTCCGAGCCGCTTTCGGGTTGCGCCAGCTCCGGCTTCGGGCGTCAGGGCTCCCGCCTTGGTCGCCCCGCCCCCCCTCCCCGGCGCTCGATCAGCGCGGGGCGCTTCCGGCGCCGATGGTGGGTGAGCGGTGGCCAGGTTATCCCGGTCACAGCCGGCCGGAGTGTAGGTATCGGCAATGCTTATGGCAAGGAAAATGCGTTTCCCGCGACCGGCTTAGCTGCCTTTTCGTTTTCTGGCTTCCCGGACTTGGAGTGCCCGCTACAATCAGAGCTTCCTTCCAGGCAGCTGACCCAGGCCTCCCCGTGGCAGTTCTCTTGATGCACTTTCTTCTCCATATCCTTGTCCTGGCAGCTTGCTTGTGTTGTGCTCATTCAAACGAGGAAATATGAGAATTTCGGCGTGCTACTTCATTGTCCTTCGACTTGCTCTCTTACTCATGGTCCCTTCCCGAGCCGCCCGCGGGGAAGGCAATGAGACCCTGGGTTCTCCCAGGCCAGGATTCTTGAAGTCCGGCAATTGCGTTCTGGCCTTTGGCACAGGCCTTGAGCTGAACCAACCCGGGAAAATCACGGTGGAGCTCAATGCGGAGCTCAAGCTTGAGCAGGTGATCCTCTACTGGGGACTCCGATCGAGCCAGGGTGACCCCGAAGTGATTGTCAACGACACGCTCAGGGTGCGGGGTGAGCTGATTGGCACGAGCAACGAGTTCCCCGGTGCTGACACCCGCCCCTTCGTCTATCGAGCCGACGTCACTGGCTTGAACCTCGTCAAGCCTGGCGAGAAGAGAGAGGTCGCTGTCAAGGGCCTGGACATAACCGATACGGGCGTCGTCAATGGTGCCGAACTGGTCCTTATTCTCAGTGACGGTTCAAAGAGCTCATTCGAGGTCCGGGACGGCAATGACTTCGCATACTGGAAGTTCCTGCCACCCGTGGACAGGAGTGTTCGGCAGAAGTTCACTTACGAGGCGGTCGAGGGTGCACGGAAAGGCGAATTGGTTCTGGTGGTGGGCGACCACAAGGCAGTCGATCAGGCCAAGATTCGCCCCAGCACGCTCGAGGTAGCTATTGATGGAGCTCCGCTCCAGGTAATCAGCGACCCTCTGAAGGGATCCGATGGCGACAGCTGGGATACCCTCGTGCTCCCCCTCGCCTTGCCGGGCGGGTCGAAGTCGGTGGAGGTGCAGCTCTTCAGCGATACGAGGACTGGAGGCACGCTCTCGCCCTCGTCGTTCTACTGGTTGTTTGCGTCGCTCAAGGTGGAACGGCCCATGGTTCCCGAAAACCTTTCGATCGCGGGGGCCGTCTACTGTGACACCAATGGCAATTCGCAGAGAGACAGTGGTGAGAAGGGGATTGCCGGGGCCGAGCTGACCCTCGGCTGTACCCACAACGGCAGCACGACCAAACGATCCAGCATTACCGACGCCAACGGGCATTACGTTTTCGGGGACATCCCTCCGGGGTCCAATTGCACGGTGCTTGTTGTTCCGGGTGTGGCCCTCGTGGGGAAAGAGCCCACGGAGGTCTGCCAGCCGATCACCAACCTCCGCCAAAATGTGACCGACTGCGACTTTGGCTACGCCTTGCCGCCCAGGGTGGGGGATAGCATCTTTTTTGACCTTGACTGTGACGGTGCGCAGCAGGCGAATGAGCCTGGGCTCGCCGGGGTCAAGGTGAGCATCGTGGCTCCCGCAGGCGGCGGTTTCCCGGGGTATAGCACATCCACCGTCTCCGACAGGGATGGCAAGTACCTCTTCTTCATTCCAGGCGTCCCCGGCAGCGGCACAGTGGTCGCCACGGTCTCCATCGATCCCATGACCGGGGATGCCAGGGGCAAGGCGCTCACCACGGACAACCCTCAGCAGACGATTCCGCTCGGCCCCGGTGGCCTCGATCTCGCCCGAGACTTTGGGCTCTGTATCAGGGCGGGCGATGCCCGCGTGGGGGACACGGTCTTCTGTGATAACAACGGCAACGCCAGACAGGACGATGGCGAGCAAGGCCTCGCAGGCGTCAAGGTCTCAATCCAGTGTCCAGCGGGAGAGGGCTTCCCCGGAGTGAATTTGACGACCACCACAGACTCGCAAGGCAAGTACGCTTTCGTCGTTCAAGGGATACCCGCAGACAAGAAAGTGGTTTGTTCGGTCAGCATCGATTCGAACTCAGGCGACGCGAAGAGCAAGGATCTCACGACCCCGAACCCGCAGAACACGGCGCCTCTGGGTGCTCTCGACGTTGACAATGACCGCGATTTTGGCCTCAAGCCGCGTATGGGGGACGCGATTGTCGGCGATACGGTCTACTGCGACCTGAACGGGAACGGCCAACAGGATCCAGGTGAGCCAGGAATTCGTGATGTGCCAGTCACCCTGGCGGCTCAGGCTGGCGGGGGATTCACGGGTGTGAACTTGAGCGCCAGGACGGACGCGAACGGTAAGTACCTTTTCGTGATCACCGGAATTCCCTTCGGTGGAACGGTTGTGGCAACGGTCACGGTGGACACGAACTCCCTGCCAGCGCAGAACAAGGTCCTGTCGACCCCAAACCCACAAAGCACGATCCCGCTCTCGCCCAATGTCGAGGACAGGAATCGTGACTTTGGCCTGAAGCCTCTGGCCGCCAGGGTCGGAGACACCGTGTTTTGTGACACGAACGGCAATGGAATGCTCGACGTCGGCGAGCCAGGACTTTCGGGGGTCAAGGTGAGCATCAACGCGCCGGCCGTTGGGGCCTTCGGTGGCTACTCCAACTCGACGACCACCGACGCGCTGGGTCACTATCTTTTCACCCTGGAGGGGATTCCACCCGAAACGCCCGTCGTGGGAAGGGTTGAAGTGGATCCACGCACCGGTGGCGCGGCTGGCCTCGAGATCACCACCCCCGGTTCTCAGCAGACGGTTGCGCTGGGCCCAGCCGGCCAGGATTTGAATCGGGATTTTGGTTTCCGTTGCGGTCCGGTGCGGGTGAAGACCTGCCTCGAGCAGAAAACCGTCGCGCAGGGCGACTGTGTCAACGTCCGCGTCCTCCTGTCGAGTACCCACCCCGTGGAGGGATTCTCGACCTCCGTGAGGCACAATCCTGAAGTGGTGCAGCTTGATTCGATGACAATTTTGGGAACGGAAAGCGCGACGAACGAGGCTGATTTCACGAGCTTTGAGGTGTTCGAGGATGGTGGAACAGGGGCCGTGATTCTCGATCTCCAGGCGCCCTTCAACGGGAATACTATCCCGGCCGGTACCGACCGTTCGGTCCTGATTTACAGGTACTGCTGCAATCCGATTCCGGCGGGCAGCGCGTCCCGCACCACCGAGCTAACGTTTGTCGACGATGTTTTCGGCACGCCGAGGAAGGACAACAGCGTCGTCATTGGAGGCAAGAGCTACACTCCCGAGTTTTGCGCCGGCTCGATTACCTGCGAGACCCCCGACGATGACTGCACGGGGAAGCCATACTTTCTCTGCGGCGGCCCCAAATTGGGCACCAACAAGAAGCCGCTCCCCATCCGGGGGGCCCCGGGCGACAGCGTCGAGCTTTCCTTCTACTACTGCTCGCCGGAGGATAACAAGCCTGGCCACCCGCAGTTCGATCAGTTGCAGGGGCTTTCGATCGCGGTCTGCTACGACTGCAGGCTCGAATGCATCGAGAGCTCCTTCCGTACGCCCCCGGATACGATGACCGATGCCCTCAAGGCTGAGTTCGTCAGCTTCCAGTGTGATAACGACCCGGCTGACGGTGATGGCTGCGAGCTGATTCTCGCCATTCTCATCGACGTGCTGGAGCCGTTTGATGGGCGCACCTTCCCACCGACCGATGTTCCATTGAAGCTCGGTACGGTCGAAATGAAGGTCTCCGATGAGGTCAGTTGTGGCACTTGCCTACCCGTTCGCTTCTGTGACGGGATCAACGGCCGTGGTCTGATCAATACGAAGAACCTGTACGCTGCCGAAAATCAGTCGTTCAAGGCATGCACGGAGGATTGCGAGATTTGCGTTGTAGGTTCGAGCGGATTTCGACGCGGCGACTGCAACTCCGACGGCAAGACCAATCTGTCGGACGCCGCTGCGATTGTCTACAGGCTCCTTTCCATGGATCCGTCAGGATTTGAGCCGCCCTGTCTTGACGCTTGCGATGCCAACGACGACGGTCGTCTTGATCTTGCCGATGCCATCAAGATCCTTGCCTGGCTCTTTCAGAGAGCCGAACCCCCGCCGGCACCGGGTCCCTTGCGGGCAGGGAAGGATCCCACACCCGACAACCTCTCCTGCGAGGCGTTTGGAGGCTGTCAGCAGGATTAGTGACGCCGGGAGTCAAGTGATAGCCCGCTCAAGCGGGACCCCTCCTGGCGATGCGGGTGGCAAGGCAGGAAGCCTGGAACAAAAAAAGCACCGGCGAGTTCACTACTCTGACCGGTGCTCTAAGTTCGTTCCTCCATGACGCCACAACGGCTACTACCGCACGCGAAGAGTCTTCACGTCGGTCGATCGGGCCGGGCTGCCCAGAGGTGAACCTGCGAATAGGAGCGAAGAATTACTTCTTCTTCGCTGCTTTCTTCGCTGCCTTCTTAGCGGGCTTTTTCTCCGCTTTCTTGACTGCTTTCTTGGCCATAATCCGTTCTCCTTAAAAAAGAGGGCCTTTGAAAAAAAACAACAAACAACACACTTCAACAGAATTTGGTAACACTGACTGGCTATCCTCGCGCAACATTTCCTTCATGCCTGGAAACACTGGAGCTTGACGTCGTGAATGACTCACGACCCAAGCCACGAGGCTGAAACCGTTCTATTTGGGATTCAGGAATAACCACGCAGTTTACTTTGCGTAAAAATCAAGAGGCTAATTTGAAAATGGGCTCAACAGGAATCCTCCTTCAGCAGAGTGCTTCTGCCGGGAAGAGATCAACAAAATGAATTTTCGGCATCTCGCACCGTGATCCTTCTACGAATTACAGGCGCTCGTGCAAGTGGGTTCGGAGATCAAACTCTCTTCTGGGCAAGTTCCTCTTGGCGGTCGACTCGAGGTCCACTCCGAGGAACTCCTCGGCTGAATTTCTCGACACCCTGGACTTCGCCACGCTGGAGATCTCTACGCTCCGCAGTCCCTGGTATTCCGCAGGCCCCGACATTCCGCAGACCTCACCACTTTGACTCACTTCGGACTTGTCTCCAATCGCTACTTCCTTGACACCAACCCGCGCATAATTCTTTTGAAGATCAGGGGTAGCAAATTTTTCTTTTCCGTGGCCCACTATTTGTCCTCTGAGGCCGAAAAAGTAAAGAAGATTCTGACAAAAATTCTGTGAAGTGTGGCGCCGAGCGCGCATCCACCCCCACAGATAGGTGTATTGCTTGATTTGGGGCGCTCTTCCTTGCAGGCACATTCAAGAGATGTGTGTGCTGTGAGAAAGGCAGAAATGGTTCGCGCGAGTACGGAATTGCATCGATTCCATGAGACCCATACAATGGACCCCTAATAAACGCGGAAAGGCCTTCCCGGCCCTGACTCTCCTGCGAGTTCCTCGCATGCATGACTCCCTGTTCAAAAGACCTTTCTTTGAGAGTTTTTTCTTTGAGAGATGGACAACGAATGGTGAGTGCAGATGATTGGATGCCTTGGGCACACGCTTGAATCCTTGGCGGAGGTCCTTTGATACCTGTTGAACAAGAGAATTGCGAAGAGACACGCCAACTGCCTTGTGCCAATGGCACTTTTTCACGAACAAACTCCTTATGGGCAGGCCAGAGCAGTTTTTCCCCCGCGACGGGTTGCCTGTGAAGCCGAACCCCTCGGCAATTCCTCCTTATCCCCATGCAATGGCTTGCCGTTTCCGTGAGTCGAAGCGGAACCGGTCCGAAGAAATGAAAAGAGTCTTGAAAGAAATGGAGACGCCTCGAACGATGAGAAAGAAATGTCTACCCACGAGCTTCTGCGGTGTTTTGTGCTCTGTATTGACCTTTTTCGCAGCGGCAGGGCTCCGTGCCGAGAATGCGCTGAGTGTTGGAAGCGCTTCCGCGAAGAGCGGAGAAACGGCGGAGATTGGGCTCAAGCTGAGCTGCGATAGCGCCGCGCAGGGCTTTGTGCTCGTCTTTGAATGGGACGGATCGAAGGCGAGGGGTGTCGAGGTCTTGCCGAACGATGGCGCGGGCAAACCACTCGATGGCGCCGACCTTATCCAGCGGCGTCTTGAGGACAACTTCATCATTCTCGCCGCTGTCCTCGACGTGGACGGAAAAGATAGCGAGAAAATTCCGGCTGGCAAGGACCACGTGGTCGGCACGGCCAAGCTTCGCTGCGAGGGGCCATCGACGGGTAGCGAGAAAGTCTCTTTGAAGCTGGTGGATGGCAAGTACGCTCGAGTCGACGGTGGCCCCGTGCTCTCGAACCTGATCTCCATTGGCGGAAAGTCGATTGGAAAGGCCGAGGGCCTCAACCTGAAGAACGGCACTCTGACGTGCGAGGGTGAGGTCGGGCCCCCTCCGACCGGGAAGCTCATGTTCGCCTGCGGTGGCGAGCTGGATTCGGAAGGCAACCCCAAGAGCATTCACGGGGGACGCGATTCCAAGCATGCAGTGAACTTTTACTACAAGGCGCCGGGGTCGAAGGACAGAATCCAGGGATTGTCGATGGCCGTGACCTACAGCTGTGATTTGAATGTCGACGCGGACTCTCTGGACATGGATGGAGGCGCGTTGGAGGATCTACAGCCCGAGTTTGTCCACCTGGAAGCGGACAACTCGCCGACCAAGGACGACAAGGACGGTTGCGAGTTCACCCTCGGCCTCCTGATCGACTTCCGGAGCCCGTTCGACGGCCGTACGCTCCCTGTCACGAGCAAGTTCAAGAAGCTTTTCTCGGTTGATTTTGAGATTGAGAATGATGCGGATTGCGGCAAGTGCTACTGGGTCAAGTTCATGGATGGCTTGAACGGCAATGGCACGCCACCGGTGAAGAATCTTGTGTCCATTGGCTTTCAGTCGCAAGCTCCGCAGCTCATGCACTGTCAGATTTGTGTCGACGGCGGTAACGACAAGTTTGTCCGCGGTGACTGCAACCTCTCGAACATGGGTAGGATGTCGGTGGATATCTCGGACGCGGCCGCGATGGTTGGTTACTTCTTCTTCAAGGGCGACAAGCAGTTCCTGGCCCCCTGTGATGACGCTTGCGACGCCAATGATGATGGCCGGCTCGATGCGAGTGACGTGGTCTTTATCCTCAACTACCTCTTCGTCCCCAAGAGCCCGAAGCCGCCCGCGCCTGGCCCCACCAGCGCCGGTAGCGATCCGACCAAGGATAGCCTTGCTTGTGACGGGGGCCGCAACAACGACTGTTGAGAATTGCTCGAGTGCTGCGACTGGATTCCAAGCTCAACCGGCGGAACCTGAGGTCCCGCCGGTTGAGCTTTTTCTTGCTCACCCGACGAGCCCCTGCCGGGGGGGAACTCGAGAGCCTCCGAACCTGAGACAAGCCCGGAGGGGGTAGGGACCGGGGCAAGAATGGACGCCAACAACCTCCCCGGGGCAGCTTTGCCGAGCGAGTGTGGATTGCACCTGTGATCGCCTTCAGTAGTGTCCCGAAAGAGCCACATCCGCGAGGGTCAAGCTTCAAGTGCCCTTTCTTCGTTTCCTGGGCAAGTGCAGGATTGCTCGCTCTCTCAGTGTGAAGGCCAGCAAATCATTTTGCGGATAAGCGTGTCCGAGGTGCTGCCGGAATCCCTCGGCATGTTCGCAGTTGGCGAGTCGACCACGCTCTCGTGACCAACGCTTCGTGCTTTCCAGATACTCGTCGATCCCGTGGTGCGCCCGCAGCCACTCCCTCTGCGACGCGTGTCTTGAGAGCATTTCGAGCTTTTTGTCGAGTGCACTTTCGATGTCGACGAGCAGTGTTGGCACGATCAGCCCGCCGAGGGGATCCTTGCCCTCGATCGGGTCAGCGTAATAGAGGTGTGGGATGGCCTCGAGAGGTTGCGTTCCCGGTGGCGCGGGCGCGTTCGGGATCGGGGCGTTGAAGGCGGCTGCCCGGGCCACAAGGGAGATCTGCTCATGGTCCACCATGTAATCGGACGGGCTGTGCGTGATCACGATACGGGGGCGCACGAAGCGTAACAACCGGCAGGCCTCGACCAGCGTCTCGTCGTCGTAGCGGACGCGCAGGTCGCGTCGTTCGAGGCAATGATACTCGCCGCCGATCACCCGGGCAGCCTTCGCGGCTTCCTTGCGGCGGATCGCGGCGATTTCTTCGGGGCCGAGCGTGCTCGTGCCGCAATCTCCGGGCGTCGCCGAGGCGATGTGCACTCTCCAGCCCAGGCCTGCCAGCAGCGCCAGTGTGCCCCCGCAGAGGATTTCGGCGTCGTCGGGGTGCGCCATGAGAGTGAGGACGATATTTTCCATGAGCCGCGGGCATTGTAGGCGCGTCGTCGCTTGCTTTCCACGTGGGCGCGTGTTCGCATGCACGGCCATGTCCCAGGAACCCAAACCGGCGAGCCGGCTCGAGATATTCGGCTGGTGTATGTTCGACTTCGCCAACTCGAGCTACACGACCCTCATTGTGACCGTGGTCTATTCGATCTATTTCATGGGACCGGTCTGTGAAGGCGCCGGGCTCAAGCGGGAAACCGGAGAGCTCCTCTGGGGACTGGGGAATTGGGTCTCGCAGGGCCTTGTGCTTCTCACCGCTCCAGTCGTTGGGGCCATCAGCGACTTCTCCGGGGCGAGAAAGCGGTTTCTCCTCGTCACGTGGCTGGGCAGTGTGTTGGGAACCGCCAGCCTCGGGCTCGTGGCGCCAGGCGCGGTGGTTCTGGGATTCGGGCTCTTTGTTCTCTCGAACCTTTTTTACTCCAGCGGCGAGAACATCGTGGCCGCGTTCCTGCCCGAGATCACGACCCCCGAGCGCATGGGGCGGGTGAGCGGGCTTGGCTGGGCCCTCGGCTACTTTGGCGGACTCGTGAGCCTCGTGGCCTGCTATCCCCTCGTGAAGGATGGGATCGATGTCGAGCATTCCGGCCCGGTCCGGCTCTCCTTTCTCGCCGTCGCAGCCTTTTTCCTTGTGGCTGCCCTCCCAACCTTTCTTTTTCTCAAGGAGCGATCCGTGCCGCAGTCCTTGCCGAGGGGACGCGGATACATCGCAGTGGGTCTTGCCCGGGTGTTCGAGACGCTTCGGCGCGTGCGACAGTACCGCCAGCTCTTTCGGTTCCTGGTCGTCTTCCTGGTCTACTCGTGCGGGATCTTCATCGTCGTTGCTTATGCCAACCAGTTCGGCAAGGAGGAAATGGAGATGACCATGGGAGAGCTCATGATCCTCTTCATTGCGCTCCAACTGGCAGCTTCTGCGGGGGCCTTCGGGTTTGGAATCCTGCAGGATCGAGTCAGCTCCCTGCTGGCCATCGAGATCTCCCTGGTTGTGTGGCTCGCTGTCTGCGTGTGCGCCTATTTCACCCGGACAAAGCTGCAGTTCTATGGAGTGGGCGTCCTTGCCGGGGTGGCGATGGGGTCCTCGCAAAGCGCCGCCCGGGCTCTTGTGGGCAGTTTCTCGCCGGTCGAACGATCGGGGGAGTTCTTTGGGTTCTGGGGCCTCTTCTGGAAGCTCGCGGGGGTGGGACCGGTGCTGTTCGGCTTGACTCGCCAGTGGGTCAACATGCGCACCTCCATCCTTTGTACCGGCGTATTCTTTCTCCTCGGGATCATCGGGATGCTCTTCATTGACGAAAAGGAGGGTCTCGAAGCCGCCCGTAAAGGCTCCCTCAACGGGCGAACTTCCTGAACTGTTCAAGCGCTTCCGGATTGGCGAGAGTGGATAGATTCTTCACCTCTTCGCCGCGGAGGATCCTGGCCACCGCCAGCTCGACCGACTTGCCGCTCATGGTTCGTGGCACCTCGGCGATTTGATGGATCTCGGCTGGCACATGGCGAGGAGAGACCTCGGCTCGAATGCGAGATCGAATGGCCCGCTCGCACTCGCTATCGAGCTGAAGACCCTTGTCGAGCACAACGAATAGCACGATACGTTCGTCGGCGCCGGCACGGCGCCCAACGGCAATCCCCTCCACAACGCCGGGAACCCCCTGGAGTGCGCGGTAGATTTCCGCAGTGCCAATTCGCACGCCGCCCGGGTTGAGCGTGGCGTCACTGCGGCCGTGAATCACCGACGCGCCGTCCTCGAAGAGCTCAATGAGGTCGCCGTGGTGCCACTTGCCCGGGAATCGCTCAAAGTAGGCGGCCTTGTATTTCGCGCCGTCCGGGTCGTTCCAGAACTTGATGGGCATGGACGGAAATGGTGTGGCGCAGGCAAGCTCGCCCTTTTCGTTTACAAGGGGCCGCCCCTCCTCATCCAGGCTCTCGACATCCATGCCGAGTGCCTTGCACGAGATCTCCCCCGAGCGCACAGGGTGTAGTGGGGAGCCAAGGACGAAACAGCCGATGAGGTCCGTGCCACCCGAGATCGAGCTCAGCATCACGTCGTCCTTGATCGCGCGGTAGACCCACTCAAACTGCCTCGGGTGGAGTGGCGAGCCCGTCGAAAGCATGGTGCGCAACGACCCGAGCGAAAAGATATCGCGAGGCACGAGGCCCGCGTTTTCCACGGCGGAAAGAAATCGTGGGCTCGTCCCGAAGATCGAGATTCCGTCTTGATCGACCATGCGAAAGAGCCGGGACGCATCGGGGTGGAGCGGGTTTCCGTCATACAGAACGATCGTGCAGCCTGTCGCGAGACCACTGACAAGCCAGTTCCACATCATCCAGCCGCAGGTGGAGAAGTAGAAAAACTTGTCTTCCGGGCGCAGGTCGACCTGCAGCCGATGCTCCTCCAGATGCTTCAGGAGCGTCCCTCCGGCCGAGTGGACGATGCACTTGGGCACACCCGTCGTACCCGAGGTGTAGAGGATTGCCAGGGGATGCGCGAATGGAAAGCGTTCGAAGCGCAAGGGTTCGCTCTTCTCGCCGAGGAAGTCTGCCCACGCGACCTGGCCCGGGCGGAGAGTCGGCCTCTCCCTTGCGAAGGGATAGACGACCACGGTGTCGATGGTCGGTATCCTGGACTGGATCTCCTCGATGCGCCCATCCAGCTCGTGCCGATTGCCAGAATAACGCGTCTCGTCAGCCGCGAAAAGAACCCTGGGCCCGATCTGGCCGAAGCGGTCGATCACGCCTTGCGGGCCGAAATCGGGCGAGCAGGACGACCAGATCGCCCCGATCGAGGCCGTGGCCAGATACGCCACGACGGCCTCAGGCACATTCGGAGTGAAGGCACAGACCCTGTCGCCTGGCTGAACTCCGGCTCGGCGCAAGCCCTCGGCGCAGCGAGCGACTTGGTCCCTGAGGTCGTCGAAGCTCAGGGTGCGGCGAAGGCTCTCGTTCTCGCTCTCAAAAACGATTGCCGTGCGAGCACCATTGTGTCGCAGCAGGTTTTCCGCAAAGTTGAGCTCGGCGCCCTCAAACCACAGCGCTCCCGGCATGCGCGAATTTGAGAGCACAGAGCGAACCTCTCCGGAATGGATGACCTCGCAGAAGTTCCAGACGGCGTTCCAGAATTCGGCAGGCTTCGAGACGGACCACTTCTGGAGCATGGCATAGTCGCTGAAGGTTTGCCCCATGAAGGCTCTTATTGCGGAGCCAGCCTGACGCTCGGCCGGCGGAGTCCACAGGACCTTCCCTCGTGTGGTCATACGGCCATTCTCCATTCGGGTGGGTGAAGGTAGCTCCTGGTGGGAGAATTCATCTGATGTCCAGGGTTTGCTCCGGCACCTCGTCACGGGTCGTGTAGAGGAAGCGAGGTGCGTTCGGCACCTGGTTGAGATCGATCTTGTTGGGCCTGCGGGACATACCGAAGGCGTTCAGGACGACCTGCGCGTCGATTTCGAGCGTCTGTGCATCTCGCCAACGAAAAGCCTCTGGTCTCTTGCGAGCCCAGGAGTCGTTGATGGAGGCAACGCCGAGACGAAGGTTGATTCCACCCTTCTCGACCGGGAGAGGGAACGAGATCCGGAGAATTTGCGACGCTCCGTAATAGCGGGCCTCTGCCCGAAAAAGCCAGCCTTCGAGGCTCGGGCAGGCGGATACAAGGAGAAAGATGACGGTAACGATCCCGAGCGCCATCGCGACAGGAAACGCTCCCCAGGCAAGCGCGGAAGCACGTCCCGCGCGTGTGGACCTCTCCACGACCTCCCAGGCAAGCATCCCGAGGACGGAGAGCAGCACTGCGTTGCCCCAGCTCCCGAAGCTGCTCCATTGCGCGAATCCCAGAGCGACGAGCAAGAGATTGAGCGCGCCAACTGTCGCGACGAGAGAAAACAGAGCCTTCGTGTAGAGTCGACCGAAGCGCCGGGTGGGCGGGGCGCTTTCGGAGGGGAGCGCGACTAATTGTCCCTCAGCCATCGCATGCTCCAACTCCCTGAGCCGCCCTCGAATGCGGTGAGGCTTGAGCGCAAGATCCGCGCGTCGAAGCGAGTCCCGAAAATACTCTCAGAGTCTCTGATGACGCCGCTCATGCGCCAGATCCAGTAACCGTCTTCCGCCTTCAGCATGAAGATCTTCTCCTCCCGTTCTTCGCGGCTCTCGATATCGGCAAACATGCTCTTGGGGCTGGGCGGAGGGCCGGCCGGGGTGGTCGCGCCAGTGTCAGCGCTGGCGGTACTGGCGATGTAGTCGAGGGCCACTTCCTCGATCACATCGGGGTCCTTATCCCTCTTTGCCCAATCGATTTCGAGGCGAGCCTCCCGTCTGGGGATCATCAGCGGCTCGTTTGTATCCGTCCGACGGACGTTGTGGACTGTTATCTCCCAGATGCCTGGACGAAGCGAGTGGCTTGAGCAACTCGTCAAACCTGAAGCGAATGTCAAGCAAAGTAATAAGTGGCTGGGGCGCATCAAGAGTCTTCCAGAAGAGGGTTGTCGGAGCGATCCTTCACGTTGGTGAAGGTCACATGGAAGGCAAGCATTGTCTCGCCAAATGAGTTGTTCCGGAAGGCCCACTTACGGAAAAAACTTCGTTGCAATTCTCCCAGTTGGCCTTGCAATGCCATACCATGGGCGACAACTTGAAGCATCGACTTGACGTGGCCATCCAGGCGGCCTGGGAAGCAGGCAAGCTGACCCTTCGCTACTTTCAGACCCAGCTCTGTGTGGAGGTCAAGGGAGACAAGACCCCCGTGACGATCGCCGATAAGGAGTCCGAGGATCTATTGTTCCGAATTCTCCTCGGGGAGTTTCCGCAAGATTCATTCCTGGGCGAGGAGAGGGGCGAGCGTTCAGGTAGTTCCGGATTTCGTTGGATCATCGATCCGATCGATGGGACCAAGTCGTTCATCCAGGGCGTGCCGCTCTTCGGCGTGATGGTGGCCCTCGAGGACCCACGAGGTACTGCAGTGCTCGGCGTCGTCAACGTGCCGGGGTTGAATGAGCTGGTTGCCGCGGCGCGGGGCGAGGGCTGCTCCTGGAACGGCCGCCGGGCCCGGGTGTCCAGCGTTGCGGCCCTGAAGGACGCCTGCGTGACCTACACAAGCCACAAGACCTTCGACGACTCGGGGCGTACAGCGGCTTTCGACCGTGTGAGAGCGCGATCTCGAGTATGCCGGGGGTGGGGCGACTGCTTTGGCCACATCCTCGTGGCCACCGGCCGTGCGGAGGCCATGCTGGACCCTGTGCTTGCAGACTGGGACTGTGCTGCGCTGCTCCCAATTCTGGAGGAATCCGGCGGAACCTTCACCGACTGGCTTGGCAACCGGACGCATCTGGGCAAGAGTGGAGTTTCGACCAACGGAAAGGTCCAGGCCGAGCTCATGGCGCACCTGAAATGCTGAATTGATGACTGTGACAGCCACTGCACTGATAGTTCTCCTCTTCTGGGTGGTCCTTGCCTTCGACACGAAGCGTTGGTGGCCTTCTATCCACGCGTTCCGTTGCCCGGAGCTCGAGCGGGTCCCATCGACAGCGTCCACTGGCCAGGAGGACGTCCTCGTGATCGTACCGGCCCTCAACGAGGAGGAAACGCTCGCGGAGACGCTGCCGGCACTGCTGGCTCAAGCATCATCCTTTGCGAAACTCGTCCTGGTGGACGATCGATCCACCGACCGGACGGGAGAGATTGCCCGCTCACTGGCGGGATCGTCTGCGGAACCTGAAAAGCTCCTCGTCGTCACGAGCCAGCCACCACCTGCGGGGTGGCTGGGGAAGATCCACGGCCTGAAGACGGGCCTGAATGCGGCCGGAGGAAGCTCCGAATGGCTGCTACTCACCGACGCCGACATCCTCCACCCTCGGGGCTCGATCGCGGCGCTCGTGGAGAAAGCTCGGAAGGAAGGGATAGAGCTGGTCTCCGTCATGGCCCGTCTGCGAGCCGAGACTTTTTGGGAAAAGCTTCTCATCCCCCCCTTCGTATGGTTCTTTCAGCTTCTGTACCCCTTTCGGCGCGTCGCGGATTCGCGCTCGTCCACGGCTGCCGCGGCGGGAGGCTGTGTGCTCCTCAGAAGGTCGCTTCTCGAGAAGATCGGTGGCTTCGATGCCCTTGGAGGCGCCGTGATCGACGACGTGCGCCTCGCCCAGCTGGCGAAAAAGTCCGGCGCACGCATCTGGCTCGGCCTCGGGCCAGAGATCTTGAGTGTACGTCGATCAGAGAAGCTGGAGGACATCACTCGCATGGTGGCCCGAACGGCGTTCGACCAGCTCGGATATCGTTACTCTCTGGTGCTGGGAACCTTTGTTTTTCTCGGGCTCTTCTTCGTCGCTCCGCCCGTTCTCGTGGCTCTTGGCGCCGCGGTTGGAGAAGGCCGTGCCATGGCTCTGTCGCTCGCGGCAGTCTTGATCCAGGCGGCCCTCTTCCTTCCCGCCGTGCGACACCACCGCGTCCCGCTCCGATTCGCGTTCACGCTGCCTCTCGCCTCCGTCTTTTATGCCTACATGACCGGGGTATCCGCCTGGCGGCACTGGCGCCGCCAGGGAGTTTCATGGCGCGGGAGGAAGATTCTGTCTCAAGGAACAACTCTCCCCTGGAGAGCCTTTCGTAAGAGCTCCTTTTAGCTTTCCTCGTCCGCCCTGGCGAGCTCCTTGTTGAGCTCCTTTTTCCGCTGGCAGTTGACGCACAGGGAGGCGAAGGGAAGGACCTCGAGTCGGTCCGGATGAATCGGCTCTTCGCACATTTCGCATATTCCGTACGTGCCGTCCTCGAGCTTCTGGAGCGCCGTGTCAATCTGCTCGATGGTGCTTGATCCCAGGTCGACCATCGCGCAGAGCGAATCGGTGTCGGAGGTGTCGGAGGCCATCTCCTCGAGGTCGGCGAGGTGGTGCTTGTCAGGGTTGTAAAGCTCGTTCAGCTGGGTCGCCTGCTGGCGGGCGATCGCCGCCCGCTTCTCTATCAAGGCTTCCCTGATGACCTTGATTTGGGCCATGTCCTTGCCATTGTCATCCTGGCGAGTTGAGGGGTTCTTCGCGCTCGCCGGCTTCTCTTTCTTCTCGGGTAATCTACTCATGAGCTCTCTTGATGGGGGACGTCGGTGAAGACAGTTGATACTGGAATTCGCGTCAGAGCGTACCACCCTGTTTGAGAAGTTGCACTGGGTATCCGCAGCTCCTCAAGGAGGCACGCCCGATTTCTCGATCTGCCTTTCCTGCTCCTGTTGTTTTTCTGGCTTCTCATCTGCTATTGGGATCGGTTGGCGGGAAAATTATAGGAATCGGGTCGTCCTCCGCAAGTGTAGAATGCCCGAAGAAAAGGAAGAAGTTGAGTGCATTGCGGAGATAGACTTTTCATGAAGATCGAGAACAAGAGCGGTGCTGCTCCACCTTTCACTTTGCCCAGGGACGGGACTCCGCTCGCTGCCCGCATGAGACCGAGAAGGCTCGATGAGTTCATCGGGCAGGAACATATTCTTGGTGAAGGCAAGCTCCTGCGCCGCGCGATTCAGGCGGATCAGCTCGGCTCGATTATTCTCTGGGGGCCGCCCGGCTGCGGCAAGACGACGCTTGCACGAGTTATCTCCAACACCACGCGGGCCGAATTCGAGACGTTGAATGCTGTCCTGGCCGGCG
>SXGT01239175.1_pt1 | contig 17230 bp, 13 predicted proteins | sample 3176221 | NCBI WGS metagenome assembly SXGT01 (sample SAMN11356862, study PRJNA531348) | freshwater metagenome | isolation source: freshwater sample F1-120 | place: China: Fuxian Lake, Yuxi | collected 2017-12-25 | reverse complement strand
GCCGCGCCGCCGACCGCGACCGTCGCCGCCACCCCACCACCGAGGCCCCAGAACACCTCGCGCCCCGCGGCCGCGGCGGCCACCGCCCGGCCCACGTCGTCGGCGACGGCGGCCCCCCAGGAGGAGCCGGGGTTCCTGACCCTCCAGACCTACCCGTGGACGAAGGTGACCGCAAACGGCCGTTCGCTCGGCCCCACGCCCCTGAACCGCGTCCCGCTTCCGCCGGGCACGTACAACTTGACGATGGAGAACCCGGACCAAGGCCTCAAGAAGTCGGCGACCGTCCTGATCAAGAGCGGCGAGGTCCTGACGAAGAACTTCGATTACAAGTGACCGGCCACCGCGTATGATCTCGCCCCGGGCGGGTGTTCCAGGACGCTCGCCTGCTGCCATGGGACGCCGCCTCCTTGCCTTCGCCACCCGCCCGCACGCCGCCGCCATCGGCGCGGCGATCGCGCTCTCCGCGATCGGCACGGTGGGGCGCCTGCCCCTGCGCGTGCTCGACGCGCCAGGGTCGCAGCTGGGCTGCTCCGCGAAGGAAGCGGCGAGATCCTCTCAGCCCGATCCGGTCCTCGTGGGCGTCGTCATGGGCACGAGCGGGCAGCTGTCGTCGTTCTCGCTCCCCCTCAAGGAGACCTTGCTCGTCGCCGAGGGTCAGATCAACGGGAACGGCGGCGTCCTCGGGCGCTCGGTGCGGTTCACGTTCTTCGACGATCGGAGCGAGTCGAACGACATCCTCGTGAAGGGCGTGCGCGATCTCGTGCAGACCCAGAAGGTCCTCGCCCTCATCGGCCCGGTCGGGAGCGGACAGGTGAAGGCGGTCCACGAGATCGCGCGCGCGGGTCAGGCGATCCTCCTCGCGCCGTCGGCCACGTCGACCGAGCTGTCGACGCTCGAACCGTTGCGCGATCGCTGGCTGTTCCGCACCACTCCCAACGACGGCCTTCAGGCGAAGGCCGTGGTTCGTTTCGCGTCCGGAGGGGCGTTCACGGGCGGCGCCGGCGACGCCGGCACGGGCGTCAAGTGCAGCAAGATGGCCATCGTCCACATCGACAACTCGTACGGCGTCGGGATGGCCGAAATCGTCGCGAAGGAGTGGCCGCCTACCGGGGGTTCCGTCGTCGTGAAGAAGCAGGTCACCGAGGCCCCCGTCGACAAGTACACGGCGGAGATCGACGCGATCTTCGCCGCCAAGGCCGAGTGCCTCGTCCTCGTGGCGTACGACGACGTGGGATCGCGCCTCGTCTTCCAGCTCAAGACCGACCCGCGCTACACGGCGGCGCCCGATCCCAAGCTCGTCATCATCGGCACCGACGGCATCTTCACCCAGGGCTTCATCGACGGCGCGCTCGCCCCCGACGGCACCTCCCTCGCGGAGGGTGTCTACGGCACGAACCCGGACACCAACCCCCAGACCCCGGAGTTCGCGCAGTTCAAGAACGTCTACAACGCGTACTACCCGGGCCGGGAGCCGCCTTCCTTCGGCGCCAACACGTACGACGCGGCGATGCTCATCGCGCTGGCGATCCAGCGGGCGGGCAGCCTCACCAACCGCGTCGCCATCCGCGATGCCCTCTACGACGTCTCCAAGGACGGCCAGCCGTTCGGGCCGGCGCAGTACGGCGAGGCCGTGCAGGCGATGCTCGCGGGCAACAACATCAACTACGCCGGCGCGAGCGGCAACGTGGACATCGACGACAGTGGCGACACCGAGGGCGGGTTCATCGTCTGGAAGATCCAGGGGAAGGCCGTGCCCAAGGATGGCATCGGTCGCTACCGCGCCGAGGATCTCGCGAGGAAGTGATGCGCGCACGACCGCTCGCCGCCCTCCTCCTCGTCCCCGCGCTCGCGTGCAGCGCGGAGAGCGACCCCGTCGGGGAGCAGTACACGCTGAGCTTCCCATCCACCGCGGCCGCCGTGGCGACCGAGTCGGTGCAGCTGCTCGTGTTCGACGTCCCCCCCGGCACCTCACGCGCGAACCTCTGCCCGAACCTCCTCCAGAAGCGGAAGAGCGCGCAGCCGCTCGGCAAGGCGCTCGTGGAGGGCCCGCCGGTCTCGCCGTGCAACGCATCGAAGCAGCCGGTGACGATCCCCTTCGGCGAGCACGCGCTCTTTGCGATCGCGCGGAAGGAGGGCAAGGACTACCTCCTCGGCTGCACGCTGCAGACGATCGCGGTGGGCGATCCTCCGGCGGCCGTGTACCTCACGCCCGTCACCGCGCAGGTCATCACGCCGACGACGAAGTGCCCGCAGCTCTCGGCGTTCTGCTCGCGGACGTGCCCGAACTAGGGCGGCCGGGTCGAAGCTCGGCCGGCGATGCCCTCTTCACCTGCACTTCTCGGCGCCGCACACCAAGGCCGGCGTCACCACGGCGGCCGTCGGCGGATCCGTGGGTCGAAGCAGGAAGAACCCCGCGACCGCGCCGCCCACCGCGGCGACGCCGCCGAGCCCGAGCCAGAACGGCGTGCTGCCGACGAAGCCGCTCTTCGTCCCACCCGCGGCCCCCTTCGACACCTCCGCGAAGAACGTCTTCGGGACCAGCGGCTGGCCCACCTCCATGGCCACGTCGTCGCGCTCGTCGAGCGCCTGCACCCAGTAGTCGACCCGCGTGCGTCCCGCCGGCCCGGGCATGACCTGGGTCGTGACGTTGTCCCCGATCGCCAGAGAGCTCGTCGTGTACTCGCCGGACGAGCCCCACCGGTAGCCCACGTTGAGCTTCTTCACCACCTTGGTCGGATCGCGCGTCGTCACGCGCAGCGTACCGCCCTCTTGGACGCGAACGGACAGCTGCACGTCGAGGCTCGGCTTCATGGCCTGGCTGCGCCAGAACCCCTTGGCCTCGACGAAGGGCGTGGACACGCGTGGCCCGAGGTTCTGATCGACCTGGTACTCGGGATCGTAGGTGAGGAGGAGGATGAACGCTTCCTTCGCCTGCTCCTCCTTGTCGAGGATCGCGTAGGTCACCGCCAGCACGCGGTACACGCGGACGAGCTGATCGTGCGTGAGCCCGCGGAGTTTGGTGACGCGCTCCGCCACCGAGTTGGCGCCGTCGTAGTCGAGCTTGGCGTACAGCTGCTCGGCGACCTCGACCTCCGCCGGTGGTGGCGGCGGCGGCGCCTTGGGGCCGCCCAGCGCGGGCGCGGCGAGGGCCGCCATGGCGAGGAGAACGGAGATCGCGCGGCGCCGCATCCCGGGAGCATACCCAAAGTCCGGGTCTCGTAGGAGGCGAATGAATCCGGCAGCTTGCGCGGTCGCATGGCGAGGCCCCGCCAGCCTTTCCGTCGCGGCGCGCGCGGGGTATGTGAACACCCCATGGCCCGCCATCGCGCATCCTGGGACGAGTACTTCATGAACATCGCGCGCGAGGTGGCGACGCGCGCCACGTGCGACCGCAAGCACGTGGGCGCCGTCATCGTCCGCGACAAGACGATCCTGGCCACGGGCTACAACGGCTCCGTGCGCGGCCTCGCGCACTGCGACGACGAAGGGCACCTCATGGAGGACGGCCACTGCGTCCGCACGGTCCACGCCGAGGCGAACGCGATCGTTCACGCGGCGCGCAACGGCGTGCGCATCGACGCGGCGATGATCTACGTCACCGCCTCGCCCTGCTGGCCGTGCTTCCGCCTCATCGCGAACGCGGGCATCACGCGCATCGTGTTCGGCGAGTTCTACCGCGACCAGCGGATCTTCGACGTGTGCCAGAAGATCGGTATCGAGCTGGCCGATCACTCGCGCCGGGAGGCCTGACGTGGCGTGTCTCCGCGTGGCCGTCGTACAGGGGGGGCCATCGGCGGAGGCCGAGGTGAGCCGCGCTTCGGCCGCTGCGGTCGCCGGTGCCCTCGGCCGGGCCGGCCACGAGCCCGTGCGGGTCGAGCTCGATCGGGATCTCGCCGCGGTCCTCCGCGCGGGGTCGTTCGACGTGGCCTTCCCCGCCGTGCACGGCGACGTCGGCGAGGACGGATCGCTGCAGGGGCTCCTCGAGATCCTCGACCTGCCGTACGTCGGGTCCGGCGTCCTCGCGAGCGCCCTCGCGATGGACAAGCGCGCTGCCCGGCTCGTGTTCGCGAGCGAGGGGCTCCCGATCGCACCCGGCGTGGCCTTCACGCGGGCGCACGGCGCGACGGCGGAGCTTGCGCGTCGCGCGCGAGAGGCCGTGGGCCCGGCGCTCGTCGTGAAGCCTGCGGCGAGCGGCTCGGCGATCGGCGTGACGCGGATCGAGGCCCGCGACCCGCTCGAGGCCCTCGAGGCGGCGATCGAGGCCGCCTTCGGACTCTCGGGCACCGTCATCCTCGAGCGGTTCGCCCGCGGCGCCGAGGCCACCTGCGGTGTCCTCGACCTCGGTGAGCCGTTCGCCCTCCCGCCCACCGAGATCACCGCTCCGAATGATGCGTTCTACACGTACGAGGCTCGCTACGCTCCGGGGCGCAGCGTCCACGCGTGCCCGCCGCCGTGGCCCGAGGGCGTGATCCGCCGCGTCCAGGAGGCCGCGGTCGGGGCGTACCGCGCCCTCGGCTGCCGCGATCTGGCGCGGGCTGACTTCATCGTCGGCGACGCCGACGATCCCGCGAGGGTGACGCTCCTCGAGGTGAACACGCTCCCCGGTTTCACCGGCACGAGCCTGTACCCGGAGGCGGCCGCCGTCCACGGCCTCTCCTTCGAGGCGCTCACGAGCGCCCTCGTCCAGCGGGCCTTCGATCGCGGTCCGTCCCCGCGCAACGCCGCGGTGCCGCTGCCTGCCGACCCGCCCACCTGACGCGGGCGCAATGTGCGTTCGCGCGGCGCCCAGCTTTACTTCCGGGGAACGCGCATCATGATGAAGGAGGGGCATGACCCACGACCCCCTCACCGGCGAGACGATCCTCTGGTCTGGCTTCCCTCGGAACCCCAGGGCGCCGCGCGTCTACAAGCTCGTGGCCGGCGCCGCTCTCGTCTTCTCGGTCGCGACGCTCGCCCTCGCGATGGTCGCGGCGGTCGCGCTCCACCGGCCCGTCGGTCCCACGGTCGCGTTCTCGGCCTTGTGCGCGCTCGTGGCGGTCGCCACGTGGACGCTCCCGCTCGTCTGGCTCTCGCGCGTCGCGTACTTCGTCACCGACCGGCACGTCGTGTGGACGCGGGGGCGGCTCCGGCGCGCGATCCCGCGGGCCGAGATCAGCTACGCCGTCATCCGGTGGGTCGACGAGGCCGGCGGCGTGGGCGATCTGATCCTCGAGCGCGCGGTCCCCACCGGCGCGCTCCGGCGCACGCTCACCGTCGAGCTCGTCGGGGTCGAGCGCCCCGATCGCGTGCTCGGCTTCATCCGTGACGCGGGCCCTCTCGCGCCTCGGGCCGAGCACGAGGTCGGCCGCTCCTTGCCGCTGCCGCAGCGTCTGGAGCCCGGGGAGCGCGTGCTGTGGAGCGCGATCCCCGCGGCCTCGCCCGCTTCACGGCGTCGCGCGCTGTCCCTCCTCCTCGCCCTCTTCATCCTCGCCGCGGTGGCACGCATGCTCTCGGGTTTCGTGCCGGCGATGGCGAGGATCGCGCGCGCGCACGCGCTGTCCGGGATCCTGTCGGGCCTCCTGGTCGGGGCCGTCGCGCTGGTCGCGCTCCTCCTCGCCGCGCTGGCCGGGAGCGTCATCTACACGTCGTGGATCCGTCCACGGCTCCTCGCGCGCCGGACCCGCTACTTCGTCACCGATCGCCGCGTCCTCATCCGCCGGGGCGCCGAGGAGCTCCACCTCGATCGCGCCCGGATCGCGTACGTGATCCTCGCTCCCGTCGGGCCGCGCGCCTCCGTGGCGGACGTGTTCCTGGTCCTCGACGGGCCCCAGGCACGCGGGCTCTCGCTGAACGGCGCGTTCGGGGACGCCGGCGATCCGCGCGACTCGCTGACGAGGGACGACCGCCTCCGACCCGTCTTCGCGGCCACGGGGGACGCCGAGACCGCCACGGAGATCCTCGGCGAGCCCCTCCGGCACGCAGCGTGATTCGATCCAGGCTCGACGGCGCCGAGAGGGCCCTGCGAGCTCCCCGGTCGGGAACCGTGCTACTGTGCGAGCAGTCTCGTGGTGGAACCAGGTCAGGTCCTCGGCGGAAAGTACCGGCTCGTCCGGCTCGTGGGCGACGGGGGCATGGGGTCGGTCTACGAGGCCGAGCACGTCATGCTCGGTACGCACGTCGCGGTCAAGATCCTCCACGGTGAGCTCGCACGAAGGAGTGGGCTCATCGAGCGCTTCCTGCAGGAGGCGCGCGTGTCGGCGCAAATCAAGAGCCCGCACGTCGTGCAGGTCACCGACGTGGACCGGACGCCCGAGGGGGTGGCGTACCTCGTGATGGAGCTCCTGAAGGGGGAGCCGCTCTCGGCGGTGCTCGATCGCGAGCGCAAGGTCGAGCCCGAGCTCGCGTGTGAGTACACGTCGCAGATCCTCCACGCGCTGGAGGCTGCGCACGCGCTGGGGGTCATCCACCGCGATCTGAAGCCCGAGAATGTCTTCCTCACGTACGCCGCCGGCAAGCCCGTGCTCAAGCTCATCGACTTCGGCATCGCCAAGCTCAGGCGCACGGAGGTCGGGGCGAAGAACCTCACGGTGGCCGGAATGGTCATGGGCACCGCCGAGTACATGGCGCCGGAGCAGGCGCACTCGGCCGATCAGGTCGACGCCCGCTCGGACGTCTACTCCGTCGGCGTGATGCTCTACGAGATGCTGGCGGGCACGCGGCCCGTGATGGGCGAGGACGCGCGGGTCATCGCGCTGAAGGTGGAGCGCGGCGAGGTGACCCCCCTCGTTCACGCTGCACCGGGCGTCCAGCCCGAGCTCGCCGGTCTCGTGCACCGGGCCATGGCCGCACGCCCCGAGGTGCGTTTCGGGAGCGCCGCCGAGATGCGGCTCGCGCTCGAGGGCGCCGTGCAGCGGAAGCGCGGCGGTACCGCGCAGATTCCACAGGTCGCGTCGCCCGGTGCCATGCTGGAGGCCGTGCCCACGAAAGCGTCGGCCGCCGCGAACGATCCGAAGACGGGCACGCTCATGGAGGCGCCGATCCCGACGGCGGCCGTTCCGCACGTCCCGCAGGCCCCGTCCGGCGGCAACACCGTCCGCACGGGGCAGATGGCCGCCGCGCCCATGATGCACGAGCCAGCGATGGCCGCCGCGCCGTACCTCCCCGAGCCCGTCGCGCCTCCGCGGCGGCAGAAGCCGTTCCCGGTCTGGGCCATCGTGGTGCCGGCGCTCCTCGGCGTCGGGGTCGGCGTGGCGCTCGTGATCTCCTACTACAACGACGGCCCGGCGCCCGTCACATCGGCCGCCGTGACCGCGCCGACGCCGACGACCCCGCAGGTGGCGACCGCGACGACCGCGCAGCTCCCCACCGTGGCTCCGACCACTCCGCCGTTGACCACCCCGCTCCCTCCGTCCACGCCGACGGCCGTGGCGACCGGCACGGCGACCAACCCGCGCCCGAGCGTGCCGACCGCGAGCGCGCCGTCGCAACCGACGGACATCCCCCCGTTCACGATCCCGACCAACCTCATCCCCTCCGCGATGCCCTCCACGCTACAGATCCCCAGCGCCTTTCCGTTCCCGATCGTCCCTCCGCCCGCACCTTCGAACTGAGGGAAGCGTGCAGGTCGCGCTGAAGGAGACGATCGACCGGCTGTCGGCGCCGTACCGGGCGAGGGTCGAGGGGCCCCGGACGCGCGCGTTGGCCTTCCTCGTCGCCGCCTTCGGCGTCGCGGGCCTGCTCGTGGCGCGGTCCGGTACCGGTCGGACCCGGATCGCCGCCGTGGCCCTCCTCGCGGCGGGGATGGCGATCGCCGGCGTCGTCCGCTGGTACGACCGGCGCGTCGAACGCAGCCCCGCGCGCGTGCTCCGCCGGCTTGCGGCGCGCGCCGAGCCCCTCCTCGTGAGCCGCGCGGTCCGGGCGCTCCGCCTCGTCGACGCGCGCACGGACGGGACCTCGCCGGATCTCGCGAGCCACTTCCTCGCCCGGCGTCTCGGCGAGATCCCCGTCGAGGCCGCGGTCGCCTCCGCGACGCGCGCACGCCGGATCCTCGTCGGAGCGTCGGTGATCCTGCTCGCAGGGATCGCCTCCGCTTGCGTGTCCGGCCCGTGGCGTGTCGTCGAGGGTGCCGATGTGCTCCTGGCCCGGCGCGGGAAGGCGCCCGTGCCGCTCGCCTACCTCGCCGATCTCCAGATGTCCGCGCGGCCGCCCGACTACCTCCACCAGGAGGCGCGAGCCCACCCCGTTCACGCCGAGGTCGAGCTGCCGGTGGGCACGTTGCTGTCGGTCCGAGGCCGGCCCATCCACGAGGGACGGCGGCTCGCGCTCTCGGATGGCGTGCGGGAGATCCCCTTCGTCGACGACGGCTCCGGGGGTGTCGTCGCGCGCTGGCCTATCCTCGCGACCGCGGAGCTCCGCGTCGTGGCTCGCTTCGGCGACGTCGTCATCGAGGAGGCCGACCCGTCGAGCGTGACGGCGATCCCGGACCGTGAGCCCGAGGTCACCCTCGAGGACGCGCCTCGAACGGTCGCGCTCGTCGCGGACGCGACCGTCGCCGAGATCCCCATCCGCTACGAGGCGGTGGACGATCACGGGCTGCGGGAGATCCACCTGGTCCTGCGCTCGGGCGCGCGAGAGGAGCGGCGGGTGCTGTCGAAGCTCAACGGCGAGACCCAGCGTGAGCGCGGCGGCTACTCGCTGCGCGTCTCCGATCCGTTCATCCAGAAGAGCCACGCGCCCGTCGAGATCCGCGTCGAGGCGCGTGACAACGACGCCGTGAGCGGTCCGAAATGGGGGAAGAGCGTCGCCATCACGGTGATCCCGCCCCGCGTGGGCGAGCCGGAGGCCCTGCGCATGGCGGCCCTGCGCAAGCTTCGCGACAGGCTCACCGACAGCCTCGCGGCGCGCATGTCGAAGGAGGTGCCTCCGCGCGATCCGGAGCGGCGCACGTTCACGACCGAGACGTGGAGGGGCATCGAGGAGGACCGCGAGCACCTGCGCGCGGTGACGGCGACGTCGTACGCGGGCGCGCGCGTGCCGCCGCGGCTCGCGGCCCTCCTGGATGGGCAGATGCGGAAGATCGAGGCGGCCGGCCTCGCCGTGGTGCGTGCGCCCTCGCCCGCGACGCACGAAGGCGTGGTGAAGGCGTCCGAGCAGATGCTCCTGGTCACGGACGCCGCCCTCGCGGGCCTCGGCTCGAAGGACACGCGGACAGCGGCCCTCGCGCTCAGCGAGGTCGCCGACGATCTCGCCGCCGGCGCGCTCGAGGCGGAGAAGGCCGCGGCGACGGCGGCCGCGGACACCCGCATGGACGCCGCGAAGGTCGTCCTGGAGGGAGGCGCCGCGTCGATGCGACAGCTCGGGTGGCTCGGCCACGATCTCGGCGAGATCGTGACGGTGTACCTCGCCCGTGTGGGCCGGGGCCGTGCGGCACGCGACTTCTTCCACGCCGAGCTCGCCGCGCGCGATCTCGCGGCGAGGCTCCGCCAGCCCGACCCTTCCTTCGGAGCGAAGGGCTCGTCGGGCACCGGTCGAGGTACCGAGTCGGGGGGCGGATCCGACGCCGGGAACGAGGAGCCGTCCCCCGCGGAGCAGGCGTTCGACGAGGCGGCCCGGGATCTCGAGCGCCTCGCCGCCGATCATGCGGGTCAGATGGGCAAGCTCGATCAGGCCCTGTCGGTGCCGCCCACGGCGGAGGAGACGAGGCGCTTCTCCGACGAGGCGCGGCGGCACGCGGCCCTGGTTCGCGAGGCGACGGCGCCGATGCCCTCGGTCGGCGCGGGGAGCGACTCGTGGACGAGCAAGGGCGCGGCGGCGAAGGAGCACGCGGAGCAGATGGCGCGATCTCTCGAGCAGGGCAGCCCGGCGGACGCCGTGACGAACGGAAAGAGCGCCCTCGGTTCGCTCGACGAGGCGCGGCGGCAGGCGGCCCGCGACAGGTGGACCAGCGGCGACGCCGAGCGGCGGATCGAGGACACGCGCCGAAAGCTCGAGGGTGAGGTCGCGTGGGCCGAGCGCCAGCTGGCCGACATGAAGAAGCGCGCGGAGGAGCGAGCTCACCCCGAGCTCGCACGCCAGGCAGCGGGCGAGAAGAAGCTCGCCGATCGCGCGAAGGCGCTCGCCGAGCGCAAGGACAAGGATGCCCTCCCGGACCGCGCCGCCGCCGCGCTCGACGCCGCGGAGAAGGCCGCGCGAGAGGCCGCGCGCGCCATGCAGCGCGGGGACGGCGAGCGTGCGCGCGTCGAGCAGCGCGAGGCCCAGCAGAGGCTCGAGTCGGCGCGGGAGGCGCTCGGCAAGGAGGCCGCGGAGGAGGGGCCGCGCGACGGGGACCACGGCGTTCCCTCCGGGCACACCGACATCCCGAAGGCCGACGCGCACAAGGGGCCGGAGGAGTTCCGGCAGCGCGTGATGAAGGGGCTCGGCTCGGGCGATGCAGGACGCTACAGGGACGCCGTGCGCCGTTACGCGGAGGGCCTCCTGCGATGATGTCGCCCGGTCACCGGTTCCTGCGGGTCATGCGCCGCGCCGCGCTCGCTCCGGTGCTCACGATCGCGGTGGCGATCAGCCTCGCCCCGCCCCGCGAGGCGCGCGCACGCGCACCCGGCGACGGCGTCACGCGCGCCGCGATCGCGATCACCGAGCACGACTACGATCGCGCTCGCGCCGAGCTCGCCGGGCTCGAGGCGGTGGACGACGAGGCCGTGAGGGTCGAGCTCGCCCGGCTCTCCCTCTACGAGGGGGACTGCGACCGCGCCGTGCGGTTGCTCGCGCGGTCGGACCCGTCCGGCCTCCACGTTGCCTACGAGGGGTCCGACGTGCACGGCCGGGAGCTGCTCGACATCTCCCGGGGCTGCGCGCGTGTGACCGCCGCGACGGTGGTGGAGAAGGACGCCGCCGCCGGGGTCGAGGTCCGCTTCCAGGACGAGGACGATCGCGCGATCTTCCCGCTCGTCGTCGAGACGACCGTGAAGGCCCGGGCGGCGCTCACGCGCGATCTCGGCGCGACCTGGCCGCTCCCCACCCGCATCACCTTCGTGCGCGATCTGCTGTCGCTGTCCGCGATGACGGGCCTCCCGTACGAGGCCGCGCGCACGACGGGGACGGTGGGGATCGCCAAGTGGGGCACGGTGACCATCCTCTCGCCGCGCGCCAGCCACCGCGGGTATCCATGGCGGGACACGCTCGCGCACGAGCTCACGCACCTCGCCGTGACCCGCGCCAGCCTCGATCGCGCGCCGCTCTGGTTGCAGGAGGGTGTCGCCAAGCTGGAGGAGACACGCTGGCGCGAGCCCTCTCCGTTCGATGGGCGCCCGCCGCCCGACGCGATCGTGCAGCGCGGCGTGGACCTGAAGCTCGATGTACCGCTCGACCGCCTCGGTCCGTCGATCGCCATGCTCCCGAGCGCCGACGCGGCCATGGTGGCCTTCGCCGAGGTGACGAGCTTCGTTCGCTTCCTCGAGGCTCGTTCGCCCGAGGGCACGCTGCAGCGCCTGCTCGGGGCGCTCCGGACGATGCCGGTCGAGGGGGCGCTGAGGGAGGTGACCAAGCTCGACCTCGGGCAGTGGGACGCGGAGTGGCGCGGCGATCTCTCTCGGAAGCCGCGCGCCGTGCTGTCCCCGTTGTTCGGATTGGGCTCTCGGCCGCCCGACGCGCGGAGCGCACGCGACCGAGCTCGGCTCGCGGAGCTCCTGCTCGGGCGCGGTCACGCCTCCCTCGCGCGGCGTCAGATCGATCGGATCACGGGGGACGTGACGCAGGATCCGAGCCTCCGTCACCTGCGCGCCCGGATCCTGGAGTCGGCCTCGGAGGAGGTCGCCGCCCGCGCCGTCGTGCGCGACCCCGCGTCCGTCGTGGCGAGCTCTGGACCCTGGTGGGCCATCCGCGGCCGGCTCGCGCGCTCCGCCGGCGACGGCGCCGAGGCAGACCCCTCGTTCACGGAGGCCGCCGCGCACGATCCCTTCTCGATCGAGACGAGCTGCGAGACGATCGCTCCCACAGGTGGGAGATCAAGCGCCATGTGCGCAGCCGCCCGCAGGTGGAATCTCGCGGATATTGGGCGGGACTGACGCAACACACAGAAAGTTGCAGGTCAGCTGTACCAACGGCGGTCTACAAGCGACCGCGATTGACCCGTCGTGGATGGGAAAGATAGGATCTGGAACGGTTTCTTCTCGTGTGAGTGTCGTGAGATCCACACTGAACTTCGCCACAGCCCAGCTCATCCGAGCCCTCCCCCGGGAGCGGATCTCGCACCTCATGGGGCGTCTCGCGGACGTCGCGTGGTCCCCTTCGGTCGGCGAGCGCGTGGTCGATCTCTACTGCAAGGCCTACGACGTCGAGCTCGCCGACTGCGCCCAGACGTCGGGCTTCGGGAGCTTCGACGCGTTCTTCACGCGGCCCCTGCGGGAGGGGGCGCGGCCCATCCAGAAGGGGAGCTCCACCGTCGCGTGTCCGTCGGACGGGCGCCTCGAGTCCGCGGGGAAAATCGACGAGTCGAGCACCTTCGTGGTCAAAGGCCGCGCGTACCGAGTCGAGGAGCTGGTCGGCGATGCCGGCGACGCGCGTCGCTACGTGGGCGGGGCTGGGTGCGTGGTGTACCTCTCCCCGCGCGACTACCACCGCGTGCACTCGCCGGTCGACGGAGTCGTACGCGTCGTGCGCTCGCTTCCCGGCGACTACTTCCCGGTGAACGATCTGGGCGTCCGCCACGTCAAGAACCTCCTCGCGCGCAACCGGCGGGTGGCGATCGCGATCGACACCCCCGGGCTCGGGCGCGTCACCGTGGTGATGGTCGCGGCCATGGTCGTCGGTCGCATCACGGTGTCGGGGATCGAGGCGCGCGACGTGCCCTTCGGCGAGCACCTACCGGACCTGGCCGTGGAGAAGGGCACTGAGATCGGCGTGTTCCACCTCGGCTCGACGGTGGTGCTCCTCCTGGAGGGGCGCGCCTTCGACACCTTCGTGATGAAGGAAGGACCGGCGCGGATGGGTGACCTACTCGCGCGTGTGCGAGGCCTCGGATGAGCGACGAGCGTCCGTCGTCCCCCGGCGATCCGGCGCGGCCCGCGACCGCGGCGCCCTCGCCCGAGAGCAGCCGGCAAGCCCTCGAGATCGACGACATCGTGGCGGAGTCGCAGCCTACGCTGCTCGATTCCCCGCCTCCGGTGGCCCCGAACGCGAAGGGGGGCCGGGCCTCGGAGAGATCGAGGAAGGAGCGCAAGAGCCGCTCCAAGTTGACGATGCGGATCCCCGACGACGAGATCTCGCGGCCGCGGCCTCCCGCGCCGTCCGCGCCGGACTCCGTCACGGAGCTCAACATCGACGTGGTCGCGATGACCTCGAGCGCGCCCGCGGGACCCTCGCCCGCCGCTTCGGCGGACTCCACCATGCCCATGCCCATGCCCGCGCTCGGGTCGAACGTGGCGCTTCCCGACGAGGACAGCTGGACGCCGTTCCAGCCCACCGCCGTCGACAAGGCGGAGCGGGAGGGCCAGGACGCGCGTGATCTCGAGCGGGTTCGCACGACCATGATCTCGAGCCCCGCGGTGGACATCTTCGTCGACGAGGACGACCCGCCGCCGGCGCCCGAGCCAGAGGGCGGGCCGGACCTCCGGAAGACGCTGCTCATGGACGGCGCGTTCGACCTCCCCGACGCATCCTCCTCCGATCCCGACGCCGCCACTTTCGTGGAGACCAGCACCTCCGAGAAGGCCATCCTCGGCACGGGCCCCGTGTCCTCGAGGGGCTCCGTGCCCGACGCGGAGGAGATCGCCCCCGAGGATCTCCTGGCGATCGAATCCAAGCCGGGCATCCGGCTGGCGTCGAGCCCGCCTCCCCCGCCCGTGCCGCGGACGAACCGTCCGGCCGCCGTGACCCCCGCGCCTCCGGCGCCTGTGCCCCCTCCGATCGTCCTCCCCCCGGCGCCGCCGTCGGCGCCCGCGCGCGCCGAGGCACCGACCGTCTCGCCCACGCGGGAGGCGACCTCGACGGGGCCGGTGGCCGTCACCGCATCGCCCCCGCGCCCGGCGGTCGTTCAGAACGCCCCCGCGCCCGCCGCCGCCCCCGCACCCGAGGCGTCGGCGATCCGCAACGCGCCGCGCCCGCAGGACAGCCCGGTGACGGCTGCACGCGCCGTCCCCACCCCGTCGGTCCTCGCACCGCCGCCGATGAGCGACGCCGTCGTCAACCGGAAGCGCGCGCGCCCGTGGTGGGAGGAGCTCTTCAACGACGACTTCATCCGCGCGAGCGAGCGGGTCACCGACGGCCAGATCGCGCGCGAGGTCGACTTCATCGAGGACAGCCTCGCCGTCGTGGCGGGCGCGACGGTGCTCGACATGGCGTGCGGAACGGGTCGCCACGCGATCGACTTCGTGCGGCGGGGCTACCAGGTCGTCGGCTTCGATCTCTCGCTCGCCATGCTCGCGCGTGCCGCAGACGAGGCCGAGGAGCGCGGGCTCACGCTGAACTTCGTGCAGGGCGACATGCGCGAGATGACCTTCGAGGAGACGTTCGACGGCATCTACTGCTGGAACACGAGCTTTGGCTACTTCGAGGAGGAGAAGAACGCGCAGGTCATCGCGAAGGTGCACCGCGCCCTCAAGAAGGGCGGTCAGTTCCTCCTCGACGTGGTGAACCGGGACTGGGTCATGCGTCAGTCCCCGTCGCTCGTGTGGTTCGAGGGTGACGGGTGCATCTGCATGGACGAGATGCAGGTCGACGCCATCACGAGCCGCATGCGCGTCAAGCGCACCATGATGATGGACGACGGGAGAACGAAGGAGATCGACTACTCCATCCGCCTCTACGCCCTGCACGAGCTCGGGCGGCTGCTCCACGAGCATGGCTTCCGCGTGGCCGAGGTGAGCGGTCGCATCGCGACGCCCGGCGTGTTCTTCGGCGCCGACTCGCCGCGGACGTTGATCCTCGCCGAAAAGCGCTGAGCGTGCGCGCGTTCGCGATCGATGCGGAGGCCGCCGAGCCGGCGCACCGGCCGCTCGCGACCCTGCGCGAGATCACCGAGGCGTACGCCGCCGGTCGCGTGCTGTGGATCCTGCTGCGGGAGCAGACGGACGAGGCCTCGGCGTTCCTCGAGAAGACGCTCGGCGTACACCCCCTGACCATCGAGGACGTGTGGGGCGATCGCGAGCTCCCGAAGGTGGAGGAGTACCCCGGGTACCTGCAGATCCTGGTTCACACCGTCAAGGTGCCAGCTGGCAAGCACCCCGCGCACGCCGAGCTCCTCGAGCTCGACATCCTCGTCGGAGAAAGGTTCGTCGTCACCCACGCGACCGACGAGGCGCTCACGGCGCCCGTGGAGGCGCTCCTCGCTCGCAACCCGCGCTCCCTGAGTCGTGGCCCCGCGTTCGTCGCGCACGCCCTCCTCGACCACCTCGTCGACGAGTTCGTCCCGCTGCTCGACGCCCACGACGAGGTCATCAACTCGCTCGAGTCACGCATCATGGCGCACGCCGGTACGCCCGAGGGCCGGGGGCTCCTCTCGCAGATCCTCCAGCTGAAGCGCGCCCTTCAGCGCCTGCGGCGCACCACGATCTACCAGCGGGAGACGCTGCTCCGGCTCTCGCGCGCGGAGTTCAGGAAGCTACCCCCCGAGTCGCAGCCGTTCTTCCGCGACGTGTACGATCACTTCGCGCGGGTCACCGACCTGGTGGACAGCTACCGCGAGCTCCTCACCTCGCTCCTGGAGGCCTACCTCTCGGTCCAGTCGAACCGCATGAACGAGGTGATGAAGGCCCTCACGCTCATCTCCACGATCATGCTCCCCCTCACGTTCATCGCGGGAGTCTACGGCATGAACTTCCAGGTCATGCCCGAGCTGAGCTGGCGGTACGGGTACCCGTGGGCGCTGGGCATCATGGCCCTGGTGACCGCGCTCATCGTGACGGTCTTCCGCAGGAAGAAGTGGGTGTAGCCTGGAGGCGCGGACATGAGCATCCTGAAGATCGCCACCATCGGCAACCCCGTGCTTCGCGAGGTCGCCCGCCCCCTGTCGCGCGAGGAGCTCGCCAGCCCACGCTGGCAGCGGTTCATCGACGACCTTATCGAGACGATGATGGACGCGAACGGCGCCGGCCTCGCGGCCAACCAGGTGTACCAGCCGGTGCGCGTCTGCGCGCTCCACGTGAAGGACAACCCGCGGTACCCGTACAAGCCCAACATCCCGCTGACGATCCTGGTGAACCCGGAGATCGAGCCCGTCGGCGACGAGACCTTCATGAACTACGAGGGGTGCCTGAGCGTCCCCAACCTCCGCGCCCAGGTCCCGCGCGCGGTCCACGTTCGCGTCCGCGCGTGGGACCGGCAGGGCGAGGACCTCGCCTTCGATGTGAAGGGGCTCACCGCCGGCACGTACCAGCACGAGGTCGACCACCTCCTCGGCAAGGTCTTCCTCGACCGCGTGGTGGACACGACCACGATCGCCACGTGGGCCGACTTCGAGCGCCACCACCAGGCGGCCTTCGTCGAGCGCGCCCGAGCCCTCGTCGCCCGCTTCGGGGGCTAGGTCCAATGCCGATCGGTTGCGAGAGGCGATTCTCCCGTTCACTGCCCCCTCTCCCTTCAGGGAGAGGGGGACGGGGGGTGAGGTCTGCGCGGGCGCCCCACCGCCTCCACGGAACCTCTTCGCGCGCGAAGCACGACGGGTGGGGGCACCCTCGCTCGAACGAATGCCTTATCCGATCGGCATTGGTTCTAGGCGGGCCAGGCTCCCTAGGACAGGCCCGGCAGCGGGACGGGGATGCGCCGGGCGTCCATCCAGAGACCTTCGATGTCGTAGAGGCTCCGCGCCTCCTCCTGGAAGACGTGGACGACCACGTCGCCGAAGTCCATCAGGACCCACGTGGCGTGGGGAAGGCCCTCGACCGACAGGGGGCGCTTGCCCTTCTTCGAGAGGGCCTCCTCGATCGCCTGCGAGAGGGAAGCGACCTGGCGGTCGCTCCGGCCGGTCATGAGGACGAGGAAGTCCGCGTAGTCGACCTTCCCGGCGACGTCGAGGATCTCGAGACCTGCGGCCTTCTTCTCGATCGCGGCGATGGCGATGGCGATCGCGAGATCACGGGAGGCGTCGCTCGCGAGCGAGCCGGTCGGCTGGGCCGCGGCCTCCTTCTTCGGGCGCTTCGATCGCGGCGCGCGATCGCCCGTACGCGAGGAGGGCGGTCCGCCGGTCGGGAGCCCCGGCGTGCGCGCGGCGGGCAGGCTCCCGCGCGGCGCGGGAGGTCGCGGAGCCGCGGAAGGACGG
>SXGT01029839.1_pt1 | contig 17230 bp, 10 predicted proteins | sample 3176221 | NCBI WGS metagenome assembly SXGT01 (sample SAMN11356862, study PRJNA531348) | freshwater metagenome | isolation source: freshwater sample F1-120 | place: China: Fuxian Lake, Yuxi | collected 2017-12-25 | reverse complement strand
GGTGATCTCGACGCGGCGGTCGGTCAGGTCGGCCGGAATCGCGGCCACCTTCCAGTCGGCGGCGCGGATGTGTGCGGTCTCAGGCAGGAAATCGGGCAGCGCGCCGGCATCGAAGCGGGCCTGGCGCTCAGCGCGCGCGGCCAGCAAGCGGTTGCGCTCGGGGCGAAAGCGGCGGTTTATCGCAGCGACGAAAGCCAGCGCTTCCGGAGTCAATACGGCATCCTGGCCCGTCACGGCGGGGCCGCGCAGTTGCAGGTCATGGTCGGTGCGGACAAAGCTGCTCATGGTTCTCGTCGGGCTGGGCGCGTGGGTGCGGGGCAGGGCATTCGGCCACCGTCGTCGGTGTGTGTCAATGATTGACAAAAAGGTTCACGCCGGCAAGGGGCAAGCCTGCATTTCGCTGTCAATGATGTACAAACCACGACGACTTGATTGTAAAGTTGTCAATGATGTAAATTCACAGGCGCCGCCCACTGCGGCTCAACGGAGCCTCTCGTGCCCGATTTTCCCAAGCTCGGCGGCAAGGTGCGGCTGTTGCGCCGCCAGGCCCGCTTGACCCAGGCCGAGGTCGCGCGCCGGCTCGACATCTCGGCCAGCTACCTCAACCTCATCGAGCACGACCAGCGGGCGCTGACTGCCGAACTGCTCATCAAGGTTGCGCAGATCTTCCAGGTTGACCTCGCGGCGTTTTCGGCGCCGAGCGACGACCGCAAGATCCAAGATCTCATCGAAGTGTTCAGCGACCCGCTTTTCGAGCACCACAAGCTCATGGCGGCCGATGTCCGTGAGTTCTGCGTGCAATCGCCCGCCGTGGCCCAGGCCGTGCTGACGCTGTTCGAGCAATTTCGGGCCGCGCGCGATTTGACGGAAACGCTGGCGGGCGACCGCGACGACGACGGTGAAGACAGCCCGACCGCGCTGGGTCGGGTGCCGAGCGAGGAGGTCAACGAGTTCGTGCAAGCGCACATGAACTGGTTTGCACGACTGGAGGACCTGGCTGCCGACCTGTGGCAGCAGGCCGAGCTAAAGCTCGACGAACTGGAGGTGGGGCTGACCCTGTGGCTGGAGCGCCACCACGGAGTCGACGTGCTGCGCGCCCGCGGCGACCACAAGGGGGCCATGCGCCGGTTTGACCCCCAGGCCAGAAAGCTGTGGTTGTCTGAGACCCTGGAGCCGAGCGCCCGTCGATTTCACCTGGCCGTTCAGGTCGCGCTGTTACAGCATGGCGAGATCCTGGAAGAGCTGGCCACCGACCGCGTACTGACCTCACCGGCCGCGCGCACGCTCGGGCGCATCGTGCTGGCCAACTATTTCGCCGCCGCCGTGGCCATGCCCTACGACATCTTCCTGCACACCGCCAAGCAGCTGCGCTACGACATTGAGCTGCTCGGCCATCGCTTTGGCTGTAGCTTTGAACAGGTCTGCCACCGCCTGACGACGCTGCGCAAGCCGGGGCACGAAGGCGTGCCGCTGCACATGGTGCGTGTCGACATGGCTGGCAACATCAGCAAACACTTCAGCGCGTCGGGCATTCGCATCGCGCGCTACTCGGGTGCGTGTCCACGCTGGAACATCCACGCTGCGTTCTTGACCCCGGGGCTGATTCGTACTCAGGTTTCGCGCATGACCGATGGCGCGGTGTACTTCTGCATTGCCAAGACGGTGCCAAAAGGTCGGGCGGGCTGGCACGCGCTGCACACGCTGCAGTCGATTGGCTTGGGGTGCAACGTGCGCCACGCACGGCAGCTGGTGTACGCCGATGGCATTGACCTGGACCAGTTGGACAACGCGGTGCCGGTGGGTGTGACGTGCCGGCTGTGCGACCGGACGGATTGTGAGCAGCGCGCGTTTCCGAGTCTGCGTCAGGGGCTGGACTTGGATGAGAATTGGCGCGGGGTGTCGTTGTATATGCCGGTGCGGCGGGGTTGAGGGTGCATGTTGCGCCAACCATGGCGCCGAACCCGTCGCTGCAAGGCCGCGCTGGCGGGGCGATCGTTCGCGACTAGCAGTGCCGTGTCTGGCGATTGACGCGCAGCGCGCATTCATTCACGGTCCCGCCACAAACGACGCCCGCCGGGCACGGAGGAACAAGCGATGGCAACCCGGCGGTGGACTTGGAACGTGGCCCGGGCGGCAACCGTCGTTTCGGTAAGCTGGGGTAATAATGGGCAAACGGGGGGGCGGCACTTCTCCGCCGGCCGGCGATGTAGCGACCGAAAACGGGCTTGGTGGCGATGTCGCGCATACGAAAGATGTCCAGTTCGCAACCCCGGCGGGCAAGGCCCTGATCCCAGCCGGCAAGTTCATGATGGGGTGTTTGTCGGGTGATGGCGACTGCACCGTCGATGAAAGCCCGCAGCATCAGATCGACCTGCCGGCGTACTACATGGACATCACCGAGGTGACGGCTGCGGCGTACAAGAAATGCGTGGATGTGGGCAAGTGCACCAAGCCGGACTCGTCGTCGTATTGTAGCCCAAGGTACTATGGCACGTATGGAGCGAGCGGCAAAGAGCAGCACCCGGTCAACTGCGTCAACTGGTTGCAGGCCGACACGTTCTGCAAGTGGACGGATGCCAAGGGCCGATTGCCGACTGAATCCGAATGGGAAAAGGCGGCGCGCGGTGGGTTGCACGGCAAGAAGTATCCGTGGGGCGATCAGACGCCGACGTGCACGCCGGGACAGCCGAACACCGTCGTCTGGGGCGATGGAAGCAACACGGATGGCTGTGGAACTGACAGCACCTGGGCGGTGGGCACTGGCAGCAGCAAGAATACCTATGGCTTGTACGACATGAGCGGCAACGTATGGGAATGGGTCAACGATTGGTACGGCGACAGCTACTACGGCAGTTCGCCAGCGAGCAACCCGCAAGGGCCTGGCAGCGGTTCCGTTCGGGTTAAGCGCGGCGGCAGCTTCGACGAAGTGACTTCGCTGCGCGCGTCTTCTCGTGACGTTTTCAAGCCGTCCTACGTCGGCGGCAGCGTCGGCTTCCGCTGCGCCAGGTCCTTGCCTTGACGAGCACAGGCTAAGCCCCCAGCCGCAACCGCTCAACAAACTCCGCGGGTGACAACACAACCAACCCCAGCCCGCGCGTCCAGGCAAAGTGTCGTTCGTTCCCGGTGACAATGGCGTCGACCCGCGTGGCGGCGGCAACCTCAATGAACATCAAATCCTTGGGGTCGGGTGCCGCGTCGGCGACTGGAAGGACAAGTGTCGGCCCAACGACGATCCGCTCCCCGTCACTGGCCAGGTGAGCGAGCACCCGCTCTACGGTCGCCACCGACAGGCCAAGTTTGGGTCGCCGCAAAACGCCCGCGTACTCCGCGAAAATCCGGTCGTCTAACACAGCGGTGACTCCAAACGACCGCACCGCGTCAACAACGAGTGCACAGTTGCCGCTTGGCCGCCAAAGCCCAGACACCAGGACGTTGGTGTCGATGACGACCCTGATCATCGCTTTGCTTGTTCATCGCGATAAGCGGCTATTTCTGCTGCGATTTGCTCGTCCGTCCAGCGATCAAGCCCAAGCTTCGCTGCCTCGGCGCGCATGTCTGATACAGCCTGTTGGGCACGCGCTCGACGTAACATTTGCAGTGCAGCGGTCAGGTCGCCTTCAATCGGCACCAGCAGCGCGATTGGCTCACCACGGGCGGTCAAGACAACGTCGCCGCTGCGCCGCAGCAAGTCTTGCACCGCGTTGGGGGTGTTGCGCAGGCTGCGCACCGGCACGAATTGCATGGTCGGCCTCGCCGCTGGCAAACGCGCCAGTACGGCTACATTATGGCTACACCGGGCCACCCGTCAAGGCGAACCGCCGTTGGGCGGCGGCCATATCACTGCCGCTGTCGACACTGCGGGTTGTTGGCCATGACGGCCCACGCATTTGGTTCATGTCATCCCGGCAACGGGTCGTGCCTTCCACCCCCGCCCACTCTGTGCTACGTGACCTACGCGGTTGGGCCACTGCGGTTCAAACCGCCCGCATCGCCGCGCCCCTGAACGCCCCGCGCCCGCCCGGCTTCTCCGCCCCCATGGAGGTCCCCGCATGAAGGCCCGTTTGTTGTCCCTGACCGCCGCCACCGCGGTCCTGGCTGTTCCCGCCGCCGCCCGATCGCCCGATGGATCCGCGCACACCCAGCCCACCGTCGTCGAACTCGCTGGCAACCTGGCGATTTTGCGCGGAGCGGGCATTGGGCAATTCGCCCCGCGCATGCCGCTTTTATGCTCCGAGCACACCGGCGACCGCGCGGGCCTCGTCACCTTTGAGGCCACGGTCATTTCAACTTCCGCCGACACGGCCTCAATTGCGATTGCCGACGAGCATCGCGAGCGCGCTCGCCTGGGCGCCATTTGCGAGCCGCGCTTCGTGGTCGAGGCCCGCACGTATCGCGCCACCCTCAAGTCCGGGCAGCCCGATCCCAGCCGGCCAACTGACTCATCGCGCCCCGCCGAACCCCAACGCCCTAAAGTCCGCCATCGCCCGCCGCACAACGCCCCGTACGGCAAGCCGATCTGGCTGGAAGCGGTGCTGAGCGGCCCCGCCGACAAGCTGTTCTGCTACTGGCGTATGGGCGAAGAGGGCGCCTTCAGCGAGCTGCCGATGGAGGCGCGCCAAGACGGCCTGTTCGTGGTGTCGCTGGTGCTGACCCAGAGCGATCCGCCGCCGCGGAGCGTCCAATATTACCTGGTTGCCCAGGGGCCCGGCGGTCGCTTCCCGGTGTTTGGCGACCCGGCCGAGCCGCGCAGCCTGCCGCTCGACGCGGTGCCCGAGACCCACGACGAACAGCTCGTGGTTCACGCCCCGCCCGACCGTGCAACGCACCGCAAGCCCTTGCTGATTTCGGCCGAGATCAACAAGCGCTTTACGCGGCCGATGCTGTGCTACCGGGCGCGCGGCTCGGGGCTCTACCTCAAGGTGCCGATGACGCCGTCGGGGCCTGACCAGTACAGCGCCGAGATTCCGGCGCGCGACGTCGTCACTCCCGGTGTCGCCTACTACATCGCGGTCATGGACGAAAAAGGCATCGTGCGCGAAGGGTTTTCGTCGGCGCGCTCGCCCTGGAACGTGACCGTGCTGCAGCCCCAAATCCTTTCGGCAGAGTCGAATCGCAACCGCCTGTCATTCCAGTACGCGCGCGCCAACCACGGCGCCGACAACGACCACTGGCAGAACTTCGACGCCGGCTTGGAGCGCTTGTTCTTCGGCTTTCTGGTCGCGCGCCTGTCCGCTGCGGCCTGGCTAGGTGAGTCGCCGAGCGGCATCAAATCCGCCGCAACAGGTTCCGATCCGGTGACGCTGCCACACGCCGCCTCAACTCTGCCCATCTACGTCGGCCGCGCCGGCCTGGACCTGAACATCGGCGACTACGTCGGCATCACCGCCGACCTCGACATGGGCACTTTCAAGTCCGGCGCCGGGTTGGGCTACCGCGCCAGCGCCCGCATCGGCGACGAGCACGTCGCCAGCATCGAAATCGGCATCGAGCAAATCTGGGACATCGACGCCGGCAACCTGGTGTTCGACGTCAAGAAGGGGACCTTGCGGATCCCGTTTGGCGACGACTGGCGCATCGTGGCGACCGCCGCCCAAGACCGCATCCTGACCGACGCTCCCAAGGCCATACGCATCGGCGCCGGTGTCGAAGTCGACCTCGGTAGCCACTTCGCGGTGTCGCTGAGCGGCGGCGCGGCAGGGCGCAAGGATCAACTGGGGATGAGTTTGAATTCCGGGGTGGCGCTGCGGTTCTGACCGGTTGCACGCGATTCAAACTTGGTCCTGGGCCGTTGCCCTCGGTTACTCCTTGCCAGGCAGTGGCAGCGCAAGCTGGCCATGCGCCACCAGACCGCCGTCACGCTCAAACGCCAGCAACGCCCGCTTGCGCTCCAGGCCACCCGCAAAGCCGGTCAGCGACCCGTCAGCCCCGATCACCCGATGACACGGCACCGCAATCGCCACCGGGTTGCGCGCGACAGCCCCCGCAACCGCGCGGATGTGCAGCGGCGAAAGGCCCAGGTTGGCCGTCAGTTCGCCATACGTCGTCGTCGTGCCGTAGGGCACGGCTTGCACGGCAGACCAGACCTGGCGTTGCAAGTCGGACCCCGCGAGCGCGATAGGGATGCCTGCGCCGCTGGCGCGCTCGCCGGCAAAATACGCCGTGAACCAGGCCGCGACAGCAGCACATGCGTCCGCGTCAGCGGCATTCTGCGGCAAGTTTGGCGGCGTTTCGGCGGCGTCGACAAACCACGCATGGCAGACCGCACCGTCGCGGGCATAGAGCGCCAGCGGCCCAAGCGGCGTCACGAGGCGCACACCTGCCACGCCAACTGGTGCGCTGCTTTTCACTCGCTGCGCTCGAGAATCACAAAATCCACCCGCCGGTTCTGGTGCTTGCCTTCGTCGGTGGCGTTGTCGGCCAGCGGCCGGGTATCGCCAAAGCCCTGCGCGGTCAAGCGACCTGCGGCTATGCCCTTGCTGACCAGGTACTTGCGAACCGCAGCCGCCCGGTCGGCGCTCAGCTTCAAGTTGACCGCCGGGTCGCCGACGTTGTCCGTGTGGCCCTCAACCAGCACCTTTTTGACGTCCAGGTTCTTCTTCAAGATGCCAGCGACCTCGTCCAGCAAGCCGTGGCTTTCTTTCTTGATCTTGGCCTCGCCGGTCTCGAAATAGACCTTCTCGGTAATCGCGATTTTCTGCTTGGTCACCACCACGCGCTGCTCGGGGCAGCCGTTGCGCTCTTTGGGTCCAGCGACATCGGGACACTTATCGACCGCGTCGAATAGCCCGTCGCCGTCGCCGTCGGGCGGGCAGCCGCCTGCTGCCTTGTCACCCTTGTCTTTTGGGCACTTGTCTTCCAGGTCAGCTACGCCGTCGCTGTCGCCATCCGGGCAGCCAGCGAGTTCTTTCGGTCCTGCCACCGCCTGGCACTTGTCTTCGTGGTCGGCCACGCCGTCGCCGTCGCCATCGCTCGGCGTGCAGCCGCCGTACAGGGCCACGCCGCTCTGCTCCGGGCACTTGTCATCGAGGTTGGCAATGCCGTCGCCGTCGCCATCGGGGCAGCCACGCAAGGCCGCAGTGCCTTTTTCGGCGGGGCAGCGGTCCTGCTCTTTGCCCACGCCATCGCCGTCGACATCAGGATTGCACAAGGCAGGGTCATTCGGCAGCCAGCCCAGGCCCAGCGTGGCGCGAAACGCTGGCGCGCCAAAGCCCTGCACAAGCCCGCCGCCGGCCGCCGCCGTAACCGCAAGGTCGCCGAACCGCAGGCGCGCGCCGCCCAAGCCGTCCAGTTGCCCATCCTGGTAGTTGCCAAATGGGCTGCCGCCGGCCGTGCGGCCTTCAAGAGACCCTACCACGTCGACCTTGCCGCACATCAGGTTCAACTGCCCCGAGGCGCCGAAAAGCCACTGGTTGCCGTAGGTGCGGCCGAGCACCGTGACTGCCTTGCGCGCCGCAAAGCCCACGTTGACCGCGACCTGCAGAGGGCCGACTGGCATGTCGGCCACGACGCGCGTCTCCGACGTCACGCCGTCATCGCCTGAAAAGTGCGCCGCAGTCGCGGTCGGCAGCCCGACGTCCTCGGCCAGCGCCAGCCCGAGGCCCTGGCCCTTGCCGTCTTGCAGCACATAGCGCAGTGACACCCGCGCATCGCCGAGCGAGCTGCCGTCTGGCTGTTGCAGCCGCAACTCAGCTGGCAGCTTGTCGCCGCTGGAACTGACGAAAACCGGCAGGTTCAAGCCCACCGACAGCCGGTCGAAAAGACCCAGCGCCGCGTAGACTTCCGCGACGATTTGCCGCGCCACCAGCCGCACTTCCGCGCCCGACGCCACGTCGCTGACCTTGAGCGGCTTGTCGTTGTAAACGAACCACGCGCCGCCGGTCAGTTGCCCCGACTTGGGCGCCGTCGCCGCGTGCACACCAAACACATCGCCCGCGTGCGGCGTCGGCCGAAACGTCAGCGCATTGCGCTTGGGGTTGTCCGCCGCGCCCGCACCCGTCGCGACCAGCAGCAGCGCCGCCATCCATGCCAAAGGCTTGGTGTTCATTCGAGGACCGCCTTGCAGGTCTTGCCGTCACCTTCAAACCCGGGCTTGCACGCGCAGTCGAAGCCACCGGGTTTGTTGCTGCACGTCGCTTTGGCATCGCATTTGGCGGTGCCTAGCGCGCATTCGTCGACGTCGTCGCACAGCTTGCCGTCGCCAACGTAGCCCGGGCCGCACATGCACAGGTAGTCGCCGTCCATGTCCTGGCACGTCGCGACCGCGCTGCACACGAACAGGCCCGCTTTGCACTCGTCGACGTTGGCACACGACTTGCCGTCGCCTTGCCAGCCGGGGCCGCAGGTGCAGTCGTAACCGCCCGAGAAGTTGGCGCAAATCGCGCCAGTGACGCACGCAGGCAGGCCGGTCGCACTGGGCGTCGCGCACTCATTGAGGTCAATGCACGCCGAAGCGCCGGCCATGGTCAACGTGGCAGCCCAGCCCAAATCGCAGGTGCAGGTGTCGGGGCCAGGCAGGTTGATGCAGGTGGCGTGGGGGTCGCAGACCAAAAGCCCGAGCTTGCACGCGTCCTGGTCGATGCAGCCGCCAGTGCCGTTGGGGACCCAGCCGGGCTTGCACACGCAGTCATAGCTGCCGGCGGTGTTGCTGCAATCGGCGGAAAGTTCGCATGAATTGGTGGTGGCGGTGGCACATTCGTTCAAGTCGAGGCAACTGAAGCCATCGCCAGTCCAGCCGCCCGGGCAGCCGCAGGTGTAGCTGCCAAAGACGTTGGTGCAGTCGGCGGCGGGGTCGCAGGCGTTGCTGCCGGTCAGGCACTCGTTTTCGTCGGTACAGGCCTTGCCGTCGCCGACAAAGCCCTTTTTGCAGGTGCAGGTGACTTCGGCCGTCTGGGTCGGCGTGCAGTTGGCAGAGAGCGCGCACGGGGCTTCGGTGTGGGCGCAGCCGTCCAAGCCGCCGAGCGTTGCGTCGGTGCTGGTCGCAGGCCCGGCGATGTCGGCACCGTCGCTGACGAGCATGTGGCAGCGCACCACGTCGCCAGCGACGACCGCGATCAACTGCTTGAAGGCCCCCGGCTTTCCGTCCTTGCCTGGCACGAACTCCGCCAGCTTCAAGGTGCCTTTGTTGCCAACCTCGCTCCACGGCTGGCCGTTTTTGGTCCAGCTGGCCTTGAAAGCGAGCTCCTGGCCGTCAATATCGGTGGCGGCCGTCGGCATGCCGCAGACCAGGGTGTCCGCGACGGTCGGCTTTTCGGGCTGCACCGCCAGCTTGGGCAAGACCGGCGGGGTGTTGCCAATCGTGACCCAAGCGATGCCCGGCGGGCCAGCGGCGAAGCCGTCGAACGCGCGCACCGACACCGACCACACCTGCGCGGCCTGGGTTTTGCTGGCGGGGACGACAGGGCCGGTGACGTCGCTTGGCAGGTCGTTGACTCGCCACTCGTAGAGGTAGGTCTGCGTCGCGGTCTGGCCGAGGTCGACGTCCTGGCCCGGCGCGGTGACTTTGGCGGTCAGGTCGTCGGCGCCGCCTGGCTTGGCGGGGGTGATGGTGACCTCCGGTGTGCCCGGTGGTGTGTCGACATACAACGAAACGCCGATGACCGTGGCAGGGTTGCCGCCGTCGAGCACACGCAGCAGCACCGTCACCGGCCCAGGCGGCAACAGCGACGTGGTGAAGGTCACTTTGCCACTGGCGTCGGCCTTGGGTTGCACGAAACCCGGCAAGGCTCCGGTCGTCAGCGTTGCCGAAATCATCAGGTCGGTCGCGGCCACAAACGGGCTCGACACCTCGGCGGTGAAAGTGACTTCCTGGCCCAGCGAGACGATGGTGCCGTCTTTGGGCGCAAGCCACTTGGCCGTCGGCGGGGTCTTGCCGATGTCGGGGTTGGTGCCGACGATGGTGTCGGTCGCGACAGCAACCTCGCCTGTGACCTCACCAATCGCGGCGGCGTCACCGGTCCCAGCGTCGCGGCTATCGGGCCAGGGGGTTTCGGAGAGGGTGGCGCAGGCTGCCAGTACCGCCAAGCCCGCCACAGCGAATCGATAGACCCAATTCATGGACACCTCGGCTAGCGCACGCACAGCACGGACATGATTTGCGCCTGCCTGGAGTTGAGATCGTACGGGTTGAACTGATAGCGACAGGGGTCGGTGCCACCGGTTGCCGTGTTGCACAGGTTGTTGGAGGTAAAGAACGACTCGCCAGAATAGCCGTTACTGCCGCCCGGTTGCTCGACAGCGGGAAACAAGTCTGTGTCCCAGTAGGGCGGCGTCTTCTTGCCAAAGTCGATGATACCCATGATTTCGTGAATCGTCGGAACGCGCCAACCCGTCTGACCGGCGACATTGACCCCGTCGCAGTAGCTCTTGGCGGTCAGGTAGTTGGGGGCCTTGTAGTACTTGGTGCGGTACCACTGCTTGCCCAATCCATGGTCTTTGACGACCTGGCCGCCGTAGATCAGCTCAAAGCGCGGATTGGGCAGAGCCGGCGGAAAGTCGTAGTGGCGACGAACGCAGTAGACCCCGGCGTTGGCAGGGTTGCTATAGCCACCCGGAAATACCGCCTGCTTATTGGTCCACGTCGGCGCGGTGACATTGAACATGGTCCATCCCCAAGGATCAATGACCATAAGCGAGTTAGGTTGCATGGTTCCCATGTTGTTCTGGTACCCAGGGAAGGGTGGGCTGATCCGCGTAGACGTCATGATCGCCGGGACCTCGGCATTCTTGGGCGGGTACCACAGCTCTCCAAATGGGCCATCGGGCTTGGCCGGCACGGACATCGACTGCTCTTTGAATGGCATGACGCTGACCATCTCCGGGAATGTCGGCACCCGCCAATCGTCTTTGCCGCCCTGGGTTTGATCGTCGCAAACTGCAAACATGAAGTCCGAGTTTAGCCCGGTATTCATGCCATAGGGCGTGCTGATGAACTGATAAGGCTGGCACTGAATCACGCCGCCCCCTGCGTCATAGCAGCCGTTCTGGTAGACGTAATTCTGGGCGCAGACCACCGATTTGCCGGCAGCCTTGACCTTGCTCGCAATGTGATACTGCGGGCACCCGCACAACTTCTGCCCGCCATTGCCAGTGTGGCTCACGCACACGTTCGCAAGGCAGTCGGCGTCTTTGGTGCACGTCGACCCATCCTTGCATCCGCTGCCGCAACTTCCGCCACAGTCCTCGCCCAGTTCATCGCCCGACTTGACCCCATCCTCGCAACTCGTCGCCACGCACTTGCCCGTCGTCGCATTGCAGAACCCGCTCTTGCAATCGCCGCCGGCCTTGCACAGCTTGCCAGTCGCGCACTTGCCGCTGCACACGTTGCCGCCGCAGTCCACGTCGGTCTCCGCGCCGTTCTTGACCTCGTCGGCACACGGCGTCGCCACGCACGCAAGGCTCACCGCGGCGCAGTAGGTGCTCACGCAGTCCTTGGCCAATGCGCACCCTTGGCCGTTGTCGCAAGCCTGGCTGCAAGTGCCGCCGCAGTCGACCCCGGTCTCACCGACGTCTTTCTGCTTATCCAGGCAGTGGTCGCTCACGCACATCTTGCCGTCGCAGTAGCCACTCGCGCAGTCCGCGTTCTTACCGCACAGCTTGCCGACCACGCACTTCTGGCATGGGCCGCCGCAGTCCACGTCGCTCTCGGACTTGGTCGGGTCGCTGTTGACGGTCTGGGTCTCGTCTTTGCACAGGTCGACCACGCAGATCTTGCTGACCGTGGCACATAGGCCGCTCTGGCAATCGGCGCTTTCCGCGCAGCCCTTGTCTTTTAGGCACTTGGCCGAGCACACCTTGCCGCAGTCGACGTCGGTCTCGCCAAAATCGGTCTTCTTGTCGTCGCAACTGGTCGCCACGCACACCGCGCCGTCGCAGAACGTGCTTGAACAGTCGCTCGCCAGCGCACAGCCTTTGCCGGTCAAGCACTTGGCCTGACAGCTGCCGCCACAGTCCACGTCGGTTTCGTCCAGATCCTTCTGGTTGTCGACGCAGGGGTCGCTGACGCACGCCTTGCCGTCGCAGTACGTCGTCTGGCAGTCGCCGTTGGCTTTGCAGCCCTTGGTCGCTGCGCACTTGGTCGAACAGACGCCACCGCAGTCGACGTCGGTCTCGTTGGCGTCGGCCTTTTCATTCAAGCAGGCGTTGGCCACGCACTTCTGGCTGTTGACCGCACAGGCGCTGCTCTGGCAGTCACCGTCGAGCTTGCAAGCCTTGTCGGTCGCGCACTTGGCCGCGCACGGGCCACCGCAGTCAACGTCGGTCTCGTTGACGTTCTTCTTGTTGTCGGTGCACGCCGTGGCCTGACACTTGCCGTCGCCGCCGCCCGTGGCGTCGCAGAACGTCGACGCGCAGTCTGCTTCTTCTTTGCAGCCCTTGCCGACCGCGCACTTGGCCGAGCACGGCCCGCCGCAGTCGATGTCGGTCTCGTCTTTGCTCAGCTTGCCGTCTTCGCAGGCCCCGCCGACGCACAGGTTCTTGGCGCTGCAAAAGCCCGCGTCGCAGTCGGTGTTGGCTTTGCAGCCCTGGCCGGCCGTGCACTTTTGGGCGCACGCCCCGCCGCAGTCGATCCCGGTCTCGTCCGCGGTCAACTTGCCGTCGTCGCAGGTGGTCTTGACGCACTTGCCGGCCGCCGAGCAGATGCCCGAAGCGCAGTCGGCGCCGTCTTTGCAGCCCTGGTCCAAGGCGCAGGCTTTGGCCTTTTGGCACGCGCCGCCGCAGTCGACGTCGGTCTCGCCGGGGTCGATGTGGTTGTCTTCGCATTGCGTCGCCACGCACTTGTTGGCCTTGGCGTCGCAAAAGCCACTGCCGCAGTCCTTGTCGAGCTTGCAGCCGACGCCGACGTCGCACTTCTTGGCGCACGAGCCGCCGCAGTCGATGCCCGTCTCGTCGCCGTCTAGCTTCTTGGTTTCGCAGGCGGTGGCGACGCATTGCGCGCCGTCACAGAAGCCCGACTTGCAGTCGCCGTCGAGCTTGCAGCCCTTTTGCAGCGCGCACTTGGTGGTGCAGATGCCGCCGCAGTCGATGTCGGTCTCGTTGCCGTCTTTGATTTCATCCAGGCACGGCGTGGCCACGCACGCCAAAGACACCGACGCGCACACCAACGACGCGCAGTCGGCGCCGCCTTTGCACTGCTTGCCGACCAGGCACGGCGTGCCACACACACCGCCGCAGTCGACATCGGCCTCGCCCGCGCTGATTTTGCCGTCGTCGCACGCCGTGGTGACGCACACGCCCTTGGTGCTGCACTGCTGGCTCTGGCAGTCGGTGTTGTTGCCGCACTTGGCGCCGGTGCCACACTTCTTGGTGCAGGGGCCGCCGCAGTCGAGGTCGGCCTCGCCCGGGCTCAGCACTTTGTCGCTACAGAAGTCGCCGACGCAGACCTTGCCGTCGCAGTACTTGCTGTCGCAGTCGGCGCCCGCCTTGCAGCCTTTGGCCGTCGTGCATTTGGCGCTGCACACGCCGCCGCAGTCCACGTCGGTCTCGTCGGCCGTCAGCAACAGGTCCTTGCAGGTGGTGTTGACGCACAAGCCGTTGGCGGCGCAAATCTTGTCGGTGCAGTCGCTGCCCGCCTTGCACTTGAGACCCAGCGCGCAAGTGGCCTTGTCTTTGCAGCCGCCGCCGCAATCGAGATCCGTCTCCGTGCCCGAGATTTTCTTGTCGACGCAAGAGGTCGCCACGCAGTTCTTGCCGTCGCACCAGCCCGATTCGCAGTCCTTGTCGGCCTTGCATGCGGCATCGATGGCGCACTTCTTGTCGCAGCTCGGCCCGCCGCAGTCGATGTCGGCTTCGCCCGGCGACAGTTCCTTGTCTTTGCACAGATCCAGGCCGCACACGCCTTTGATGCATTGGTTGGTGGTGCAGTTGTCGTCGGCGCTGCAGGCCATGCCCTTGAGGCACTTGCTGGCGCAGGCGCCGCCGCAGTCGATGCCGCCCTCGTCGTCGTCTTTCTTGCCGTTGAAGCACTTGCCGGCGCACTTGCCGGCCAGGCAGCCGCCCGACTCGCCGTCTCCGCCGTTGACGCACATCTTGTCTTTGCCGCACTTTTTGGCGCATTTGCCGCCGCAGTCGACGTCGGACTCCGTCTTCTGGTCCCACTCGCCGTCGAAACAAGCCAGGGCGCACTTGTTGACGCCGCCGGGGGCGGGCGCGCACTTGACGCCATCCACGATGATCGCTTGACCTTGGTACGTCGTCGGGTAGCCGGTCGCACAATCCGCTGAACTGCCGCACTTTTGACCCAGCTTGCACAGTTCGAAAGCCACCTTGCCACCAGCACACTGAGCGCCGCAATCGACGTCAGCCTCCCAGCCGTCGTGCTTGCCGTTCTTGTCGCACAGGCTGCACGCTTTGCCCTGGCCGGCAGAGACCTCCGTGCATGGCGCGCTGTATTCGCAGTCCACGCTTGTCTTGCATCCGCCATCGATCTTGCATTTGTAGGGGCACTTGCCGCCGCAGTCGACGCCGGTCTCCCACGGCTGTTGCTTGCCGTCTTTGCAGTCCAGGTTGATGCACTTGCCTTCGTAGCAGGCGTTGCTCAGACAGTCGCCGTCTTGCTCGCATTTCTTGTTCAGGCCGCATTTGACGGTCGCCAGGCCGCAGGTCTTGTCGATGAGCAGGTTGTCTTTGCCGTAGTGGCAGGCCTCGATCGGCAACTGGTTGATGACGCGGGCACACACGCCGCCGCACATCACGTCGGTCATGCCGGCCTTCTGGCCAAAGTTGTTGGTGGTCCACCAGTTATCCAGGTCGCACGAAGCCGGAACGCAAGCGCCCGTGTAGTAGAACGGCTGCACGCTCGACGTCTGGCCGCGACAGACATTGCCCCCATCGCAGTCCTTGTCGAGCTTGCACAACTGCCCATGGCCGCACGGCTTGCAATACTTGCCGCCGCAGTCGACGTCGCTTTCCCACCAGTCTTTGACGCCATTGTCGCAGGCCTGCGGCCCGCACTTGCCGAAATCGCAGTTGTCGCTCTCGCAGTCGGCGTTGATTTTGCACTTCTTGCCCAGCTCGCAGACATGGCCGGCGCTGGCGCACAGGGCGCCGCAGTTGACGTCGGTCATGTAGGCTTCTTGCTTGCCGGTCTGGCAGTTCAGGTTGCCGCACTTGCCGCCCTGGCAGGTGACCTTGGAGCCGGAGAAGTTGCAGTCCTCGTTGGTCTTGCACGTCTTGCCATATTCGCATGGCACGCACGCGCCGATCGACGACTTGCCACCGCAGTCCTGGTCAGTCTCATAGCCGTTCTTCTGGCCGTCGTGGCACGTGGTCGGGCAAACGCCAAAGCCAAAGTTGATGGGCCAGGAATTCTCCCACAGCGTCCACCACTGCTCGATGAGATCCGCGCTGAACTCGGTGCTCCAAACCTTGAGATCCAGCGTGAAGCCGACGGTCGCCTTGATGCCAATGTCCACGAAGGCGCTGATTTTGCCCGATGCGTCTTTTTCCTGCTCGATGGTGCCGGGGTCGGGGCACACGCTCTCAAACTTGGCGCCGGCCTTGAGCATGCCCTTGGCTTCGATGAAGGGGCCGGCGACGTTGGCGAACAGCCAGTCGATACGCGGGCCGATTTCGCAGTAGATCTCGGCGCCGCCTTCGGCCTTGTCGACCTTCCAGCTGAATTCCTTCTCGAAGCCGCCGGGTTCGATGGTGCCCCAGTTGCCGTTCTTGTATTCGACGGCGTACATGGCGTCGTAGGCCACTTTGGCGACCGCTTTGGCCTTGAGCTCGCCGTACAGCGTGAAGTCGCACTTGCCGGTCAGGGTGAAAACGAACGTGGTCGGGATGCCGTAGATGACCGGACCCTTGTAATACTTGGGCTCGCCGAACTTGAACTTGCTGCCCTTGTCGGCTTTGCCGCCCGGCTTGGTGGCCTTGCCTCCGGTCGGCTTCTTGACCGGATTCTTGGTCAGGCTGCGCTTGGCGTTGCCCTTCTTCTTCTCGGTCTTGGCTTTCTTGACTTCGGGCGTGTCCTTCTTCTCTTCCTCGGTCTCCGGTTCCAGGCTTTTGGTGATGGTAAACACCGCGTCGATTTCGGCCCCGAGGCTCAGTTCGGCCTTGCCGCCGGCGCCGGCGTACAGGTAGTCGAGCTTGGGCCACAGAATTTCCCAGCCGACGTTGAGCTTGAGCACCGCGCCGACGAAGAAATCCGCGACCGCGCTGATGTTGGCGGTGCCTTCGAGGTCCGCTTCAAAGCCGCCGAGCTCGATGAGCTCCTTCAACGCCAAGAGGTCTGCCTTGAATTCGTTCAAGAATCCATAGCCAAATTTGGATTCGATGTCGAGCAGTGGCCCCTTCTTGCGGCCCCACGCTTTGGGCTTGGCTTCCGGGTGGACCTCCTGAAACGACGGCGGCATGTCAGGGATGATCTCTTGCAGGTTGACCTCGTCGCCGATGTTCAGTTCCTCCGACGCCGGCGGAAAGCTCAGCGCTGCCGCGCCAACCACGACGTCTTGCAAGCCGGCCGGCTCGGTCACGACTACGATTTCGCCGTTTTCCTATTTGACCTCTTTGACTTTGCGCAGGAAGCCAAGGACATTATTCGACTTGCCTGCTGCGCGCGACTTGTCGCTGGCCGGCTGACCGATGAACGGCGCACCGGGCTTTAGCTTGAGCAGGTCGGTGTTGCCCTCGATTGGAAAACACAGCCGATCCGGCTCAATGCGCACCTTGTCGGCGGCCTTGGTCGGGGCGGTGACGACCGTGGCCTGGATCTTGACGTCGTTGAAGTCTTTGCCCGACTTGAGCTTGTCGGCCCACATCGCCGACTCCAGAGCGGACGGTCGGTAGTCTGGCGCAGCGACGGGTGCCGTGACGTCTGCGGCAATCGGAATCGGCTTGCCGGCCTTGTCGAGCTTGACGGCTTTTTGCTCAGGCGGCCCGGCCACGCGGTGGTCGTAGTCGATGTCGCCGCCGGTGCAGGCAACGGCCAAGAATGCGGTGGTAAGCAGCGCCGTCCGCGCCCAATCGGGCCCAAGCTGCCGAAAAATAGCCGCTTTCACGCAGACCTCCCCGAGCCCGGCGGCCGCTGCCGGCGGCCTTAGTGCCACGGGATTGTCACAAGAGTCGCCGCCGCTGTACAGGTGCAGCGCTCAGGGGGCGCAGATCGCAGAGAGTGCGCTTGACCACGAAGGCATAGCTAGCAGAATCAACTGGTTGGCGACATGCCTGTTAGGTTATGTGTGGTCGTCATGTAAGGCCGCTGATTTACAGACACTTTGAAGGCAGTCTGGGCGCG
>SXGT01761093.1_pt1 | contig 17232 bp, 5 predicted proteins | sample 3176221 | NCBI WGS metagenome assembly SXGT01 (sample SAMN11356862, study PRJNA531348) | freshwater metagenome | isolation source: freshwater sample F1-120 | place: China: Fuxian Lake, Yuxi | collected 2017-12-25 | reverse complement strand
TCGAGTGCCGCCAACATCCGCCCGGATGGACTGGTGTTCACGGGCGGCAGCGAGCTGCGCAACGCCAACCTGCTCACGGTCAATGACGGCGCGATCGTCAGCGGCGCTGGCACGCTCGTGAACAATGGGTCGATGACGATCGTCGCAGGCCTGGATGGTGTGGACCTGCTGGCGCGCTTCGAGCAGAACGTAGCGGCGACCACCAGCCTCGATCAGGACGCCGTGCTGACACTTGGCGGCGGCGGCGACCTTGCTGGCCTGTTCACGTCGTCGTTCGACGGCGCAACGATCAACCTGCTCGGCGGAACCTTCGTCGCCAGGAACGGGCTCACGCTCCTGCAGGCTGACATTGACTCCGTGGTGTTGTCGCCCGCGGCCATACTCGACATCGCGGATGCAGCGACGGTGGACATTGCCTCGCTGAACATCGCCGGCGGCGCGCTCTTGCTCGGCGATGGCGCCGCGACGCTGCGACTGTCCGGTGCATCGCAGTGGTCCAGCGGCAGCATCACCAAGCGCTCCGTCGCATCCGATCGGTCGCAGATCCTGACGTTCGGTGCAGGCAGCACGTTCGACATCGTTGCCGGTTCGGCGAAGGTGCTGTCCGGCCGCGACATCGTGCTGCGTTCCGCCGGAAACACCATCAACGTGTTCGATGGCATCCAGCTCGCGAGTGCGGCGACCGTCGAGTTGCAGGGCACGGGCGTGCACATCGCTGGCGGGGTCACGCTCGCCGGACCTGGCGACAGCCGGCTGGTGCTTCGCGACGGCGTGCGCATCGATGCGTCGGCGAGCGGGGTCACCTTCGACGTACCGACGACGCTTCTGGTCGACCGGGATGGCAGTGGCCTGCGGCTGAACGACTTCGTGTTCCTGTCGGACGCGACCTTCCTGCAGGGCAGCCGATTCGTGGGCGGCCCACGCGTCTTTGCCACGAGCACGGCAACCGTTCGCCTGGGTGGCGTGCTGGTGCACGAGTTCCAGGACAGCCGCAGCATCACAGGGACCGGCCCGCTCGAGGGCACCCAGATCGACAATCTGGCGGGCGTAGGGCTGGAGCTTCTTGCCGGCAGCACGCTGCTGCTGGCCGACACCGGTGCGGGTGTGCCCCACAGCGTCATCGGTGAACTCCAGCTCGGTAGTGGCGCGCGCCTGTTCGGCGCTGCGGGCATCAACGTGGGTACGCTGACGGCGGCCGTCGGCGGAACGATCATCGACGCGAATGTCTCGGCCAGCGGTGCGACGTTCACGGGCTTCGGCCACCAGGTCAATGCCAGCCTGTTCACGGCGACAGCCCTGACCGTGCTCGGCGGCGTGTCCTTCAGCGGGCAACTGAACACGATCAGCCTGCAGATCATGGATGGCGCATCGCTCTCGAGCACGTTCCTGGGAGGCGTGGGCGTCAGCGCGTTTTGGCTGACAGTCGACGGCGCGCTTCAGGTCCAGGACGGCCTCGACACAGGTGTGATGATCGTGAGCGTTCCCGGCACCGTCGCGGTGGGCGGCCTGACGACCGCGTCGAGCGGCCTGTCGATCGACGGGACCATGTCCACCGTGGACCTGACCACGCTGACGAGCACGGGGGTGAGCGTGGCCGCCGGTGGCCGGCTCGATGTCACCGGTGCCGGCAACGTCGACGTGCTGTTCCTGACGGGCACGCTCGGCGGCGCAGGTACTACCAACGTCAATGTGCAACTCGAGATCGGTGATGGCACGTCGGCAAGTGCACGCCTTGAAGATGGCCATGTGCTGGTCAACCAGTCGAGCGCTGCCAACATCCGTTCCGATGGCCTGACGTTCACGGCTGGCAGCCAGCTGCGCAACCTCAACCTGCTGAACCTCGACGACGCCGCGCTGGTGAATGGCGTCGGCACGCTCGTGAACGATGGGTTCATGACGATCCGCACGGGTGTGGCTGGCGTGGAGCTGCTCGCCGGCTTCCAGCAGAGTGCGGCTGCGACGACCGTGATCGAGGACACCGGCACGCTGCGCCTCAGTGGCGCCGGCAGCCTAGAGGGCGTGTTCGCCCCCTCGGGCGCCGGCGACGTGGCGACGATCAACATCCTTGGCGCCTACACGGTGGCCACCGGCACGAACATCCTGGCGACGTCGGGTGCCGGTTCGGCATTCACGATCGCGGATGGCGGCGTGGTGGACGTACTCGACTTCGCGTCCACGGACTCGCCCGCCGTCAACATCGGCCATCTTGCGCTCGGCAATGCCGGCCGGCTCGTGCTCGGCGACTCATCGCGCGTGTTCCTCACGGGTAGCGCCAGCTGGACGGGTGGCGCGCTCTCGAGCCGCAACTTCGTCATCGATGACAATGCGTTCCCGCTGCTGATCGCGCTCACACCACTGCAGGTGCTGTCCGGCGGTGCCAAGGTGTTCGACGGCGCGCAGGACCTGGTGCTCAGCGGCGCCGTCTTCTTCCAGGATGGCGCCAGCTTCGAGAACGGCGCGCGGGTGGTCTTCGCAGGCAACAACGTGCGCATCGCGGCGCCCGTCAGCTTCAGCGACACCGGCCCGGGGCCGGTGTCGCAGCTCACGCTGTTCGGTGCCACGCGTGTGGACGCGAGTGCAGGCACGGGCGTGATCTTCGACGTGGCCACTGTGGTGTCGCAGCAACGTGATGCCGGCACGGGCGGGCGGGTCAACGATTTCGTCTGGGACGCGCCGGTGACCTTCATGCGCGGCGTGGAGTTTCACAGTGGCCCGCGGGTGCTGTTCTCGCAGGGGATCACGCTGTTCGACAACACGGCCAGCAGCTTCACCGACGTCCTGGCCGCCAACCCCAACCCGCTTGGGCAGGGCACCGAGCTTCGCGATGATTCGCTCGGTTCGGCGCTGGTGCTGGGTTCGGGTGCGAGCCTGGATCTTGGGCCTTCGACGTCCATCCATCGCGTGACGGGCCTGCAACTCGGGGCGGGTGCTTCACTCACCGGCCCCGGCGGCGTCGACACCAACAACTTCGAGTTGCTCGTGGGTGGCAACCTGCTGACGGCAGCAGTGATCCAGGCCAGCGACTCGGCAGTCTTCCGTGGTGCGGCCACGACGGTCATCGGTGTCGATACGGATGTCCAGACGGTCAGCTTCGAGATCGAGTCGGGCACCAGCGTGCAGCTGGACGGCCTGCTGTATGGCGCGGTCGAAGCCACGATCGCCGGCGCAAACCTGAGCGGCATCGGTCGGGTGCTCGTGGATTCGACTCTCGACGTCGTCGAGGACTCCACACCGCTGTCCATGACGGGCCTCATCAGCCTCGTCTCCAACGGCGATGCGTCGTTCGACAATGAACTGCTGATGGCCGACGGGGCCTTCGTCCTGCTCAACGGCAACACGTTGCTGCGCGAGCGCTTCACCCTCGTCAGCGGCGCAGCCAGCGTCGCGAATGCGGGCGTCGCCAACATCGAATCCGACGTGCTGCTGGACGGCGTCGGGTTCGACAACACCGGCGTGGTGAACGTCGACCTCGCGAACAGCCTGATCCTCGGCGGCGGTGGCACCAGCACGGGCTCGTTCGAGCTTGCCGGCGGTGACGGCTCGGGCCGCGTGCTGGTGGCGTCGACCTATGTGTTCGATGGCGCCACCCTGGTGTCCTCCGTTGGCGACCCTGACGCTCGGCTCGTCGTCATGACCGACGGCACACTGGATGTGCGCGGCGCAACAGGCGTCGACTTTCTCGAGCTCGCAGGCGGCAGCATCGAGAGCGCGGACGCGCTCGCAAACCTCGCGGTCGATCGGCTGCTCTGGCGGGGTGGCACGCTGCGCGGCCCCGGCATGACGACCGTGCAATTCGTCAGCATGGACACGTTCGTTACGAAGACGCTGGCCGACCAGCACACGCTGCAAATCGACAACACGACCGCCGCGCCGGACTCGGTGTGGTCCGATGGCACGCTTGCATTCGACAACGGCGGGAACGTTGTGATCTCCGCCGGCCGATTGCGGGTGCTGGGGCCACGGACCGAAGTCATCGACTTCGACGATGCGCCACTCGAGCCGTTCGCGTCGCTGCTGACGGGCGGTTTCCGGCTTGATTGGGTCCGCTTCGGCGACCTGCCGACGGTGCAGGACCTCGACGGCGGCGACTTCGTCCTCGCGGACAGCGATCCGTTCAGCGTCTTCGGCGCAGGAGTGAGCCTGCGCGAGCTGAATGGTCGCCCGTTCAGGGTGACCAGCTTCGACCTGCTCGGTGGCGGCCGCGTCGCCGTCGATGGTTCCCTGTTCTTCGGGCCAGGTACGTTCGCCGCCGACCTGCCGGTGGTCTCGCCCGCCGGGCTGCCGATCAACATCTGCTGCGATGGCGGGCTCGTCGACAACATCGTCGCCGAGGTGTTCGGCGCGCGCGGCATCACCAGGTCGGGCGCGGGCGCCGCGGGCTTCGCCGTGGCGGCGGGCGGTCAACTCGAGTTCGACGCGGATGCGGATTTCGATGTCCCGGTTGCGTTGGACATTCAGGCGGGTGGTGTCGTCACCTACTTCGGCACGACGCGCCTGCTCGGTGGCGGCACGATCGCAGGCAGCCTGAATGCCTCGGGCGATGTCGCGCTTGCGGGCGGCACATTCGACCTTGCGACGGGTGGGGTCTTCGCGGCTGACGGCAGCCTTGCGGTCGACGGCGCGACAGTGCGTGTCGGACCCGGGGCCGCAGGTAACTTCAATGGCGAGCTGCGCAGTGGCCGATTGCTGGTCGACGGCGGCACGCTGCAGTTCGACGGCCTGTGGTCCGGTGGCTCGATCGAGGGCGTGATGGGCACGGGCCTCGTCGTCTCGAGCAACCTGATGATCGTCGAGGGCGGCGCGAAGCGCATCCACGGCGGCCTCGCCTACATCCTCGACAGCTTCGTCGACTGGCAGGGCGGCGACGTGTTCCTCGATGGCGACAGCGTGCTCGGCGGCCCTACCGGCCTCACGGTGTCCAGCACGGGCACTCTCGTGATGCGCGATGGCACGACGACGTCGAACCTGCGCACGAACGACGGCCTCGGCCTGCTCAACGTCGACAGTGGCGGCTTCCTCGTCCGTGATGGCTCGGCCGCCCCGGGTTCCGAGATCGACGTGAGCGTGTTGCTGAACGGCACGCTGCAGCTCGACGCGGGCCGCCTGGCGCTGCGCGGCGGTGCGGACGTCCGAAGCGACGTCGAGCTCGATCTCGGCACGACGCTGACCCTCGGCGGCGGCAACATCCTGCTCGCCGACAGCACCAGCCTGTTCGGGCGCGGCGACGTGGTGCTGGACGGCGCCGTGCTCTCGGTGGCCGCGGGCACGCAGGCCGGCATCGACGCACTCGGCGGCCTCGACGTGCTCTCGGGCAGCGCCGATATCGACGGTGCGCTGCGTGTGGCGGAGCAGCTCACCCAGACTGGCGGCACCCTCGGCGGTGACGGCACGATCAGGGCGCTCGGTGGCTACGACTTCCTCGCCGGCACACTCGACGGCACCGGCCAGCTCGTGGTGCGTGGCGGCGACCTGCGCATCCTCGGCAGCAGCGAGAAGGTCATCAGCGGCGGCTACGCGCTGGTCTACGACCCTGCGCCCGGGCTCGACTGGCGGCTGGCCAACGCCGTCTTCAACGACGGCGGCACGTTGTTCGGGCGCTTCCACTTCGACGACGTGGGCAACGTTGTCACGGACTGGAGCCTGTCCACGGCTGGCGGGGATACCGAGACCTTCCCGTCGAGCCTGTACGCACCCGGTCGTGCTGGCCACACCACCAGCCTCTTCAGCGCGCCGCAACAGTTCCTGTTCGCCCAGCCGTCGAGTTTCGGACCCTTCCAGGACCGGCAGATCCGCCTGCGGCCGGTCACCGCGCTGGCCGACATCGAGACCACGATCCCGATCGACCGCACCGGGCCACAGGGTTTCGAGGAGTGCTACAACTGCGGCCCGTTCCGTACGTTGATCAGCGGCGAACTCGTCGGTTCACGCTCCACGGCGCAGTGGCAGGACGGCACGATCCGCGTCAGCGGCGGCGGCCGGCTCGACATCAACGCGGGCGTGCTCGACGTGCAGACGCCCGGCGGCGTGAACCTCGCGACGGGCGCAGGCGGTGGTTTCCTGCGCATCGGCGGCACGGGCGAGGTCAACTTCCTCGGCGCGGGCACGCGCAGCATCGACGCCGCGCTGGACAACGGCGGTGCGCTGTTCGTGGAAGACGGCACACTGCGGCTGTCGGGGGGAGGCAACAGCGCCGGCATCACCGGCGCGGCGATGGGCGGGCAGCTGCAGCTCAGCACCGTCGGTTCGCTGCTCACCTTGCTCCCCGGCGCGCAGGTCGGCGCGGACAGCGGCGGCAGCACGCGCGTGGGCCCGGGCACCGTGCGTGTCGCCGCCGGGCAGACGGCCTCGGTGCTGTTCGACGGCATAATCGTCGACGGTCGCGTCGAGGTGCTCGCGGGCAGCCTGCTGGACGTGCGTTCGGACATGGGACTGCCCGGCAATCTCGACATCGTCGACGGAGCCCAGATTGCCGGTGCCGGGCAGGTGATCGTGCAGCCCGGCAGTACGCTGCAGGTGTCGGGCAACGTACTGCTGGATGACGTGGACCTCGAGAACCGCGGTGTGGCGACCCTGGCGGGCGTGACCCAGGTGGCGAACGGGGCGCGCCTGATCAACCAGGGCAGCCTCTCGGTGGCTTCGCTGGCCCGGATTCAGGGCGTCGGCCCGGACTCGCTGATCAACACCGGCACCGGCGCGCTCGACGTCGGTGCGGGCGCCACGCTGCTCGTCGAGTCGGGATACGTCAGCAACGGCGCGATCACGATCGGCAGCGCCGGCATGCTGCAGCTGCAGGGCGGCGGCTTGCTGGGCGGGAGCATCGCCAACGGCAGCGGCGCGGGTGTCACGGGCGTCCGCGTCTCGGGCGGCGTGCTCACGCTGGCCGACCTGCTGTCTGTCTCGGGCACGGGCACCACACGCTTCGATGCGCCCCTTGCGCGGGTTGCCCCGGGCGCAGTGGCATCGATCGACAACCTGCTGTTTGCGGGTGGGCGCATCGAGTTCGTTGATGGCGGCGCCTTGCAGGTGAACGGCGAATGGCTGTCCGGCACCTTCGCGGACGTCGGTGGTGGCAGCGCGCGCGTGCTGGTCGACGGGCCCTTCGCCGGTCGCGCTGGTGGCCCGCTGAACCTCGAACGCGTGGACCTGCGGGTACAGGGCGGCGGCGACTTCCTGCTCGAGGATGCGCTGGTGCAAGGGCCGGCAGGCATGGAAGGGCGCGTGACCGTCACGGGCGGGGGCCGCCTCACCCGTGTCGGCACAGGTACGGGCGGCGTCCGCACCTTCCTCGCAGTGCAGCCTGGCGGCGTGCTCGACGTGAACACGAGCCTGTTCAGCGTCAGCGGCGGCGACATCGCCGGATCGGTCACGACCTCGGCGGGTGGCGCACTCCTGGCCGGCGCTGCCGGCGTGCCTGATCCGCTGCGGTTCCTCGCGGGCTCCAGCATCACGGGTACCGGCGGACTGCAGATCGCCGGTCGTTCCGTGCAGGTGGCCGATGGTCACACGCTGGCGCTGCCGTTCCTGCGCCTCCTGTCCGGCGGCGTGCAGGGGGGCAGTGGCTTCAATGGCAGCCTTGCCATCAACAACAACCTCGAGTGGTTCGGCGGCGGTTTGGCGGGTCCTGGTACGGCAACAGTCGCCGGGGCAACGACCATCGACGGCGCCGCACCCAAGCTGCTCGATGGCTTCACGCTGGACATCAGCGGTGGCCAGTGGAACGCCGGCGATCTGAACCTCATCGCAGGCGCGCGGCTCACGAGCGCGGCAGGCGTGCTCACGGTCGCAACGCCGGATGGCACGCGGCTGCAGTCCACCGATGGCACCGGGGGCGTGGTGTTCAGCGGCGCGTCGCGCTTCGACTTCAGCCCACTCGCCGCGACCGACAGCCTGCGCGTCTCAGCAAACCTGTCGGCGGTCGACCTGCGGATCGCCGGCGTGCTCGAGACCTCCGCGACCCTCCTCGCGGACACGCTCAACCTGGCAGCGGCCACGGTACGGGGCGTCGGCAGCGGCAGCCTCACGGCGAACAGCCTCTTTTCGCCCGCCGGCTTCACGCTCGACGGCATCGACGTCGTGTCCGGTTCGGGCCGCCTGCTGGGCGACGTGACGCTCGCTAACGGCAGCTCCCTCAGCTTCACCGGACTGCTGGATTCCGGCAGCGGCGGTTCCACGTCGATAAGCGTGCTCGATGCTGGCGGCGGCACCAACCTGCTCGCGCTCTCGCCCTCGGCAACCCTGACCATCAACAGCGCCAGCTGGACAATCGGCACGCGCTTCGCGAACGCAGGTGCCGTCGCGCTCGCTCGCGCGGACCTCATCCTCACAGGCCCGGCGCAGCTCGGCGGCAGCTATGCGTTGGCGAGCTTGGCCGGCAACGGCTCGAACATCTTCCTGCGCGGCGGCGCGGTGACCTTCGCGCCCACCAGCGCGACGATGTCGGCGGAGTCGGCGCTCGTGCTCGAAAGCGGTGAGCTCGCGTTCGAAGGCGCGTTCACGCTACCGCGGTTCACGATGACCGGCGGTCGCCTGCTGCTCGACTCGTCGGGCACGCCGACCATCGGTGGCGCAATGGACTGGCGCGCGGGCAGGATCCAGCGCGCAGCGGGCTCGGCGACCACGCCGCAGCTGACGATCGGCCCCGCGGCGACGCTGACGATCGACACGGCCGGCGCAAAGACGATCGACGGCGCAACGCTGGCGCTCGCCGGTGCCGGCACACTCGCGGACGCCGAGGTCCGTCTTGCCAACGATGCCGTGCTGGCAGTCCTCTCGGGCGGCAGCCTTGGGCTGGCGGGCACGCGGGCGGTCGTGCTCGACGCGCCCGGCAGTCGCGGACGCGTGGTCAACGACGGCGGCATTGCCAGCACGGCCACCAGCGCGGAGTTCAACACCCTGGACAATCGCTTCGGGCTGTCCGTGGGGGCTGGCGTGATGACGCTCACGCCCAGTGCTGCAGGGGCGGGCAGCAGCGGCCGGATCGACCTTGACGGCGGCGACCTGCTGCTGCGCGGCGATCTCGGGGCGCCGTACCTCTTTGCAGCGGGATCGTCGGTCGAGGGTACCGGCGCGCTGGTGCTCGACGGCAACGCAGTGATGGCAATCTCGGCCGGCCACAACCTCCCGGTGTCCAATCTGCGGTTGCTCGCCGGCACCGTCTCCCATCTCGGCGGCGGCGGCATCTTCGAGATCCAGGGCAGCCTCGACTGGCGTGCCGGCGAGTTCGTGGGCGACGGCGCCGGTGGGTCGACCACTCAGGTGCTGGGCTCCACCACACTGACGACGAGCGGCACGAAGACGATGTCCGGCGGGCACAGTCTGCGGCTGGCCCTCGGAACCTGGTCGGGCGGCCACCTCATGCTCGAAGGCGGCAGCGAGCTCGTGCTGCTGGCGCCTCTCGGGGTCGACGGCTCCGGGTTGCGCCTGCTGGGCGGCGCTGACCCGGCAAACCGACTGCGCATTGCCAATGGCGTCGCGCTGAATGTCTTCGGCGAACTCGACGTCGCGGTTGCCGTGGCGAACGCCGGAGTCCTCGTGGCGGATGGCGGGCGCCTTGGGCTCTCCGGTGGCGGCACGTCCTCGGGCGTGCTCGCCGCCGCCGCCGGCGGCCAGGTCAGCCTCAGCGGCGGCACGCTGCAACTCGACGACGCAGCGTCGATCGAGCTGAACGGCGGCATCGTCGAGGTGCTTGGCGGGGCGTCGCTGGCCGTGCAGGCAGGCGACGGCATTACCGTCAGCGGCCTCGCGACAGACCGCCTGCTGCTGGGCGGTGCACTGCTGCTCGACGGCACGTTGACGGTCGCCGATGGTGGTCCCGTGCTGCGCCTCGACGCAGGCGCGGCTCTGCTCGGCCCAGGCCAGCTGGTTGCGCAGGGCATCGAGGTGCGCGGCGCGGCCACGATTGCCGGCACCGACATCACTGCGACGGACCTGCGGGTGCTCGCGGGCGGCAGCCTGATGTCCGATCGCGACCTGCTCGCGACCAGCGTCGACCTCGCGGGTGACCTGTCGGCGCGCGGGCTGCTGGTGTCCGGCGCAACCACCGTCGGCAGTGCCACGCTGACGCTGGATGCGCTCAGCCTCGCGAGCCTCGAGCTCTCGCCGGCGGCGCGCCTCGTGCTGCGCGCGGGCACGGGCCTGCACGACATCGCCGACACCGCGGTGCTCGATGGCGTGGTCGATGTCGGTGCGGGCCAGCTGCTGCGAATCGCGGGCACGGGCCGCGGCACGAATGTACTCACCGGGGCGGGCCGCATCGAGATCGACAATGCCGGCTTCCTGCTCGATGACGGCATGCGTATCGAGGGCACCGGCGACCGCCGTTTCTCGAACGCGACGCTGGCGGCGAGCACCACGCCGGTGACGATCGCGGCGGGCAGCGTGCTGGTGCTCGACGGCACGCTGTCCGGCAGCGGCCAGCTGCGCGTGCTGGGTAGCCTCGGCACCGAAGGCACCGTCGCTGTCGGTGGCACCACGACCGTGACGGCGGGTGGCCTGCTGCAGCTTTCTTCCGACACATCGTCCAGTGCCAGCTTCGCCAGTCTGGTGAATGCCGGCACCCTGAACCTCGGCAGCGATGTGGATGCCGCGCTCGATGCCCGGCTGACGGTCGGGGCGTTGACCAACACCGGCACGCTCGTTGCCGTCACCGGCAGCGGCGTACGTTCCGTGAGCGGCCTCGTCACCAACAGCGGCCAGCTCGTTGCCGATGGCTCGACCCTGCAGCTGCTCGGCAGCGCAACCATCGCCAACACCGGCTCACTGACGGCGCTTGCCGGTGGCGATTTCCTGCTGCCGACTGCGACCCGCTTCGAGCACGATGGCGTGCTGCTGCTGTCCACCGGGTCGGTGTTCAGCCTGCCAGCGGGCACCTTCGTGTATCTCGGCGGCAGTGTCTCGGGCGGCCGCCTGGAAGCACTGGCGTTCAGCAACGTCGGCGGTGGCAGCTTCGGCTCATTCCTGTCGACCGCGGCACTGAACGTCGCATCCGGCACGTCCTTCGGGCTGGCGGATGCGGCCGTTGCGAGCGTCGTCAATGACGGCACCTTGACCCTGTCCGGCACGCTGACGACCACCGGCGGCGTGACCAACAACGGCATGCTCTCGGGCAGCGGACTGATCCTCGGCGCCGTCACGAACACGAGCATGCTCGATGTCACTGCCGGCCTGACCATCGATGCCCTTGGCGGCATGGTCAGGAACGATGGGGCCATCGTGGTCGGTGGCGGCCAGACGCTCGCGGTGACCAATGGCGATGTTGCCAACACAGGCTCGATCAGTCTCGGTGCCGGTGCGCGGTTCGACGCCGACGGCGACTTCGACCGGACCGGCGGCGCACTGAGTGGCGGGGTGTTCAACGTCGCCGGCAACCTGACGGTCGGCGGCACCGGCACGCGCACGCTCACCAGCACGCTGGTGGCGAACGACGTGACGATCCTCGCGGGCCTCAACGGTGGCGGCAACCTGGATGCCGCCGGCGACGTGACGGTGGCGGCCAGCACCACGCTCGGCAACCTCAGCGCCGGCGGTGCGCTGGCAGTCACTGCGGGCACCTTCAGTGCGGGCAACGTGTCTGCAGCGAGCGCGCTGTTCGAGGGCGGCAGCACGGCAAGCCTCGCGAGCCTGATCACGAGTGGTGCGGTCACGGTCGACGACGCGGCAACCCGCCTCACGCTCGCGGGCTTCCAGGCAACGGCGCTGAACCTGCTGGGCGGCAGCCAGACCGCGTTCTCGGGGACGGCGAACCTCGGTGCCGGCGGCATCACGCTCAATGGCGGCGGCAGGCTCGAGCTCGCGGGCGCGATGATCACCGGCGGACTGAACATCATCGACGGCACGCTGACGGGCACCGGCACCATCGACGGCAACGTGGTCAACGGCGGCATCGTCTCGATCGGCTCTTCGCCCGGCCTGCTCGTGATCGACGGCGACTTCACCCAGTCCGCTGACGGGCTGCTTGTGATCGAGATCGGCGGGCCTGGTGCGTTCGTACCCGGCGAGACCTACGACCAGCTGGTGGTGAACGGCAGCGCGAACCTGGCTGGCACGTTGCAGTTCGTGCAGCTCGAGGGCTTCGAGAGCTTTGCCCAGGTGGGCGTGCTGATGCCGCTCACCTACCGTGCGCTCGCGGGCGAGTTCACCACCGTCGAGTCGGTGGGTGATGCGGACTTCGACCCGCAGATCGTCTTCGGCCCGACGGGTGCGACGGCCACCGCCGTGATTGCGCCGCCGGGCGATCCGGAGGAGAACGCGGGTGACGTGGCGCAGGACGTGGCGGAACTCGCAGACCAGCAGGAGGAACTCGAGAACTGCGGCGTGCCGGACGATGAGGCACCGCCTGAGGCGAAGGTCGACGATGGTCATGGCGTCGGTTGTCGCGGCGGCTGAAGATCGCCCGCGTGCCTGCCTGGGTGCGCGATGGCCGCAACGAAGAAGGGCCCCTGACGGGGCCCTTCTTCGTTGCGCCGCGGACGTCGCCGCCCGGCCAGGCAGCCCTGGCCACTACAGCCCCGCAGCCTCCCTGTACTCACCCATGTGCGCGTACTCGAGCGCGAGTCGCTTGGCGTTCTCGAGGTCGTAGTGCGCGCGCGAGACGATTCGCTGCGCGTACAGGCCGCCTCCGGCCTGGATGTTGGTGACCGCGTTCCAGCCACCCAGCGAATCCGCGGTCATGTCGCGGATCGCATGGAACAGCTTCGTGCGATAGGTGCCGTCCACCGACTGCCGCGTGCTCATGTACTTGCGCGCGAGGTGCCCCACCTGCTCGCTCTCGAGGTCCGAGATCGAGGGCGCCGTGAGGATCGCGCCGCCGCCGATGTCGTGCAGGTGGCGCACCATCAGGCTCCAGTTGGCGGCGCCGTGGTACTTGCCGACGTTGGTGTACAGCTCGCTCGGGAACGCGGCGTTGTCGGAGGTGATGCTGCAGTTCTCGATCGCGGCCTCGAGCGAGGCCCGGATGAGCGTCGCGTTGATCATCATCTCGGAGATCTTCTCCTTGATGTGCGCCACCTTCTCGAGCCCGTTGGCCTCGGAGATCAGCTGCGCGAAGCCGACCAGGCGGTCATAGGACGAGACCATTCCGGACAGCCCGCCGAGCCGCTCCCACAACCCCAGCGAGTGCGCGAAGATGCCCGCGAGGTCCGGCCGCCCGTGCAGGAACACGCGCTCGTTCGGCACGAACACGTCGTCGAAGATCACGAAGCCCTCTGGCGTGTGATGGCGGCCGGAGATCGGGAAGTCGCGCAGGTCGTGATGCCGCGGCGCGTAGGTGGTGTTGATGATCTTCACGCCCGGCGCGTTGACGGGAATCATCGCGGCGATGGAATAGTCGTCCTCGCCCTTCTTCATCGACTTGGTCGGGATCGTCATCAGCTCGTGACCCATCGAGGCCGCCGAGATGTGCAGCTTGGCGCCGCGGATCACCACGCCGTCGGCGCGCTTCTCGACCACGCGCACGTAGGCGTCAGGGTCGTCCTGCTCGCTCGGGCGGCGCGATCGGTCGCCCTTCGCGTCGGTGATGCACTGGGTGATGCGCACGTCGCGCTGCTGGGCGTCCTTCACCCAGGCGCGGATGCGCGCAGAGCTGTCCGGCACCTCGGACTCGAGGCGGTCCGCCGCCGTCAGCAGGGTCATGATCGAGGCGTAGGTGACGTGGGTGAGCAGGTCGACCGACTCGTGCAGCTCCACCTGCTCGCGCAGCTCATGGCCGTTGGCGGGCACCTTCATGAAGGCGCCGATCGCGTTCGGCGTGGGATCGTAGAAGCGGTCGTAGCCGGCAGCCGCCGAATCCACGGTGATGCGCAACATGGGATGTGCGCAGATGTCGGGCACGACCTGGCCCTCGAAATAGGTCTCGCGACCGTCCTGCAGGGATTTCCGGTACTGATCGCCGGTCATCATGGTCTGGTGCCTCTGAGTGTCTAGAAATGGTGGGGGGTGGTAGGTGGTGTGTTTCGTGCTGTGATGTTGGGTGGTGAGGTGTCGGGTGGTGTGGTGTCGGGTGGTGTGGTGTCGGGTGGTGTGGTGTCGGGTGGTGTGATGTCGGGTGGTGAGGTGTCGGGTGGTGTGGTGTCTGCAGGCCCGATGGGGCGAGGTGCCGAATCGGCGATGTACGGCATGGGTCGGCCGGGATGCAACCCGGCGGCGGGGCCGACAATGAAATCGGTTATGCAGCGGACTGTGCTTGGGATCGCGTTCAGCGCGCAAGCCCCGCGCGTCCGGCCGCTTGCGTGGGCGCTCCTGAGCCTCTGCGCGTGGCTGTGCGCAGGCTGCGCATCGGGACCCGCGTCCCCCCGTGGACCCGATGCCGTCCTGCTCGAGCAGGCCCTCGATGCCGGCGAACTTGCCGCGCTCGTCGAGGCCTGGCGCGCGCAACCCGACGCGACTGCGCTGCGGCGGTGCGTGCTGCATCGGCTGCAGCCGCGCGATCCAGGGTCGGCAGCGGATCCGGACGCCCCGGATGACTGGCCGCGCGACGACGCCGGCCTGCCAGCAAGCGCGCTTGCGGCTGCTGCGGCCTTCGCCGACGCGTGGCGTGGACAGCTGCTCGGCGTGCTCGCACGCGACGAGGCGGAGGAGCGGCTTGCGCGTTCGCTCGCCGGCGTGTCGATCGAACAGCGGGCCGGGCTGCCGGAGGCGATCGAGCCTTCGCTCCTTGGCGCCGCGCTCACCCGCTCGCTCGCCACCGAGGGCGTGCAGGCCTTCGTGGCACGCCGTGATGGCCTGCTCGACCTGCTGCTGTGGCGCACGGACGAGCGGCGCACCTACGACGTGCGCGTGCCTGACGGCCGCGCAGAGGTGCAGGTGCGCCTGCTCGATGGCGTGCTCGTGCATGGCGCGCGTGCCTGGGCGAGCTGTGATGCGCCTGCGGTGCACGGCGGCGTGATGACGGCCTGGCGCGATGGCACGCAGCTGCTGCTGCCGTTGGCCGGCACCGATACGGACAGCGAGACTTTCCGTGCCCACGTGCTGGCGCGCGAGGCGCAGCGGCAGTGGGATGGGCAGCATCTGCCCCCGCTCGATGACGCCGAGCGGCACTACCGCGCTGCGCTTGCCGAACTCGCGCGCGTGGAGAGCGACGGCTATGCGCGGGCGGCGCTCGCGCGTCTTGTCGCCGCTGCGCGTCGTGGTCGTGGCGAGCCGGAGGCGCATGCGGCATGGGCGGTCGCGCAGGCATTGGGGCAGCTGCTCGGTATCGCCCCGGAATCGGCGGCCGCATGGGCCGGCGTCCGCGCGAATTCGCTGCAAGCCAGTGCGGCGTCACTCCTGCGGGCGTCGACGTCGGCGGCGATTGCGGTGATCGACGGCGAACGCGTGCACTTCCTGCCGGACTAGGGTCCACGGCGTGCATCCGACATGAGCTGCCCGAACGAGCCGATCGGGTGGCGGGCCTACCGCAGGTACGTGTGCGGTGTTTCCAGCGCTTGCAGATCCGCTGCGGTGTTCGTGTTGGCGAAGCTGCCAGCGATCTCCTTGCAATCGATCGCGCAGGCGTTGATCGCATCCAGCCAGCCGAGCACGCTGCGCCCGCCTGCGTCGAGGTAGTCGCGCAGCGAAGTGCGTGCGGCCGTCGGTAGCAGCAGGAACAGCGGCTGCGCCCGCGCACCATCGTGGGCGTACACCGGCCCGCCCGCCCACCCGACAGCATCCGCCACCCGCTGTGCGGGTGGCGCCGCGGCAAGGCGGCTGACGATGTCGTCGGCAAGCCGCGGGGCGTCGCCAGGGCAGGCAAAGGTCCAGGCCGTGCGCACCCGTGCCAGCGTGCTGACGAGCCCGCCGAGGGGGCCGAGGCCAGGGACTTCGTCCACGACGCGGGCCTCGCCCCACGCGGCGTAGCGCTCGAGGTTGCGGTTGCAGCTCAGCAGGATGGACCCGACCTGGGGTGCCAGGCGCGCATGCACGTGGTCGACCAGCGGCAATCCGCGGAGCAGTTCGAGCGGCTTGTCGCGGCCGCCCATGCGTCGGCCCTCGCCGCCGCACAGCAGCACCCCGGTGATGTCGGTGCGCGTGATCACGCGGCGGGCGTCGTCAACCGCAGGATGGCGGCGCGGGCCAGTGGATGCAGCCTCGGGTCGGTACGCAGCCCTGCGAGCTGGCTGCGCATCGTCGGGCTCCAGAAGCGCAGCAGGTGGCTGCGAACGCCTTCGATCGCCTCAGCCTCGGGATAGGCAGCGTAGTAGGCGGCGATCTGGCCGAGCATGTGCACGAGGTCGTCACGCTGCATCAACAGCGCTCCTGCCCTTGCGCCCGTGCCTGTTCACACGCCTCGGCGCCTGATAGCGGAGGACTGGCGACCGCGCGCGACAGCGATGGAAACCGCGCGATGCAGGGTGCGCCGTCGCCAACGGAAGGCGCCAGGCAGGCGAGCTCGAGGCCAAGCTGGCGCGCCGTGTCCAGGGCGAGGCTGGTGGGTGCGGAGATCGTGGCCAGGCATGTGGCCCCCAGCGCGTGCGCCTTGTAGACGAGTTCGTAGCTGAGCCGGCTCGTCATCACCACGAAGCCCTGCTCGGCTGGCGAGGCACGATGCCCGACCTCGCTGCGCAGGCGTGCGCCAACGAGCTTGTCGAGGGCATTGTGCCGGCCCACATCCTCGCGCACGACGAGCAGCGCGCCGTCCACTGCGCACCAGGCTGCTGCGTGCACGGAGTGTGTCGTCTGGTTGAGTCGCTGCTGGCCGGGGAGCGCCGCGAAGGCGCGCATCAGCGCCGCATCGTCCGGTGACGCGTTGGCCGTCGCGCCAGTCCGCAGGCCGCGACGGCGCAGCGCAGCGAGCGACTCGATGCCGCACAGGCCGCAACCGGTGCGCCCCTCGAGCCGGCGCAGCGTGCGCGCGTGGCCGTTCACCCTTGCCACCGGCACGCGCACATCCACCACGATTCCGTCGAGCTGGACGTCCACGGTCACATCGATCGGCGGTGCGTCTGCCTGCGCCAGCTCCGGCTCGTGCAGCACGTGTTCCGTGTGCAGGAAGCCCAGGGCGAGTTCCTCGAGGTCGGCCGGCGTTGCCAGCATGACCGCGATGGGCTCGCCATTGACGTCGATCTCCACCGGCAGTTCCACCGCGAGCTGCCATGCGCTCGCACTGCCGGCGATCGTGACGGCCTGCTGCCGGCTCGCGGGCGGTGACGCGATGGCAGGCGCGCCCGAATCGTCGTTCACGCTCGGCGGCCCGCAGTCTCCGCCGCGCCATGCGCCAGCATGTGCTCGTTGGTTGGCTGCACCTGCACGGCCGTCACC
>SXGT01016876.1_pt1 | contig 17233 bp, 17 predicted proteins | sample 3176221 | NCBI WGS metagenome assembly SXGT01 (sample SAMN11356862, study PRJNA531348) | freshwater metagenome | isolation source: freshwater sample F1-120 | place: China: Fuxian Lake, Yuxi | collected 2017-12-25 | reverse complement strand
GCCGGCGGCGTGATTCCACCCAACGCGACGCTCGTGTTTGAGGTCGAGCTGCTCGCGGTCAAATAGGCTTGAGGCTTGAGACCTGAGGCCTGAAAAACCAAGCCCAAGCCCAGGCCCAGTGAACTGCAAACATTTCGGCGTCTGCGGCGGCTGCAGCCTGCCCGGTGTCGAGTACGCCGAGCAGCTGCTCCAGAAGCAGGCGCGGCTGGCACGGCTGCTGGGCCTGCCGGTGCCGCCGCTGGTGCCGTCGTCGCGCGAGGACCGTTTCCGCACTAAGGTGTCGTTTGTGTTCGGGCCCGAAGGGCAGGGCCGCGGCCTGGTGATGGGCCACTACGCGCGTGGCTCCAAGCAGATTGTCCGCATCGACGAGTGTCCGGTCCACAGCGACCGCGGCAACCGCATTGCGTTCGCGCTGCGCGATCGCCTGCTGCGCGCCCGCGTCTACGGCGCCGGCGCCCAGCGCAACGGCCTCGTCCGCCACATCATTGTCCGGACCACCGAGGACGACCGGCAGGCGGTGGCGATGCTGGTGGTGACCAAGAACGACAAGGCGCTGCGCACGCCCATTCGCGGCTTGCTGGCATCCGCGGATCGGCCCGACGGTTTCTTCATCAACATCAACGACCGACCGGGGCCGTTCATGGTGGGGTCGGAAACCATCAAGATCGACGGTCACAGCCACGTCAAGCAGGACGGGATCATCGACACCTCGTTCCTGGTGTCGCCAACGGCGTTTTTCCAGACCAATGTCGGCGCGGCGCGCGCGCTTGTCCAACTGGTGATCGACGGCGTTGGCACGTTCGACAAACCTGAAGGTTCGTCGCCACAGGTTCTGGACCTGTACAGCGGAAGCGGGCTGTTTGCCTTGCCGCTCGTCAAGGCCGGCGTGCGCGTCACGGCGGTTGAAGAAAACCGGCAGGCCATGAAGGATGCCGAGGCGAACATTCGCCTGAACCGTATTCCGGGTGGCATGATGCGGCGGCTCACGTCGAGTGTCGAAGAGGCGTTGCCGCGGGTGGCACGCGACCGCTGGGACGCCGTGGTCCTTGACCCGCCACGGCAGGGCTGCCCGCCGGAGGTCCTCGACAGCGTCTTCAACCAGATCGCGCCGCCGCGGGCCGTCTATGTTTCCTGCAATCCGGAAGCGCTGGCGGCAGAATTGCCGGTTATCCTCACTGCCGGGTATCGCGTGACGCGGATCCAGCCAGTTGACATGTTTCCTCACACCGACCACATTGAAACCGTAATGGTGCTTTCGCGCGGATGAACCGGTTCACGAAGGGCCTGGTGATCGTCTCGACGCTGATGGCCGCGGGCGTCGAGCTATACCTGGCGACGAGCGCGGCCTACGCGCCGCTGCTGCCGATCGCGATTGGCGGCTTTGTCGTAGCTGCGGCCGCGGGAACCTATTGGCCGGGCCAGGTGTCGGTGGCCATCCTGGTACTGCCGTATCTCGCGCGGGCCGGCGTCCTTTACGCTTTCGGCACTGAGTTCGAGCCGGTCGAGATTGTCTGGGCCTTCCCTTTACTGGGCCTGATCCTGTCCGGCCGCGGCGCGCTGCAGTGGAACTTCCCGATGCGATTTCGCTGGCCGCTCGTCACCTGGTCACTCGTGGTGGTCGCGTCGTGGCCAATCGTGTTTCTGCGCGAACTGGATTTCGATGTCGCGATCCTCTATCTCTCGAACGCCGCGAACACCAGTGTCGGAATTCTGCCGTGGGAGGCTGCCACAAGCGTCGCGTACTGGGTGCTGGTTCACAATCTTGGACTGCTGTGGTTCGATCGACTGTTTAATTGCTACGCGAATGGCGGGATTGCGCCGTTGCGCAACCGCGTGCTGCTCCCCCTGGCGACGGCTCTTGCGATGGGTTGCGGTCTCGCGATCTACCAGGGGTTTGTCGACCTCACATTCCTGAACCCCCACTTGTGGCCGCACATGGGGCGCGCCAGCGGCGCCCTTGGTGACGCGAACGTCTTTGGCATGATCGCGGCACTCTGGATCCCGGGCGCCGTGCTGGTGGCGCGGACGCTGCCGCGGCCGTGGCCGGTGCCGTTCGGCGTGGTCGGAGTGTCGCTCGCGGCTGCGGGTGTCTTCACCTCAGGCTCACGCACCGCGCTTGGCGTCATGGTGGTCGGTTGTGGCGCGCTCGCGTACGAAGGCTTCAGGGCCTGGAAGCGGAGCGAAGGCCAGACACGGCTGACCGCCAGGCGGCTGGCGCTGGTCGTGGTTGCGATCGTGGTCCTCGGTATTGCGGCGCTGACGGTGACGCGACGATCGGCTATCACTACGGTGATCGATCGCGGCTCACTGGAATTCATTCCTGGATTCGGCGAACGCAGTATCGCCACGTCGCTTCGGGAAGTGTTTTGGGATCGTTTCGGTTACGGGCCGGTCGCGGTCTCGATGATCATCGACCACCCGTGGGCCGGTGTCGGCGTCGGCTCGTTCACGACACTGGTGCCCGACTTTTCGGTGGCACGCAACGCGCGCCATCTGGCCCCGGACAACGCCCAGAGCTGGTCTCGTCACCTCCTGGCCGAACTAGGCGTGCTGGGCAGCATTCCCTGGATCGCGTGGTGCGTACTCTTCGCCATGACGCTGTTCGCGAGGACGACCGGCGATCGTGATCGCTTCTCGATCGGCGTTCTTCGTGCCACCCTCGCCGGCTTTGGGTTCATTTCGCTGTTGGGCGTCCCGGGGCAGTCACTGCCCGTGGTTCTGACCCTGTGGACCTTCGTCTTCTGGTTCCTGACCGTCCAGGGGACTGAGGTTGATGTGTCCGTCTCGCGTCATCAACCACCGTCCAGCCTGTTTTGGATCGCCGCCCTCGCCCTGGTCGCCGTACACGCGGCCCTGACGCTGGCCGACGCCCGCGGCGATCTGCGTCCGAGAAATCGCGCCATCCGCTTCGGTTGGGAATACGCTCAGGGCATCGGCGACTTGGAGCGGAGTACCGACGGCACGCCCGGCCGGCGATGGACTGAACGCCGCGCCATCACCCAGATTCCGGTCAGGGGGCGGGCCTTGAAGTTTGTCGGCTGGGTCGATCATCCTGACGCCGACGAGAATCCCGTCCACGTGAAGGTGTGGGCGGACTCACACCTGGTGTTCGAGGGTGACCTGAAACGGCCGCCTTCGCTCGTCGAGATCGACATTCCCGCGACACCGGGACAGACCCACCTGTTATTGGAGACGGAAGTCAGCCGCGTCTGGTGGCCACAGGCCTACGGCCGGCGCGACCCGCGCCAACTGGGACTGTCGATCCGGGACTGGCTCTGGGATGACGAGATCAAGAGGCCCTGAGATCAGGAGGAAGATCTCCTATTTCTTGCCGACAGCTTTTTCGAGATACGCGCGAATCGTCTCGTAAGTGTGCGGTTGCATCCAGGCGTGAACAACGCGCGCGTTGAGGTCTGATAGACAGGCGGCACGATCGAGGATGAGCGTGGTGAAAGCCTCCTTGGTCAGCGCAAAGGCGCCGGCGGGAATGGCCGCGAGCCGGTTCGCCGCCGTCACGGCGCGAGCGATCAACTCGTCGGTCGGACATTTCTCATCAATCAGCCCAATCGTGACCGCTTCGTCCACTTGCACGGTCCGGCCGGTGAGCACGAGGTCGCGGAACATCGCATCGGTCATGCGCGCGGCGACAATCTGCAACGGCAACGCCGGAAACGGCACGCCGACCACGAGTTCCGGGATGCCGATGCGCCCGGTGCCCTCGGCCATGATGCGGCGATCGCACGCCGCCGTCAGGATGCAGCCGCCGGCGATGGCATGGCCGTTGACCGCGGCGACGAGCGGTTTGGGGAATGTCAGCGTATCGCGGAGCATCGTGTCGAGTACGGGCAGGAAGCGCTTGCCGTAGTCAGGCCCGTCCTTGATCAGCCGGAACAGATCCACGCCGGCCGAGAAAGACGAGCCGGTGCCCGTGACCACCACGCCGCGGACCCGGTCATCGGCCGCCGATTTCAGCTCGGCCGTGAACGCCTCGCCCAGCTCGATGTCCATGGCGCTGACCTTGCCGTGCGCCAATCGCAGCACGCGGATGCCATCGCGATCCTGTCGTTCGATCATGCGTGGCAGATTATCCTATTGAGCCATGACCCAGATCGTCGACGCACGACCTGCCGCCACGGTCGTCGTGCTGCGCGCCGGCGACCCGTTCGAGTTTCTGTTGCTGCGTCGCAACGACAAGGTGGCGTTCATGGCGGGTTCGTACGTGTTTCCCGGCGGGCGGGTGGATGCCGCCGACCACCCGGCCGAAGGCTCGCCGCTCACGCCGCCGGCGTTTAGCGACCTCAGCGCGGCCCAGGAAGCGGCCTATCGGCAAGCCGCCGTCCGCGAGGTCCAGGAAGAGGCCAATCTCACCATTGCCGCCGCCGACCTCGCGCCGCTGGCACACTGGGTCACGCCCGAGATCGAGATCCGCCGGTACGACACACGGTTCTTCCTGGTCCGCCTGCCCGACGGCCAGCAACCTCGTCATGATGACGGGGAGATGACGGCCATGGCGTGGCTGTCGCCGAAGGCCGCGATCGAGAAGTTCGAACGGCGCGAGTTGCTGTTGCCGCCGCCGACCTGGACCACGATTCGGCAGTTGGAGAAACTCGACTCGATCGATGAGGTGTTTGCCTGGGCGCGTCAACGAACCGTGGTTCGGGTGATGCCAGGCTTCATCAAGACCGGCACGCTGACCATGCTGACGCTGCCGGGCGACCCGTTGTTTCCCGCCATCCCGGGTTGGGACGTGCCGGAAGAAACGCGATTCGTGCTCGAGGAAGGCGCCCGATGGCAACCACTGAAGCTCTGAGGTAGACCTTCTTGCCTTGCGCCGACACGTCACAGGCCAACACGAAGACCACGAAGATCATCTTCGTGACCTTCGTGGTCATGGAGCCTCTGGCAAGGCGAGCGCCGCGCGGACAAAGTCCTGTTCCGGCAGGCCGCCCATGATCTCGATGGTCTCGTTGACGATGGTCTTCGGGACGCCGGTGACGCGGTACTTCCGGCTCAGGTCCATGAATTCGGTTGCTTCAATCGCGTCCGCGGTGATCAGCGGGTTCGCGGCTGCCATCTTGTGTGCGAGGACGACCGCCCTCGGACAGTGCGGTCAAGTCGGGGTGGAAAAGACCTGGATGTGGGTTGGTGTGGTCACCGCCTGAATCCACGCCATGGTTTCGGGTTCCAGATCGATATTCCCGGTGCCGGCGACCAGGATCGCTTCGACCAGGCCCACGAACTCGTATCCGGTCGGGGCGCCATACATCCGCATGCGCGTGTCGACATCGTCGCTCAGAATGACAATGGCGGGGGCCTTGTCGATCCGGTATTTCGCCTTGTCCTCGGTATCAAGGACGAAGTTTTTTTCCACGACGGTGATCTTGTCGTTCAGGCCGGCGATCTCGTTGAGGATCTGCTTGGCCACTTGGCCGGTTTCGGATCCGCCAAAGGCCTGTGTGAACAGGACCAGTTGAACGGGCCGCGAGATCGTCGAGAGATGCTGCTTGAGGACGGTTTCGTCTTGCCCAGACAGTAAGCCCATACCTTGATTATCGCTCAGCGGTTCGCCAATAGAGGCATAGCGGAATACGGCCATCTAGAACTTGAACAGGTCGTCGAACGCCTTCTTGGCGCCGGTCGGCTGGTTGGGGTTCTGGCTCGCGGCCGCGGTAGTCTCGCGCTCGAACGAGGTGCGGCCCGAAAACAGCGTGCAATCGTTGGCGATATCTTTCGGCGACACGCGGACAGGAATTTTCTCGGCGCACTCCAGGCTGGCGCTCGGGTCGAAACTCACGCACTGGACACACGAGCGCAAGTCGACCTGGCATTTCGGACACTTGCTGCGCGACAGAATCTCGGCATCGACGATGGTGCCGCAGCGGGCGCAGCGGGCGACCTGCCGCGACGACATCATGCGCGGGTTACGCGCGCCTTCGGAGGAGATGCGTCGCGCGCCGGCTGGCGCGCCAGGCTCGCGTTCCGGCCTCGGCGTCGACGGCCGATCGGGCCGTGGTCCCGATGGCCGGTCACTTTCCTGGTATCCGCGCTGCTTGTATTTACGGTCGCCAGACATCGACGGGCTCACTATACGACAGGAAGCTAGAAGAGGAGGCACAGGAACCTTTCCCACACGGAAGGCGGCGCAAACCTACTAATAGTGGTTGGTCGAAAGCCCAACCACTAGCAATAATCCGACCTAAATTGTCGGCATTCTGCCGGTTTAGCCCTTGTGGAAATGCCGATTTGTTTTCTGTACAATCACTTTGCGAAACTTTTCACAAGAGTCGTTCCCGGAGAGTTTCGGGGTAACGTGTGCGACTCTGGCATCGCTCCTTTGAGCTGGTGCCCTAACAGGCCGGGGGCTGCAAGAACGCATGTCGCAGGTATTCCCAAAAAGCGCTAACGCCTGGTCGAAAGCCAGCGTGCTTGCCATCGTGTTCGTGCTGCTCAGCGTTGGCTGGATGGTGCTCACGATTCAACGATCTGATTACGTCACGACCGCGAATCAGTTCATCGAGCAGCCGGTCCAATTCAGTCACCAACACCACTCGGGTGGTATCGGCATCGATTGCCGGTACTGCCACACGTCGGTGGAGGTGTCGCCGTCGGCCGGCATTCCGCCGACCAAAACCTGCATCAATTGCCATTCGCAGATCTGGGCGACGAGTCCGTATCTTGAGCCCGTGCGGGCGAGCTTCCGCGACGACAAGCCGCTCAAGTGGGTGAAGGTCCATGACCTGCCTGACTTCGTCTACTTCAACCACAGCATCCACGTGACCAAGGGCGTCGGTTGTGAAACGTGCCACGGCCGCGTCGACAAGATGCCGTTGATGATTCAGAAGGTGTCGCTGCAGATGGAGTGGTGCCTCGATTGCCACCGCGACCCTTCGCGTTACGTCCGCCCTCGCGATCAGGTCACGACCATGGGGTATCAGCCGGCGATGGCTCAGGCTGAGCTCGGTCCGCGGCTGGTCAAGGAATACAAGATTGCCGGTCTCGAACACATGACTAGTTGCTCGGTATGCCACCGATGACGCCGATTACACTCACCAAGGCCACCGGCTTGTCTTCCGTCGCGCACAGCGCGGAGGAGGATCAGAAGGCTCACCGATCCATGAGTGTGCCGATTGATATCCAGGCGGTTCGTGCCCGCCTTGAACAGCAGGGTGGCCCGCAGGTGTGGCGCAGTCTCGAAGCGGTCGCCGAAACGACCGAATTCAAGGATTATCTGCACCGTGAGTTCCCGACCAACGCGTCGGAGTGGCTCGATCCGGTTGGCCGCCGATCGTTCATGAAGTTGATGAGCGCATCGATGGCGCTGGCCGGTGTGACCGCCTGCACGGTGCAGCCGACCGAACTGATCGTGCCGTACGTCCGTCAGCCAGAAGAAGTGATTCCCGGCCGGCCGTTGTTCTTTGCGACCGCCATGTCGCTTGGCGGCGTCGCCAGCGGCGTGCTGGTGGAAAGCCACGAAGGGCGCCCAACAAAGATCGAGGGCAACCCCGAACATCCGGCCAGCCAGGGCGCAACTGACTTGTTCGCGCAGGGATCGGTGCTCACGCTGTACGATCCCGATCGCTCGCAGGCGATTACGCAGCTCGGCGAGATTCGACCCTGGAGCGCGGTGATCGCGGCCGTCCGCAGCGGCCTGTCGGCGCAGTCGGCCACCAAGGGCGCCGGCCTGCGCATTCTCACCGAGACGGTGAACTCGCCGTCACTTGCCGCGCAGATTCAACAGGTCTTGCAGCTGCAACCCAACGCGAAGTGGATTCAGTGGGAGCCGATGCCGCGTGATAACGCGCGTGCCGGCGCCCGCACTGCGTTTGGTGAGTACCTCGAACCGGTCTACGACTTGTCCAAGGCCGACGTCATTCTCTCGCTCGAGGCCGACTTCCTGTCCTCGGAAGGCGCCAGCAACCTGCGCTACGCCCGTCAGTTCGCCGGCCGCCGCAAGGTCGAGGACAGCGCCGACAACCTCAACCGCCTCTACGTTGTCGAGTCCAATCACTCGGTGACGGGTGGCCGCGCCGACAACCGCCTGCCGATCAAGTCGAGTCAGATTGAAGCGTTTGCGCGCGCGGTTGCGCAGCAGGTGGGCGTCACCGGCGTGACCGGTACGGTTCCGGCGGGTAGCGAGGCGTTTGCCGATGCGGTCGCGAAGGATTTGACGGCGCACCGTGGCCGCGCCGTGGTGATGGCGGGCGATTCGCAGCCGCCCGCCGTCCACGCGATTGCCCACGCCCTGAATGCTGCGCTCGCCACCGTCGGCACGACGGTGTCGTATCTGCCGACGCCGGAGATCGTGCCGAGCGAACAGCACGCGGCGTTGCGCGAATTGGTGACCGACATCGAGGCTGGCCGCGTGCAGATGCTGGTGATCGTCGGCGAGTCGAACCCGGTGCTGAGCGCGCCGGCCGACTTCAAGTTCGCGGAAGCGATGGGCAAGGTTGCGGTCCGCGTGCATTCGGGCTTGTTCTTTGACGAGACGGCGACGCTCAGCCACTGGCACGTGCCAGCCACGCACTATCTCGAAGCGTGGGGCGATGCCCGCAGCTTCGACGGTACTACCTCGATCGTGCAGCCGCTGATTCAGCCACTCTACAGCGGCAAGTCTGCCCACGAAGTGATCGCGACGCTCTCCGATCGCCCCGAACGCAACGGCTACGACGTCGTCAGGGAATACTGGATGGCCAGCGGGGTGGGTCAGGCGGGTGGGGTAATACCAACCGCCGCCGCAGCCGCCGCCGCCCCGACCGCACCCGCCCTGCCGGCCCAACCCGTCTCAGCAGCCTCGACATTCGAGCAGCACTGGCGCAAGTGGTTACACGACGGCTTCATCGCCGGCACGGCGTTCGCGCCGTCGGCCGCGGTGGTGGCACCAGACGTCGCGACCCGCATCACGGCTTCGGCCGCAGTTGAGGGAGTTGAAATCAACTTCCGCCGCGACGAGACCATTTACGACGGCCGCTTTGCCAACAACGGCTGGCTGCAGGAACTGCCCAGGCCGGTGACCAAGCTGACGTGGGACAACGCCGCGGTGATGGCGCCTTCGACGGCTGAAGCTAACGGTCTGCACACCGGCGACATCATTGCCATTCAACACGATGGCCGCACGCTGAACATCCCGGTGTGGATCACGCCCGGTCATGCCAGGGAGGCGATCACGATGTCGGTGGGCTACGGTCGCACCAAGGCCGGCCGCGTCGGCAACGGCGCCGGTTTCAACACCTATGCCTTGCGCGGTTCGGCCGCGCCGTGGTACGGCGCCGCCACCATCACCAAGACCGGCGACACCTACGACCTGGTCGGCACGCAGGACCACTGGTCGATCGAAGGCCGCAACATCATCCGCTCGGCGACGCTCGAGGAATTCAAGGCCAAGCCCACCTTCGTCAAGGAGATGGAGCACCTCAAGCTCGACCAGCGCATCTCGTTGTACGCCGACAAGGAATACCAGGGCGACCAGTGGGGTATGGCGATCGACATGAACGCCTGCACCGGTTGCTCGGCCTGCATCATCGCCTGCGTCGCCGAGAACAACATTCCGGTGGTCGGCAAGGACCAGGTCAAGCGCAACCGCGAGATGCACTGGCTGCGCATCGACCGCTACTTCGCCGGCAACCTCGATACGCCCGACACCTATTACCAGCCGATGCCCTGCCAGCAGTGTGAGAACGCGCCCTGCGAAGTGGTGTGCCCGGTGTCGGCCACTGTTCACAGCGATGAAGGCCTGAACGACATGGTCTACAACCGCTGCGTCGGCACCCGCTACTGCTCGAACAACTGCCCGTGGAAGGTGCGCCGGTTCAACTTCCTGCTGTACCAGGATTTCAACACGCCACAGTTCAAGTTGCAGCGCAACCCGGACGTCACCGTCCGCAGCCGCGGCATCATGGAGAAGTGCACTTACTGCGTGCAGCGCATCAATGCCGCACGCATTCAGTCGAAGCGCGAGGATCGCGCGATTCGCGACGGCGAAATCGTGACCGCCTGCCAGGCGGTCTGCCCGACCGAAGCGATTGTGTTCGGCAACATCAACGACCCGAACAGCAAGGTTGCCAAGCTCAAGTCGAGCCCGCGCAACTACACGACGCTCGACGACCTCAACACCCGCCCGCGCACGACCTACCTGGCGGCGGTGCGCAACCCGAACCCGGCCTTGCCGTCGAACCCGATGGTCGGTGGCCACCACGCCGAGACGGAATCGGGGGGTGGTCACTAAATGGCCAACCACGGGCCCAACACCGCCTTGCGCGAAGAGACGCCGGTCATTCTACCGGGGCACGACTTCGAGACGGTCACCGAGACCGTCGCGGAGATCCCGCTCTCGAAGCGCTTCCCGCTCGGCTGGATCGGCATGTTGCTGATTGGCCTCAGCCTCGCCGGCATGCTGCACATGGCCCTGGGCTACCTGGTCCTCAAGGGCATCGGCATCTGGGGCAATAACGTTCCGGTCGGCTGGGCGTTTGACATCATCAACTTCGTCTGGTGGATCGGCATTGGCCACGCCGGCACGCTGATCTCGGCGATCCTGCTGCTGTTTAAACAGCAGTGGCGGATGTCGATCAGCCGCTTCGCCGAAGCCATGACCATCTTTGCGGTGATCTGCGCGGCGATCTTCCCGGTGTTCCATACCGGCCGTCCGTGGCTCGCCGCTTACTGGCTGTTCCCCTATCCCAACACCATGGGCTTGTGGCCGCAGTTCAAGAGCCCGCTGATCTGGGACGTGTTCGCGGTGTCGACCTACGCCACGGTCTCGATTGTGTTCTGGTATGTCGGCATGATTCCCGACATGGCGACACTGCGCGACCGTGCGGTGTCAAAGGTGAAGGCGTCGATCTACGGAATGCTGTCGCTCGGCTGGCGCGGTTCCGCGCGCCACTGGCACCGCTACGAAGTGGCGACGCTGATTCTCGCCGGTCTCTCGACGCCGCTGGTGCTGTCGGTGCACACGGTCGTGAGCTTCGACTTTGCGGTGTCGGTGATTCCCGGCTGGCACGCCACGATCTTCCCGCCGTACTTCGTCGCCGGCGCCATCTATGCTGGCTTCGCGATGGTGTTGACGCTGGCAATTCCGGTCCGTCGTTTCTACGGCATGGAAAGCCTGATCACCATGCGGCACATCGACAACATGGCCAAGATCACGCTGGCCACGGGTCTGATGGTCAGTTACGGCTACGCGATGGAAGCGTTCTTCGCGTGGTACAGCGGCAGTCCGCACGAGCGGTTCATGATGTGGAACCGCATGTTCGGCCCCTACGCCTGGTCGTACTGGACGCTGATCGCGATCAACATGGTGATGATTCAGTTGCTGTGGTTCCCGAGAGTGCGCCACAACACCACCGTGCTGTTCGTGATGTCGTTGCTGATCGGCGTCGGCATGTGGCTGGAGCGCTTCGTCATCATCGTGACTTCGCTCAACCGCGACTTCATCCCGGCGTCGTGGGGCATGTATTACCCGACGCAGTGGGACTTCATCACGTTCTTCGGAACGATTGGCCTGTTCCTGACGCTGTTCCTGTTGTTCCTGCGGTTTGTGCCGATGATTTCGATCTTCGAAGTCAAGATGCTGCTGCCGCAGTCGAAAGTGAAGGGCGACCATGCACACTAACGAGCCGACGAACCGCCGGCACGGCGTGATGGCCGAATTCGAATCGGCCCAGGCCGTGGTCGACGCCGCGCGCAAAGTCATGGCGCACGGCTTCACGAAGGTCGAGGGCTACTCGCCCGTGCCGATTGAAGAGCTGAACGACATCATTCACCAGACTCGTACCGTGCTGCCGAAGCTGGTACTCGCCGGCGGCCTGACCGGCATGGCCATCGGCTTCGCGCTGCAGTACTGGGCGTCGGTGATTGAGTATCCGATGAACATCGGCGGCCGGCCTCAGGCCAGCTGGATCACCTTCATCATCCCGTCGTACGAACTGACAATTCTGTTTGCCGCCCTGACCGCGGCGATCGGCATGATTGTCCTGAACGGGTTGCCGCAGCCGTATCACCCGGTGTTCAACGTCGATCGCTTCGCGATGGCCAGCTCCGACAAGTTCTTCCTGGTGGTCGAGTCGGCCGACCCGAAGTTCGATCAAGCCGGAACCAGCGAGTTCCTGCGCAGCACGGGCGCGAAGGGAGTCTACGACGTTGACGAATAAACCCGCGACCCGCGGCCCGGCCGTGACCTTCGCGCTGCTCGCGGCCGCGACCCTGCTCTTCGCCGGCTGCCGCCAGGACATGCACGACGCGCCGCGCTACGAAGCGTATGAGGCCAGCACGTCGTTTGCCGACGGCCGCGCCTCGCGCACGGCCCCGGCGGGCACGGTGGCCCGTGGCTGGCTGCGCGACGATGAGGCGCTCTACACCGGCAAGGTGGCCGGCCTGCCGGTCGAACAGTTCCCGTTCGCGATTACCCATGCAGACCTGCAGCGCGGACAGCAGCGTTTCAATATCTACTGCACGCCGTGCCACGGCCAGCTCGGTGATGGCAACGGCATGGTGGTGCAGCGTGGTCTTCGCCAGGCGGCCTCCTTTCACCAGTATCGGCTCCGGCAAGTGAAGGTCGGCTACTTCTACGACGTCATCACCAACGGCTTTGGCGCCATGCAGGGCTACGCGGACCAGGTGCCGGTGCGCGACCGGTGGCTGATCGTCGCCTACGTGCGCGCCCTGCAACTGAGCCAGCACGCCCCGGTCAGCGACGTGCCGGCCGACCGGCGCGCCGAGCTTGATGCCGCCCCGGCCGCAACGGAGAGACACTAGTGTCCAGCGTCACTTCTGAAACATTCAAGGCGGGCGACACGCCGCTGCCGGGCCTGAAACAGTTCGGCCTGATCGCCGCGGTGCTGGGCGTGGTGCTGACCGGCGCCGGCTTCATGATGTCGGGCAGTGAAGGCGCCGACCGCTTCTTCCGCGCCTACCTGGTGGCCTACACCTTCTGGGCCGGCGTGGCGCTCGGCAGCCTCGCGCTGTTGATGGTGAATCACCTCACCGGCGGCGCCTGGGGCATCGTGCTGCGGCGGCCGTTAGAAGCGGCGGTCCGCACGATCCCGTTCCTGGCAGTGTTATTCCTGCCGATCGCCTTCGGCCTGCACTCGCTCTACGAGTGGACCCACGAGAGCGCGCAGACCGATCCGTTGCTGATGCTGAAGGCCGGCTACCTGAACACGCCGTTCTTTCTTGCCCGCCAGGCGATCTACTTCGCGATCTGGTCGGCAATCGGTTACCTGCTGACCGCTTGGTCGGCCGAGCAGGACCGCACCGGTGATCCGGCCATCGCGGGCAAGATGGAGCGGCTCTCGGGCGGCGGCCTGGTCGTGTACTTCCTGACGATCACCTTCGCCATGGTTGACTGGACGATGTCGGTCAACCCGCATTGGTTCTCGACCATTTGGGGCCTGCTCTATATCGGTGGCCAGGGGCTGTCGGCGTTCGCCTTCTGCATCATGGTGCTGGTGATGCTGTCGCAGACCGCGCCACTGAACCAGGTGCTGACCACGCATCACTTCCACGATCTGGGCAAGTTCCTGTTCGCGTTCCTGATGCTGTGGGCGTACCTGTCGTTCTCGCAGCTGCTGATCATCTGGTCGGCGAACCTTCCGGAAGAAATTCCGTACTACCTCGTGCGTTGGGAAACCAGCTGGCGCTACCTGAGCGCTTTCATCATCGTCGGGCACTTCATCGTGCCGTACGCATTGCTGCTGTCGCGCGACCTGAAGAAGAATGCCGGCAAGCTGCGGATCGTGGCCACCTGGATTGTGTGTGCGCGGCTCGCCGACTACTACTGGCACATCGCCCCCGAGTTCTACCACGGTGGAATGAGTCTCAGCCTGTTGGACGTTGCGTTGCCGCTGGCGCTCGGTGGGATCTTCATTTCGATTTTCGTGTCACAGCTGGCCGGGCGCACACTGCTGCCCGTCAACGATGCGGGGCTGGAGAAGGCACTGACCCATCATGTCCACTAACGAGCACCCGACCGAACACGACCTCGAGTACGGGCCGACGCCACCGGGCGCCAAGTACGAGCACACCGACATCGACCCGTCGGTTGGCTACCAATTCGCGCTGTGGCTGACTGTTGCGATGGTGATTTCGGTGGCGATTATCTACGGGTCGTTCTGGTTCTTCGAAAACCAGAGCACGAACGCTGACGCCGTGGCGCAGAAGTATCCGCTCGCGGTCGGCCAGGTCAAGACGCCGCCCCTGCCGAACCTGCAGACGCAGCCCTTCAAGGACGTCTACCTGCTGCGCCAGGCCGAGGCCGAGAAGCTGGCCAGCTATGGCTGGGTCGATAAGGAAGGTGGCATCACGCGCCTGCCGATCGATCGCGCCATGGAAGTGTTGCTGGAGCGCGGCCTGCCGGTGCGCGCCAATGGCGGCACTGGCCTGAATGCGGTGACGCAAGACAGTTCGGCCGGTCGCACGATCGGCCCGAGATAGTCGACGGGTGCTGAGAGGTTCTGAACGGTGCTGACAGGTTCGAGACGGCGAACGGCGATGGCGATGATGAGCGCAGTGGCGCTCATGACGGCCGTCGTGTCGGCGCAGGGCGAGGCGCCGGGGATTCGTCCCGCGGCGGCGTTGCCGTCGAATCAGCTGCCCGGCGTGCTGGGCAAGGTGGCATTCGAGCAGCACCTCAACGAGCAGTTGCCGCTGGACCTGCCGTTCACCGACGAATCAGGCCAGGCCGTGAAGCTCGGTCATTACTTCGGCCGCAAGCCTGTCGTGCTGGCGTTTGTGTACTACGAGTGCCCGATGTTGTGCACGCAGGTGCTGAACGGCCTCGAGAGTGCGCTGCGGGTGATCGACGAGAGCATCGGCAAGGAATTCGACGTCGTCACGGTCAGCTTCGACGCGCGCGAGACGCCGGTGCTGGCCGCCGCGAAGAAGGAGGCGTACCTCGACCGCTACAAGCGCCCCGAGGCCGCGCAGGGCTGGCACTTCCTGACCGGCAGCCAGGCGTCGATTGACGCGCTGACCAAGGCGGCCGGGTTCAACTTCAGCTGGGACGAGCCGTCGCAGCAGTTCGCGCACGCCAGCGGCATCATCGTCGCGACGCCGGAAGGCAAGCTGTCGCGTTACTTCTTCGGCATCGACTACTCGCCTCGCGACATCAAGTTTGCGTTAATCGAGTCGTCGGCCGGCAAGATCGGGTCGCTGGCCGATCAACTGTTGCTCTACTGCTATCACTACGATCCGGCGGCGGGCAATTACGGCTTCGTCGCGATGCGGGCCGTTCGGGTTGGTGGCGCCGTCACGCTGGTGGCGCTGTTTGGATTCATGTTCGTGTCGATTCGGCGCGACAATCGCGCGACCGGACACTAGCTAATGAAAATATTCGGCATTCCCGTTTTTCCGGATCAGGCCTCGACGTTCGCCGCGGATGTCGACGCGCTGTATTTCTTCATTCTCGCCACCTGCGCCTTCTTTGCGATCGGCGTGGCGGTAGCGGTGATCTACTTTGGCATCCGCTATCACAAGAAACACGACGGCGAAATCGGCGCCCGCATCGAGGGCAGCCTGCCGCTCGAGCTGCTGTGGAGCGTCATTCCCACGATCATCGCGATGGTGATGTTCGGCTGGGGCGCGTCGGTCTTCTATCACCTGCGCCGTCCGCCCGCTGAGGCGATGCACATCTACGCGGTCGGCAAGCAGTGGATGTGGAAGTTCCAGCACCTCGAAGGCCAGCGCGAGATCAACGAGTTGCACATCCCGGCCGGGCGGCCGATCAAGATCACGATCAGCTCCGAAGACGTGCTGCACAGCCTGTTTTTCCCGGCCTTCCGCACCAAGATGGACGCCATCCCGGGCCGCTACACCGAACTCTGGTTCGAGGCGCAGACGCCGGGCGAGTACCATATCTTCTGCACCGAGTACTGCGGCACCAACCACTCCGGCATGATTGGCACCGTCAAGGTGCTCGAGCCGGCGCAATACCAGGCCTGGCTGCAGGGCGGCAGCATGGAAGGCACGCTGGCGCAGCGCGGCGCCAAGCTGTTTAACGACCTCGCCTGCTCGACTTGCCACCTCGATACCGGCCAGGGCCGCGGTCCGTCGCTCAAGGACATTCTTGGCAAGACCGTGGACCTGCAGGACGGCTCGTCCGCGATCGTGGATGAAGGCTACCTGCGCGAGTCGATCCTCAACTCGCAAGCCAAGATCGTGAAGGGCTTCCAGCCGCTGATGCCGACCTTCCAGGGCCTGATCAGCGAAGAGAACCTGGTCGCGCTGATCGAACACGTCAAGTCACTGTCACCCAATGCGACCACGGCAGCCGCCCCCGCGACGGGCGCAGCCGCCGCCACGCCACAGCCGGCCGCCGCCGCGGTTGAGAAGAAGTAAGCCATGTTGGACCAGCTCAAGATGCCGGCGCACAACTACCTGAACAACGGTCACGGCCTCGCCTCGTGGCTGTTGACCAAGGACCACAAGCGGATCGCGATCATGTATTTGATCTCGATCTCGGTGATGTTCTTCCTGGGCGGCCTGTTCGCCGTCGGCATCCGCCTCGAACTGGCGACCCCGGCGGGCGACTTCGTCCAGGCCGGCACCTACAACAAGTTCTTCACTGCGCACGGCGTGATCATGGTGTTCTTCTTCCTGATCCCGTCGATTCCGGCGGTGCTCGGCAACTTCCTGATCCCACCGATGATTGGCGCGAAGGACCTGGCCTTTCCGCGCATCAACCTAATCAGTCTTTATATCTACTGGATTGGCGGTGTCTTCACGCTCTACGCCCTGCTTTCCGGCGGCGTCGACACCGGCTGGACGTTCTACACGCCGTATAGCGCCACCGGCTCAAACAGCAATGTCGTAAAACATCGATATGCGGGCTTTTCCTGCCGATTGGGACAAACCAGGTTTCGACGACAGTGGGTGGACGGCCCCGCTCGTTGAACGTCAGGATCACGTCTTTATCCAGCAGGCTACACAGCCGCTTCAGCGCTACCGACTGGAGCCGGCGGTCGCGAAGGAACTGGGGGGCGGTGGTTATTTCTATGATTTTGGCGCCGAGGTAGTGGGGCATACCGTTATCCAGATTCAGGGCGAGGCGGGGCACACCCTTATCGTGCGCCATGGCGAGCAACTCGATGAAAACGCGCGAGTCCGATTCAAGACGCCCAACCTCATTTACGAGGAAAAGCCCGTCCTCTCGGGTGGGGAGGATACCATCGCCTTCTACGACTACCGGGCTTTTCGCTACATCGAAATTCTCGATGCGCCTGTGCCTCCGGTCGTGTGG
>SXGT01038994.1_pt1 | contig 17234 bp, 12 predicted proteins | sample 3176221 | NCBI WGS metagenome assembly SXGT01 (sample SAMN11356862, study PRJNA531348) | freshwater metagenome | isolation source: freshwater sample F1-120 | place: China: Fuxian Lake, Yuxi | collected 2017-12-25 | reverse complement strand
GTTAACCTGATCTTCGAGTAGCCCTTCTTCGAGCATGCTCTTGTAGATAGGCGTTGAGGGTAGTGGTTGAAGGAGGGTGATATTGTACCAATCGAGATCCATCTCGATTGCAAACCGCATCGTCTGCATCATCATCTCGAGTGTTTCGTGTGGAAACCCGAGCATCAGAAATGCGCGCGTAAAGATGTGCGGGTAGCGATGAACGAGCTCGGAAGCTCGGTGATATTGCTCGATCGTGCCGGGTTTTTTTATCTCACGCAGCGTCTGTGGATTACCCGACTCGAAGCCGAAGAAAAGGCCGATGCAACCGGACTCTGCGGCGGCCGCAATGATCTCTGGCGTCATAGCTGCTGCGATAACGCCATTTGACGCGTCCCATGTAATGCGGATACGTCGTCTCACGATCTCGTTGAAAAGCGCCACGGCGTTGCCGTAGAACAGATCATCGTCGAGCCATGTGATGTGGGTGATCCCCCGCTCGCTGTAGAGCCACTCGATCTCGTCGACAACGCTCGCAACAGTACGCGAACGCACACTAGGTCCATTGAAAAATCGGACAGAGCAAAACGTGCACTGCGCGCGGCATCCACGATTGGATAGGGACACCGCGCCCCGCGTTCCTGATGGCAAGCATGAGACGAATGATCCGATAGACCCGACGTTCGAATACCGCTCGACCTCGACGAGATCGAGCGCCGCGACACGACTGAAGTCTTCGCTTGCAGGAAGTGCGCGACGATCATCAGACCAGTACTGTCCGTCTATGATCATCGCGATTTGTCTCGGGAGATCTCCCGCGTCGAGCGAAGCCATGTTGAGAAAGGCAAGAAGCTCTGGAAAGCTCACATCTCCTTCATGTGTTGATGCGATGACTCCGTCGAGTTTGCGCAGTACTCGCTCCGTGTCATTGGTCACATGTACCCCGCCGATGATGACGGGCACGCTGTGCACACGCACCTCACGCACGACTTCTACGAACGCTTCGTGCGTCATGGTGAACATGCAGGTGACACCTACGATATCGGGATTGAATGACGCAAGTACTCGATGAAGCTCATCTCTCCACGTCGCCTCGACGTCAATCTCTCCCACCCGCTGAACCTCCGCGAGCAAGTAGAAATTAAGATCGAGTATCGCGACTTCGAGCCCGGCTCGGCGCAATAGCGCGGCGAGCACGGTAAGCCCGTAGGGCAAAAATCCGGAGTACCGCTTTTTCTTTGCGGCGGTGATGTCGAACATGTGCGCCGGCAATGCTGGCGGGTTGACGAGCATCACGCGCCTGATGGGAAGACGGGGGAAACGTTTTCGTAACTCATGAGCTACGCGCTGGTCGTTCACTAGCTACCTCCTTGTTGTTGTAGTAAGCCGTTTGGATAGGCAAAAAATCAAGGTTCAAATTCAACCCCACTTATAGCATAAAAAGGTTTGCTTACAAACCTATGATTGTTCCCACACCATCCATGGGCGCTCCCCGCGCGAATGAAATGCATTGAGTCCCTCAAGATGTTTGAGGGTGTCTACACAATGCCAAAAGTCCTCGTGTTTATAAGCGGCGAGTTCTCCCCTGCGGGAAAGCTCTTGAACTGGACCCTGCTCAAAAATACACTTTTCGTCGTCAGATACAAGATCAAGTACTGAACGATTGCATACCATAAACCCCCCGCTCGTCCAATCTTTTGATCTTTGCTTCTCTGCAAATGAAGTTACCATGTGACCATCAATCTCAAGCACACCAAAGGGGCTTGGCGGCTTGATGGCACTTACAGTAAGAGCTTTATTGTGTTCATTATGAAAATCAACGAGTTTTTTGATATCGATATCGGCAACACCATCACCATACGTTAGCATAAACTGTTCGTCGTCTCCCAAGAAAGAAGCAGCCCGAGCGATGCGTGTCCCCGTCTCGGCGCTTTCTCCCGTATCCACACACTGCACGGTCCATTGAGGATCTCGGTTCGCAGGATCAGTAAAATACTGTCGTATCATCTCTCCCCTGTACCCGAGACATAAAATAAAATCATGAAATCCGTAGTGGCTATAAAGCTTCATGATATGCCATACGATAGGTCGATTGCCGACCGTCACCATGGGCTTTGGTTTAAAAGCCGTCTCCTCGTTGAGACGTATCCCTCTCCCACCGCAAAGAATCATGACCTTCATGGCAAAACTTTAAAATGTTTTGCCATTTGTGTCAACGAACCCCTCATTGCAATTATTTGCTCAACACCAAGTGCCGCCAACACAAACATAAACGGAGTCACGCTATACCGGTAGCGTGGATGAGACACGGCGCCACCAGCAACGCCAGCCATGATGAAAACCAAACAAGCTAATAACACGATAGTCCGACGACCACGCATGCCAACGCGTGCGCACTGCCATATACCAAGAACCATACAACACACGATGCTTGCCCAGAAAAAACTGCCAAGAAGAAACAATGCGAACGCAAACGGTTCTCGAGCAAGTGCGCTGGCAAACCCTCCAATATCCATCCGCAAAAGAAGGTTGCCTATGTTAGGCAAATTGTTATCAATGATCCCAAGACGACCCGCTAGTTCACGCCACCCATCACTCAAGAAAAATGGTATCGTCTTGACCGCATGAAAATATGCAAATGCTACTGGATGCTCACCGATATATTCAAACGCAACCTGCCAGAGATACGGAGCATTGGAAAGTGTACCAGCGCGGTTTGCGTTGATATCTTCATCGTACGGACTAACATCGAGGAGGCGTTTGTGAAATATCCTAATCGCCTCTTTATCAGAAATATTGTTTTGATACGCATAAAAAAGCGGTGCGTGTGCGTAGGCAAACTGCCACGCAGCTACAGCTGAAAGTTCTGTACGATCAAAAAGAATTTTATTGCGCACAATCCATGGCCCTACAACCAACATAAACGCGATACTAAAAAGTAGCGGTGGGGCAAGATATTTCTTCCATACTACTGGCTTTTGAAAAAGATAAAACAGTATAAACGCGAGAGCTAGCACTTCCCCTACGGGACGCACCATCGTAGCTATGCCCAAAAGCGCTCCGGGCAAAAATGCGCTGCGAAATAGCAATATGGAGGTGGTAGCAAAGTACACGGCACACACAAAAAAGAATAGAAAGAGAGACTCAGTCAGAATAAAGCCCGAATAGAAAACCCCCACTGGATCACACGCAAATAAAAGCGCTGCGCCACTACCCACGCGTACAGAAAATATCTTCCCGATACGATAAATGAGCACGGTGGTGAAGCCTAATAACAAACATTGTAGGAGCGAGATGAGAGCAAGCCCGCCGATACCCTCCATAACCGCTACAAATAATGAATACGCTGGCATCTCATAACTATTGGGAGATATGCCATCTTCAGCGACAAAACGCCCATCAGCAAGAAAATAATGCGCAGCTGACAGATAGCTTTGTGAATCAGATCCTGCAATCGGAAACGGCTCATACCAAACAAAAAGTAGTATTGCAGCAAACAATCGTAAAAAAACAGCGAGGCAAAAAAGCTGAACCTCACGCTTGTCCCATTGTAGTATCGTATGTGCCATCCCTTATTTTAGTGGTGAGAAAAATCGATGATACAGTGCGCTTCGTAGTATCACAAACGCATGATGCCAGCGGATCTTTTTGCCCTCTTCAAAACTGCGCGCATTGTAGGTGATGGGAACCTCAATGATACGAAACCCCGCACGATGCGCTTTAGCGGTCAATTCAGCTTCGATCTCAAAATGAACGCTCTCTAAGCTAAATTTTTCGAAAATGCTTTTCTCAAATACCTTTGATGCTGTAAGAATATCAGATAATCGCGTACCAATAATGAGCGTACATAATTTATTGACAAGCATACCCCCCCATAAATATACCTTGTAGCGATATTTACTCTTTTCAAATTGTAAGAGACGCGACCCGTAAACGATCTCGGCTTTACCATCGAGAATGGGGCGCAAGAGTGTGGGGAAATCTTCTGGGATATACTCGATATCCGCGTCCTGGCGGATGATAATCTGACCGGTTGCAGCGGCAATACCATCACGCCAACTCGTACCTATCCCGAGATTTTTTTCATGCAAAATCGCCTTGATGCGCCCTGTCTTACTAAGCTCCGCTATTACTTCGCGCGTACCATCAGTTGAACAATTATCAACAACGATAATTTCTTTCTCTAAACCTAACACATCAGCTTTTTTGGTACGGTCGATAACACTACGAATAGTGCGAAGCTCGTTATATGCCGGTATCACAACGCTCACTTTAGTATGGTGTTGCATAGCTATGGAGTAATAGGTGCATCATACAACGCCGCAAGCCCCTCGGAAAGACTCCTACACGGATACTGCCCGATTGCTTTTGTTATCTTTTCAGTTGCAATGATTTCATCGGGTTCTGCTGAAATGTTACTCGCGGGATATATATGAACGTCCTTGCCCACGACAGTGCCGCATAGTGCCGCAAGATCGAGGACCTTCACCGTCTCATAATGCGCAATATTGTAAATACCACTTTCTGCGCGCTCTGCCTTTAAAAATCGTATGAATACTTCACACACATCATCGATGTACATAAAGTTTCTTTGTTGTGTGCCAGTGCTCAAAAGATGTAGAGCCTTGCCTGCTGATATGTCTCGAAGAAAACTTGCGATGATAAAATCTTCCGGCATGTCTTTGCCGTATACAGCGCATATTCGGAAAATATAGTACGGCGTGCCCGTCTGCTGCATGGTATCGACCAACGCCTGTTCGCAACGTAACTTTATCTTTCCATATGCGCTCGTAGGATGCGGCATATGTTTTTCCCCCGCCACCATCTCTTGAGATGTACCATACGCTCGAATACTGGAAGCATAGTACAGCGGCTTCCCCAGCGCGGCAGCAACTTTCGCCACCACACATATGCCATCATACTCGATATCACCAATATTGGGACTGACATCGATACTGCGCCTACCCACCGCAGCAGCTCCAAAAAAGAAAATACAATCAGCCGCGGTCGCAGCTTCGCTCACCTCATCGTGGTTTCGCATGTCGTTACCCAATGTAATATCAAACGGCACGACTTCAACCTCCACGCCGAGCTGACGCGCAAGATGAGACCCTAAAAATCCAGATGAACCGATGATAAGAATTTTCATGCGTCAGTCTACCCAATCCTTTTCCTCGCAAGAACAAACATATTGTCCCGCAAATTGAGACTTATGCTTATGGCGTCTAAAGTGACTGCATATTTTTTAAAAAATTTTGGGTATAACATTGGCGATATACTCCGAGACAGCATGTGTAAAATATATCGAGCAGTAAACCTTTTCCCAACACAAGTGATGGACACGACCTCAAATCCAGACTCTTCGAGTAATAATCGCATATTATAACGATTGAAAAGAACAATATGCTCTGGTGGAACAACAAGATGCCACCGCCTACCCATGAGCCGCGCAAATAGACTTCCGGCATCTGGAGTATTAAGGACGAGCACCCCTCCCGATTTCATGGCACGAGATACTTCCAAAAGTAGACCGCGCGGGTCTGGCACATGCTCCACGACATCTAGGAGAGTAACGGCATCAAAACTGTCTTTAGAAATATTGAGCGACTGAAACGTGCCATCTCGCACATCAATGCCATTCGATTGCGCAATAAGAGCCGCTTCTTTCGAGGCATCGACGCCCGAGGCCTTCCACTCTCGCTTACTTGCTTCGTGTACAAAAAATCCTGTAGCTGCTCCGATATCAAAAAGTGAACCTTTGTTGGGTAATATCTCCTCTATACGCTTAAGGTAACGAATAAATGTACGCCGCATGACTTCCTTGTCACTATCATAATTTTCATAACCAAAACCTTCTTTGGCACCAAAGAAATAATCTTTTGTATAAATTTTTTCGAGCCCGCTTGGCGTGGGGCTAACGAAGAGCGCGCCGCACGCAGCGCAGCGGAAAAAAGCATAACCATCTTTGCGAAATCGAAAAGTGGCCACTTGATTTTGACACACCAAACAAATTACTTTTTGAATAGCAGCTTCCATGGTGCCAATAAACCCTCAAAAATAATATGATTGGAAATCTTAGACTCTCCATTGCGACGATTCTTAAATATGATCGGCACCTCCTTGAATCGCGCCCCTCGTCTATAGAGCCTATATTTAAGTTCAATGATAAAAGCATAGCCGGAAGACCCAAACCCCTCCAACTCTAACGAAGAAAGTAAATGGGTCTTTATTAAATTAAAACCGCCGGTATAGTCAAATACTGGCATACGCAAAATCGCCCTACAATACATATTGCCACCTCTACTTAGTAAAACACGCCAAAAGTCCCAACCATATACGCCGCCATCCTTAATATATCGAGACCCTATCACTACATCGGCATTTTGGGCGGCACGGATAATATCTGGCAAGTATTGTGGATCATGAGAAAAATCGGCATCCATCATGATAATTTGATCAAACTCGGGAGTTCTCAGAACCTCGTGAAATCCTCGGATATAGGCTTTGCCGAGACCCTCTTTTCCACGCCCAACAATTAAGCAAAGGTTCTTGGCACCATCCTGCATGCTTCGCACGACCTCAGCCGTGCCATCGGGAGAATTGTCATCAACGACTAGAACATCAATATCAGGAAGTACCTTAAAAATAGCAGGAATGAGCATGCTGATATTTTCTCTTTCGTTCCACGTAGGGATAATGGCTAAGGTCTTCATTCTACCCATCCTACAGACATTCAAAATACGCCGCAATATAGACGAGCATCATCGAATACGCATTTTTGCGACTACACCTGCAAAACCGACGCTTGCAAAAATAAAGAGAAAAGGATTGATCGGATAGCGCAGCCGCGCGCCAACGCCGTATCCAGTACTAATAACAGTAATACTGACAAAGTAAAGCACGACAACAAGAAGAAAAAGAGCTTGCCATCTCTCATCTCGGTCGATAATCGACCAGTACGCCCCCGCCATCGAGAGCAGTGTAACGGCCATCCAAAACAACTTGCCGACCACAACAATAAACAATTCTCGGGGACGTAACTCTGCCGCAGCACCCCTTATTTTCATATACCAGTGAGCATCGGCGAACACCGCTGGCGTGAGATAATTGTGATGAGCTTTTAAAGATTCTTCGGGCGCGCCTTGAAACAAGATCGCATACCCTTCGTTGGTAAACATCGACGCAGTACTCAAAAGTAAAGTCTTAGCAAAACTCTCTGGATATTGAAGGGCTATGCGTATACTGCTCAATGTACCCGTACAGGACGCTCGTGCCTGAGTAAACGCAGACGGAAACAGTGAAGCGTCCATGTCACTAGGATCGGTACGATATTCAGTAGAAAATACTGAAGTAAGCATATACCCACAAGCATTATTTTCACCCTGGGCGCTGATACCAAGAAAATGAAAATGGCTATAGACAAAAAGTATCCATGGGAGAATTGCTGCACAATATATGCCGGTATATAAAACAACATGCTGTTTTTTTCTCAAAACAAAGACGAGAAAACCCAAAGGAACAATAAAAAGATAAGCAGCGACGGGCTTTGTCCATACGGCAGCAGCGAGTGCCACCGCTGCTACGATCAAAGTATGGCGAGATGGATTTTTATAATAGATTAAAAAGTGCCAGATAAATATAAGCAAAAAGAGCATAAGAAATGTCTCAGCGAGCACCAATATATTCATGATCGCCCCCAGGGGTTCGAGCGCAAATAATATTGCAGCAAGGAGTGGGTATGGATCTTTCGTAAACAGTGCGGCGATACGACGAACAAGCACCGCGCTATAAGCCGCCGCCACAACCTGCAACCCAAGCAGTATGGCTACGCCATAACTTTTCGAAAGCCATAGAAAAAAAGCGAGCAGTAAAGGATAGAGTGGCGTACGACGCGCATCATCGTACACCCCTTCTTCCAACAAACTCTCGGCACTATGTATATATGTAAAAGAATCCCCCCAAAAGAAATGGTCTTGCCCAAAAAGCACAAAAGCCACCAACAAAAAAAACAATTTTATTGACGCGACACAAAGAAAAAAAATGCGGTCACTCATATCATCGGATGGTAGATTGCGCTTTATTTATATACATACCAAGACAAGTCATGAGCGCTTGAAGTGGCGATCGAATACCTTGCTTCGAGCACTTGCTTTATTCTCACATCGTAGAGATCGAATGCATTTAATGGGCCCTCAACAAATACTTTCGTTGATTCATCATAGTTCAAAAAATCAACGATCTGTTCCGTATCTTGCTTCAAGATAGGATCCGTCAACGCTGGAACATCAATCGCAGAATAGGTCCCCGTTTCACCATAGTAAATGCCCTCCTTATTGATAGATAAAACAACAACACCCTCACCTCTGCTAGTATGTTTTTTTATAAAATTAATATTATGAGCGTACGGGGAGTTGCCCTCATTCATAAAAGATTCCATGCCAGATCGTACATAGCTAAAATATGTTTCGATATTATAAGCGATATTAAAAGGCGCGGATATAACGACATAAAACAATAATATAAACATCAGCATCTCCCCATACAATGCGCCGCCGATCGTTTTTATATACTGATATAACCTATCAACAAATATGGCGATGAGTATAAAAGCAGCATAGGAAGGCAACACAAGCGTACGATCATGCGACCTTCCTTGATAATACGTCAGCAATCCCACACCCAAAATAGTTACTGCAAAAATCAACTTATCTTCGTAGAAAATTTTCTTATGATCAAGGCTCTTACTTAAGATAAACAAAAGTCCGCAAAGATACACAAGGGCAATGACAGCCCACATGTGTGGCGGTGGCGGCATCGGCAGGGCATAAAAACCATCAAGATTTATTTTTTGATAGAGCCAAACCATAGAGAAATCTGGCCAGGAACCGCTTGATACATATATCCATGTACAAAAAGAAAAGATGATAGCGAATAATGATGCGAATGCAACGAGTAGATGTCGCGCCATCTTAAAATATGTAAGAGTATCTTGCGTAAATTCGTTATAAGCCAATACGACGAGCCAAGCTAAAAAGACAACCACTCCTGAATCTAGATTCCACAACATACCGAGGGCATATACAACGAAAGACAAATAATAGAGCCGCCTATTATTTGTATGCAAATATACAGAGACTAAAAACAAGAAGAGACAAGGGAAGAGAAATCTGACAGGCCAATACTGAAAATAAATCTCTGGGTTTAGCGGATGCGCAAAATAAGGATGCCCCAAATATGAATAAAAAAGTACACATAAAAAGCCTGCGTACAGTAAAACACGATCGCGAATGACCCTCGACATAAATAGAAACAGAAACAGAAACGCAAAACTAGCGAATATGCCCATAACAAAAGAAAAAGAAACAACACTCAGCCCAACCACACTAAACGCCGGGACTAAAAATAAAGGAAACAACCCGTACAAACTAGGTAAATCCACAAGTGGTGACTTGCCCGCCACCACCTGAGCTACTGGATAAAAAATGGGGTTGAAATGATAATGCAAAAATATACTATCCACCCCGATAATATTAATTATCGCTATTAAAAATATCGTGAGACAAAGCACTATCTTCGGGACGTGTGTAGCAAATGCGTGTATAAATCTTGAAGTACTAATCGTCTTCTGCCCCCGCGTTATAAACAAGAAGAATAGGGTGGGGAAAATAACGATATTAAAAATATATCTACCGTAGCTATCAAAAAAATAGCTACTCTTGATATACAGAAAATTACTCTTCATGAGCGCTAGGTAGGTAAAACCAAATACAAGAAATACTGTCGTTGTAGCAAGCATCGGATATATCGTATCTACCCATACACGCCCAATACACCTCTTTTTTAAAATCACATATGACAAAATCAAAACAAATGGCGCCAATAAAACGCTTAATTCAAATTGCAATCTTTCAACAGGCTCTGGCAACGAGTCGGGTATATAAAAATCTAAAATCAATGAAGACAACCGACCCAATATCCTCTCTAAATCCGGCTTATAAAAATGAATTATTAGTAAATTAATACATAGCAAAGCGCCAACCGTTAGGATAATTGTTAAAAAAAATACTACAAATTTTCTTTTATAAACATCAATTTCATCGCCCGACCTCACTATGGCGCCCCGATAGCCAGCAAATCGTAACAAGATCAATCCCGTACTCCCTAGGAGTATAAGAAATGCTACTATCGCATGAACACTCAATGTAAATAGTTGGACGAGAATTTCGATACCACCACCTAGATTTATATTGCCTTCGAAAAGATCTTTTTTAAAAGGCAGACTCAACTTCCTGAGACTTACCTCTGAGGGTGCTGCAAAAAATATATAGCTCTCATGTTCTTCGTTCTTGAAATATTTCTGGACAACACTCAAATCAAAATCTTGTATTTGAACCCACTGCTGGATATCTGTAAAATGAAAATCCTTCTCTCCAATCGATACATCAATTGCTGATATGCGTGGAATATCTGCGGAAGTTACAGCGATAATTATTTTATTGATGAGCACCCTTTCTCTTGACCACTGTGCTTTGTCCGATATGTCGTTGCGTAGCAACGCAATTTTATCGAGTTGAGAAAACTCCGCAAAAACCTTGAGCGAGGGTATGTCAGCGCCAGACGCATCTCTAACCACGACACTAACGCGCTTGCCTTTTATCACCTCTCTTGCGTTGCCCAACACGAAGACTGCTAATACAGCGAGGACGCATGCTGCTACATAAAAATATTCTTTTTTTAGTTTGATAGTGCTCATAATTACAATAACCTCGCTATTTTGTTGCTGCGTGTGACTTAAAAAGCCATGCCGCATATGCGCCGAAAAATATATAAAACGGGATGATCGGTGCGATATAACGCGTCTCGGCCGGTATCAAGATAAGAACGTGCATGGCGTTAAAATAAAACATCATCCATGCCATAAACCACGCATGCGGATTTGTTTGCGCAACTCGTACGCAACCAAACACAACGATACCGAGCATCATCAGCCAAACGACGCGAATGCTGATAATAATCAAAGTCTTCAACGGCATGGGAATATTTTCGTGAGTACCTGTTAAAAAATGGGTGAGAGAAAATCCCCTGTGGTTAGTGGGAGCATTGATCTCAAAGATGCTTGGGATGCTCGAGATGCCAATACCAAAGATATTATCTTTGAGCTTTGCGATCCCTTCGTCGTGAAAGTATTTGTCTATCTCAAAATCACTTAACCCGCGCGCATCGAGTTCGGCCCAAAGACGTTTTGCTCGGCCATTTATCACCAGAGGCAACGGTTGATCGGCATACCCAGGAAATATTGCGTCAGCGATATAATCACCGAATAGCCCAGCGACCGTATACGCCACAAGGTCATGATAAGAAGCTTCTGAAGTCACCCCCTTAACCCAGAACACGTGTCCGGTTTGTTCGATCTGATAATCATTAAGGTAATACTGATTTCTCAACATCCATCCTCCGACTATCACCGCAAACAATGTGATGATAATCGCCGCATGTTGGAAAATATTTTTTCGAGAGATACTATGTCGCAACGGCGCGAGCAAAATAACTAAACTAATAGGCATACTGTAAAGCGCTATCGGCTTGGTGAGCGTCAGTAGTCCGTATGCAATAGCCCATGCCGCAGATTTTGTCTTGGACGGCGCTCTTGCGTGTAGTAATCCTATATAAGCAATGCTGATCAATAAAAAAATCGCGAGCGTCTCTGACCCAATCTTGAAAACATAAAAACCCCCCACCCAAAACAATGCGTAGGCAAGCGGCGGTAAAAAAGCGGCCTTCCCCGAAATAAACAATGAACTAATACGATATAGCAACACCAACGATATGGCATACAACAAGGCCTGTGTCACCCAAGCAGAAAGAGGTCTGCGACCAAGTGCGCCATATGAGACAGCAAGAAAAGCCGGATAAAGCGGAGGTTTTCGAAAATGACTGATGTCATCGCGAAGCGATCCTTGATCAAGAAGTAACAAAGCTTTGTCATTATAAAAAGCCGCGTCATCACGATATTGCTCAAAGCGCGTCAGGGCAAGGTTGCCATTCAAAAAACCAAGCACCACCGCTACAGCGAGACCGATACCAACAATGCCTCCTAAAATTATCTTGTCTTGCATACAAAAATAAGATTATACGAAAAATATTTGACCAACGGAATCTTTGCAAGCAACATATCAAGAGCAAACATAGCTCGTGATCCAAATATCCTGTAAAAAATTTTTGGGATAAACCCTAAGCCGTAAAAACGCACGATCGTCAAACCGTGCGGCTCAACCATCTTCTTGGTCTGCCAATAGGAAGACGTATTGAGTCTGTGGCCGCGCAACATAAGCCATATCTTAGTAAAAACTCGATAACTCCAAAAATTCCCATGTATATTAAAAATCAACACGCCAGATGGATCGAGTTTGGGCGTCAGCACAGTCAACATCTGCCGTGAGAGTGTGGGGCCGGCATTTAAAAACACGCGGAACACTGTTATCAGCTGAAAAGTCTTTGGACCAATAACATCTTCATGCGTGATATCACCGACGATGATGGGCGCGTGTACGCCCTTTTCCCTGGCAAGCGCTACCATCGATTCAGATATATCGACACCGAGAGCATCGTCGACTTTTGACTCGAGTAGCTTCAGGATGCGCCCCGTCCCACATCCAAAGTCTAGGTATACAATCTTGCTAGTTGTTTTGCGCAGCGCCTCAACCTCGGCCAACAAGACGGGCTGTTCGGCGCGCCACACCATATCATCATAGGAACCGTGCTGATAGATAGTATCTTCGTACTGCTTGCTTTTTTGCTTACTCATATGCGAGATACGATAATCTTTCATCCCCCGACGAACGCGGATCGCATATATCTCCTTACACGCTAACGCCGCAAGCAGTATATAAAGTGGTCGGACAGGCACAAGAAACCGCACTTCAGCAGGCACCACAACAATGGCATGCATTAACGTAAAATACGCGACGAGAAATAAAAGAGGTCTCCACGAAGCACCGCGCCGCCATGCAAGCGCGCCACCATATACAACAAGCATTATGAACACCAGCCAAAGAAGACGGATCGTAACTATTACACCAATCTTAAAGATGCCCGAAAGCTCTCTTTGAGAACCCGTAACATTACGCAATGTTTTTACAAAATAAGATCTTTCAATCCATTCATCGCTACCGACAAGGAAATGAGTCATGGGCAATCCATGAAGTGTCATGGGACCATTGAGCTCGAAGACGCTACCTGCGGCAACTGCCACAAAACCAAATGGGTTGCGAAGGATTCTACCCTTCCCCTCCTGGGTAAGGATGCTATCTACTTCATGATCGTTATACCCATTGCGAGACTGCTCTCCCGCAAAACGCTTCATTGATTTGAACACGCGCGGAGCGAGCGGATCAGCCGCATACCCAGGAAAAACAAAATCAGCGACATAATTCCCCGTGATACCCGCGAGCCCGTAAGCTGCTATATCTCGCGTTGGCGCTTCTGATATAAGTCCGCGAGAATATACAATGGGGCCCACGTCCTCTATCTGGTAAGTCTGCCTCTCGATAAAATGATGGACGACCCATCCACCAACAATGAAGGCAACGATGATGCACGCCATCAGAAGATCTTGCATCCGCTTTCGGAAAAGAATATATAAAAGAACTGGAGCCGCGTACAAAATAATCGGCTTTGTGAGAATTAAAACGCCAAGTACCGCGCTCCATATAACAGTAACGCTACGATGACCCTTCTCCTCGGCAAGCAGACCAAGATATACAAGACAAGTAAGCAGAAAAATCGCCGGCGCCTCGGATCCTACCTTGAAAACATAGGCGGCATTCCCCCAAAAAAAAGAAAGCGCAAGCGGTGGAGCATATCTATACGGTCCGTCAAAAAACTTGGCGCTTATGCCGTATACACAAAGAAGTGTGCCGATAAAAAAACAGAAATGAAGAATCCATATGGCAAGTGGACGCTCGCCAAATATACCAAAAGCGCCAGCTAAGAAGACAGAATACGCGGGAGGTTTCCGATACGGGATATTATCGCTGTACAACAACCCATCATGCAACAGCGAATGAGCACTACCTATATAGGAACGCGCATCGCCATGATATTGAGATAAATCACTTACCGATGCGCGCCCATTGAGCGCGCCCACGCCCCACGCGACCAGCATTCCCACCACAATAATAGAGAAGAGTACTCTTCCGGGTCTCATGGACTCATGCTAGCAAAAACAATACCCCGGTGCTAGAGTTACACTATTGATGGTTGACCGCCTCATTAGAAAAGCGGAGCGTTTTTTTCAAACCGACATCCGGTATATTTTGGCGAACAGTTCTTGGGTTGCAACGGGAAAAGCGTTTGCGACTCTCACGGCGTTTCTCCTCTCGATACTCTACGCGCGCTATCTTCCAAAAGCAGTATATGGGGATTACCGCTATATATTAAGCGTTCTAAGTATCGCTGGCATTTTTGCTGTTCCCGGCATCGGCACAGCTATGGCACGCGCGGTCGCCCGTGGATTTGAGGGGACGTTCCGTCGTGGCGGACACTTTATCTTTCTTGCATCATTTGGCATTTCAATAATAAGCATCGGTTGCGCTCTTTTCTTTTTCTATAACAGCAATACATATCTCGGCTGGGGCTTCGCGCTATGTGCGCTCTTTTTCCCGTTTGTTGAAGGTATGGGTAATTGGCGTAGCTACTACGATGGTAAAAAGCTCTTTAAAGAAAAAACCCTCCTCAATACTCTTGATCAACTTGTCTACACTGTTTTTATGGCAAGCGCCATCGGAGCCATTGTATTATTACAACTCGACCCCGGCGCAAGTCTCCTCATCCTGCTTCTCGCGTACACCCTTGGTGAAGGTTTGCCGAATGTCATTTTCTTTCTACAAACATTAAAAAAAATCCCTAAAAACGCCCCGGAGGAACCGGGGGCGCTCCGCTATGGCTTACATTTGAGCGCCGCCAATATACCTGCCACCGTCGCAAACTACCTCGATGTTGTTTTGCTCTATGCGTTTATGAGTCCTGCGGCAGTCGCGGTATATTCGTTTGCGCTCGCCATCCCTGAACAGCTCAAATCGTACCTTGGTATTGTAACTGATATCTCTTTTCCTAAACTTGCCGTGCAATCACAAAACGCAGCGTCGTTGCGAGATCTTAGAAAAACTCTTATTATGAAAGCTGTCAAGACATCGTACGTTACCTGCGTCATTGTACTCATATATATCGCTACGGCCCCATTTATATACTCAATATTCTTTCCTCGATATACAGAGGCGGTATATCTATCGCAAATATTTGCTCTCTCTCTCGTCTTGTTCCCTTTTGGAGTGTTCAATACGGCGCTCAAAGCTGAAGGAGACATGCAAAAAATATACGGCTATAATGTCATGGCGCCAGTCATACAAATAACCGCCCTTGTAACACTCATACCATCATACGGGCTCTGGGGCGCCGTATCTGCCCGCATGATTGGTAGAATCGCAAATCATATCTTGCCGCTACTATTTTTTATAAAAAAATAATATGCACTTCACACGATACCAAATGTACAAAACACTCTTTGCAAGCCTCCCCGTCCCCCTTACTGGAACGGTACTTGGTATCAGCGGATTAAAATATTGGGTAGGGTCAAAAAATTATACGCCCCCACAAAAAATTATCGCTGATGGCGCGACAGTCACTATAACCACTTATCCAGAAGTAAATATCTGCGCCCTACCTTACCCCGACAATTCATTTGATTATGTAATCAGCGATCAAGTCTTTGAACATGTCGAAGGAGATATCCAAAAAGCGATAGATGAGTGCAAACGAGTGCTGAAACCCGGAGGACTTTGTATCATCGGAACAGTTTTCATCAACCCTATCCATTACGGCCCGAAAGATTTGTGGCGATTTTCTCCCGATGCTTTACGTTATCTCTGTCGAGATTTCTCAGAGATTAAAGAATGTGACAGTTGGGGCAACCGCTGGGCTCATATACTTTTTTTTCTTTACGAAAACGCGCGAGATTGGAAAATACCGAATCGCCGCTGGAGCCTACGACACTTTCTTGCCACCCTCAATGATCCAAAGTATCCTCTCATGACATGGATTACCACAAAAAAGTAAACAGGCTTAAAGTATACCTTCACACGCACCGGCGAGAATGTAGTATCTTTCTCATTGCTCTTGGCGCACATTTTTTCTTTTTTGGACTCTTTGTGTATACTCGCGGAGTTGAAATATTTTGGCTCGGTCCTCAAGACACACGGGCCTACACAACTCTCGCAACTCATCTCCTAAACCATAACGCATTCCTCTCTTATTCGGGTCTTATGCCGGAAAGCTGGTATACGCCTGGGTACCCGTTTTTTCTAGCTATTATTTTTGCGCTCTTTAAAAGCTGGGTACCAGCGATCATCATCCAAAATATTATTGCATCGTGTTCCGCGATTTTGGTCTACCAAATCGGCAAAAAATATATCTCCGAGCCGGCAGGATTTGTGGGCGTGCTTCTATTTGCCCTCGAACCCACCAATGCATATATCTCAAACTTTCTTTGGTCTGAAACACTTTTTCTCTTCCTCTTCTTGATTTTTATACTGTCTTTCATGGAATTTCTTACAACCAAAGACAACCCGGCATGGCGACACATAGTCATCGCTTCCTTGAGCCTGAGTGCCGCGATCTATGTGCGATCCATCGCATTTTATTTACCAATCATATTTGGAGCTCTCTTTATTGGAGCACTTCTTACTAAACAAAGGATCATCAATCGCAACAAGCTAGTACCGTTTGCTGGATTTCTTTTAATCGTCGCGCTCCTTGTCACACCATGGCTCGTGCGCAATAAAGCACTATTTAACCGCTGGTCAATCTCTTCGGCTGGTAGCGTTATGCTGTATTTTTATGACGCAGTGCCATTTGCTTACATGAGAAATGCCGACTCCCCAATCGCCTATATGATTGGCGCCGAAGAAGTATCAGAGCCCGAAAACGATATTCCCCTCATACCCTTTACATCAGAATTTCACTATACCGGTACTGGTGGTCTCCGCCAGGAAAAATATCTTCTCTCAGAGGCAAAGAAAATAATTCTTCAGCATCCCATTCAATACACAGCATTCCATACCGCAAGTGGTTTTGGCGGTATGTTTCTACAAGACTCATGGCGCTCAATCGTGCGCAGACTCGGCTATACCCCAGAAATATCGGGCGTTACGCGCGCACTCGCAAACTTTGATATTAATGCTTTACAAAAAACAATTTCT